>Ga0116145_1000256_pt1 | contig 67909 bp, 46 predicted proteins | sample AD_JPNHG1_MetaG_FD_89747 | JGI IMG/M metagenome (GOLD analysis project Ga0116145, IMG submission 89747) | Active sludge microbial communities of municipal wastewater-treating anaerobic digesters from Japan - AD_JPNHG1_MetaG | ecosystem: Engineered > Bioreactor > Anaerobic > Digestate | place... | reverse complement strand
GCGCCACCAAGACCCTGTCGCTGCCGGTCACATGGGCCAAGCCGCATCCCGCCAATGCCTACCCCTTCACGTTCCGCTTCGCGAGCGCCGCCGGCAAGGCCGAGCGCACCGAGGAACTGCACGTGCACACCATCGCCCGCGGCACCCCCACGGTGGACGGCGGCCTGACCGACTGGGCGGCGAGCATCCCCGTGCTGCTCCGCACGGGGGAGGCGCCGCTCGACCTTGCCGAGGCCGCCTGGCGCCCCTGGGAGACGCGCAAGGATGTGGCCCGCGGCATGGCCGAGCTGAGTTTGATGTGGGACGAGACCCACCTCTACCTGGCCGTGCGCGAGCGCGCCCGCGACTGGAAGCCCAAGCCGCGCCTCTCGACCCGCAGGGACGACGACTACTTCGGCGCCGACGACCTCGCGCACACCTATGTCAAGGACCTCTGGGACGCGCTGCCGTACGTCGGCCACTGCCTCCAGATCGGCCTGCGCTACCAGCCCTTCCGCGCACGGCTCGCGCCCGCGGGCGTGGTGCCGCCGCGCATGGTGGCCGACGACGACACCGACACCGAGTACGCCCTGTGGGGCACGCCCGACGGCGGGGCCGAGCTCTGGCGCAGCGCGGCGCCCGAGCTCGGCTTCTTCAACTTCCTGCCGCGCTGCATGCCCGAGGGCTACGACGGCGTGCCCAAGGGCGCGCAGGCCGTGGTCAAGCGCCAGGGCGACGACACGATCTACGAGGCCGCCATCCCGCTGGCCGACCTGCCCGGCCTCAAGCCCGCCCCCGGCAAGGTGATCCAGATCGCCTTCGCCCTGCCTGGCTCGGGCCTCGAGCTGGGCGCGGGCCGCAGCCGCCCGCGCACCAACTGCCTCACCCTCCGGCCCACCTGGGGCAGCCGACTCTCCAACGACATCCGATGGGGATTCGTCAAGGACTGAGGCCCCGCCCGACCGATCGGGCCCATCGCTTTACAGCCCCCGGCACACCTGCTAGACTCTGGAGGCGGTCAGAGGCCCCATCGGTGTGTGTGAGCCTTTGGACTGCGTGCGCGAAGCACCGCTTTGGATGAAGCAGGTGCAGGCATAGAGCGGCGCTCCGCTCCGCACTCCGAAAGGCGGTCGGCCACTGAGATCGGGAGTCCCGCAAACTATGCGTAAGGCCGTGCTGTCCAATGGCGTCGAGTTGACCCTCCTCTCCCGCGGCGGCCGCTTCCTCGGTCTCGGCGAGGTGCGCGTCGGCGGCGTGCCGCTGCGAAGCGGTCGCAGGCCGATGTTCGTCGAGATTCGCAACCCCAGCGCCATCACGCTTTGCGATTACACGATCGAACATGAGGAGGCCAACGACACCGGCATCACGCTCGACTTCTCGATGAAACGCCGCGAGGGCGGGGTGATGGACTGGATGGTCCACTCTGTCCGCAACCGCTACAGCACGGCCGACTGGACGCAGGCCGCGCAGCCCGCGCCCGACACGCATCTGCTCCTGGAGCTCAGGCCCGTGAGCCGCACGCTCGCAGGCCGCGCGTTCACGGGCTTCGCGTATCAGTATCGCTACCGCAGCGAGAGCATCCCCATCTACAAGCTCCTCGACCGTGGCACCTGGGAGCCGGGCGGCCGGGCCACGGGCTGCGAGTTCTGGATGCGCTCGTGCTTCGTGCCCTCGGTCGTCCGCTTCGAGTCCGTCGAGCAATTCCACTCGACCGAGTGGTATCTGCCGAGCTGCGACAACCCGAACATCTTCCAGTTCCTGCCGCTCCAGACCGAGCTTCAGGGCTTCACCTTCACGGCGTCGGAGGCGGGCACGCTCGTCACCTGGGCGACCGAGGTGGCCCACATCCGCTCGCTGTTCGAGAAACCCCGCGGGGCCGACGAGATCGTCCACCTCCACGAGCACTGCGGCGACTTGGGCCTCGAGTTGGCCACGGCGCCCGTCGAGGTGCTGTGGTGCCCGAGTGTGGGCGGGACGTCCCCGTCCCGCGGACCGCGGCGTGGGGACACGCCGCCCACAATGGGGGTGGATCCCCAGCATGCCAATCTATACGAGGCGGCCCGCGAACTGGTGCACGAGACGCTTCACGCCCAGCTCGGGATGCGGCGCGAGCGGGTGACGACCTACGGGATGATCGAGGAGTGGACCGAGCCCGACTTCGTCCGCTACACGGCTCTCGGCGTGCCCAGGCTCCTCGCCGCCGGGATGAAGAAGATCGGCCTCGCCAACCACTTCCAGAACAACATGAACGTCTACGGCGTGAGCAACATGTGCTGCACGGTGGACTACAAGTTCCCCGACGGCTATGCGGAGGGCCTGCGCGCCCTGTGCGACGCGGCGAAGGCGGGCGGGGCCAAGGTGGAGATGTGGGGCAACACGAGCGTCTCCAGCCTCTCCGAAATCTTCTCGCGCCGCCACGGCCAGCCCAAGCGGGTCGAGTTCCTGCCCGAAGAGGACTCGGTCGTCGAGCTGATGCGCAAGGCCAAGGCCCCGTGGGTGCGCAACCCGTCGAACGCCATCGAGGCCGACCACTACACGCCGGTGTTCTGCGTGATGAACCTGCGCGACCCCGACGTGCGCGCCTATTGGCTCCGGCGCTGGGGCGCGGCACACGACCAGGTCGGCCTCGAGGGCATCTTCCTCGACAGCAGCTTCAACCTCTCCAGCGACAAGTTCCACTTCCAGCAGCGCGTGGCCGCCGACCGCAGCGGCGCTACGGCCGACCAGACGGCGCTTCTCGGCTCTTATCGCCCCGTCGTCGAGCCGCCCGCGGCCATCCTGTCGCAGTACCGCGCCCACCTGGACCTCATGGCCGAGATGCAGCGCCTGGGCTACGACTACTGCAACGAGGACCTGGGCGTCTTCGGCATCCACCGCCACGGCCCGGGCATCGAGATGCGCCTGGGCTGCCTGCCGCTGTGGGCCGAGTGCATCGCCAACTACGATCTCCCGGCCATCGAGAAGGCGGGGGCCGACCCCGACGACGTGTTCTTCCGCGGCCTCGCCTATCGCATGATGTGGGCGATCTATTGGGACAACCGCTCCGACCGCCTGAGCTTCCACTACGGCGGCGTGCGCGGCGAGCACGACCTGCCCGCCGAGCGCCATCTCGCCCTGCTCCGCGCCTTCAGCGAGGTCAATCCCCTGATGCGGAACCGCGAGATCCTGCCCGACGAGTCAGGCGTCGTCTACCGCACCGAGGGCAGGCAGGTGCTCTGGGCGTTCGCCGATCTCGGGTTCCCGCTCGGCGCCCCACGCCGCGTGCGCGACGTGGTCTCGGGCGAGGAGGCGACCTGTCGCCAGCTCGCGGCCCAGAGACACAGGCTTCACCTGATCGAGGGCTGACGCATGTATGGGTGGATCGCGCTCCGCGCCGGGCCGCTGGAGATGTTCTTCGACCCCGCGTGGGCCTTCCTGCGCAGGATTCGGCTCGGCGGGCGCGAGGTGCTCCGCGGCATCTATGCGCCCGTGCGCGATGCAGCCTGGGGCACCGTGCCGCCCCGCGTGTCGAACCTGAAGGTCGAGAAAGGCGCCGATTCGTTCCGCCTGAACTTCGACGCCGAGTGCCGGCGGGGCGACGTTGACTTCGCCTGGCAGGGCACCATCGCGGGCGAGCCCGATGGCACGGTGCGCTTCACCTTCAAGGGCGTGGCGCGCTCGACGTTTGTGCGCCAGCGCATCGGCTTCTGCGTGCTCCATCCCATCGCCGAGTGCGCGGGCTTCCCGTGCACCATCGAGCACACCAACGGCGAGATCGAGAAGAGCGAATTCCCCACCCACATTTCGCCGCACCAGCCCTTCTTCGACGTGCGGGCGATCATCCACCGCGTCGCCGAAGGCATCGCCGCCGAGGTGCGTTGCGAGGGCGACACCTTCGAGACCGAGGACCAACGGAACTGGACCGACGCCTCGTTCAAGACCTACTGCACGCCGCTCGCCCTCCCCCGCCCCGTCGAGGTCAGAGCGGGCACGGTCGTCGAGCAGGCGGTCTCGCTCAAGCTCGATGGGGCTCTGCCGCGGGGGGCCCGCGGGAAGTCCTCCGCGTTTCCCCGATTGGTTGGCCTGCGGCTGGATGCCGACGAGCGCCGGACCCAGCCGCTTCCCTCGTTGGGCCTCTGCGTGGCCAGCCACGGCCAGCCCTTGAGCCCCAGGGAGATCGCCCGCCTGAAGGCCCTGAGCCTCTCGCACCTGCGGGTCGAACTGGCGCCCGCCGAGCCGGGCTGGCGGGAACTTCTGAGTCGCGCCAGCGCCGAGACCAAGGCTGTCGGCGCCGGGCTCGAGGTCGCCCTGTTGCTCTCCGAGCGAGCGGAGGAGGAGCTACGCACCGTGAAGGATGCGGCGGAGGCGCTTCAGCCCAGGGTGGCGCGGTGGCTCGTCTTCCCAACGGGCGAGCGCGCAGTGACGCCACCCGGCCTCGTGCCGCTGGCCCGCCGCTTCCTGACCGGGGCGCCCATCGGCGGCGGCACGAATCGCTACTTCACCGAACTCAACCGCGAACGCCCGCAGGCCCGCGAACTCGACCTCGTTGCCTACTCGTTCAACCCCCAGGTGCACACCTTTGACGAAGCCTCGATGGTGGAGTCCGTTGACGGCCAGCGCTGGACGGCGCTGAGCGCGGCGAAGTTTGTCGAGGGCCGGCCCCTGGCCCTCGGGCCGATCACCCTCAGGCCGCGAGCGAGAAGGCCGCCTGAAGGCGGGACTCCGAACGAGTTGCCGCCGAACGTGGACCCGCGTCAGGCGTCGCTGTTCGCCGCGGGCTGGACCCTCGCGAGCATCGCGGCCCTCGCCGCGCAGGGCGTGCGCAGCCTCACCTATTACGAGACCACGGGCTGGCTGGGTGTGATGGAGACCGAGCAGGGCTCGCCCCTGCCCGGGTCGTTCGCCTCCGAGCCCGGTTGCGTGTTCCCCGTCTACCACGTCCTCGCCGACCTGGGGGAGCTCGCAGGCGGCGAGGTGGCGCCCGTGGCAACCGACGCCCCGCTCTTCCTCGCAGGCCTTCTCGTGCGCAAAGCGGGCAGAATGCGGCTGGTCGTGGCCAACCTCACCGACGAGACGCTTGAGGTGCAGCTCGGCCCGCTGCCGGCCCTGACCACGCTGCACCCGCTCGACGACTCGAACGCGGCCGCGGCCTGCCGCGCACCCGAGGTCTTCCGCACCAGAGTGGGCAGGATTCTCGCCACACCGCGCGGGCCGAAGGGGTCCTCGACAATCACGCTGCCGCCCTACGGTCTCGCGCGGCTCGACGCCCGGACGTGACGTTTCAGCGCCACACATAGAGCAGGCAGGCGCTCAGCCACAGCGCCACGAAGGCGTGCAGCACGAAGCAGGGCCACAGGCTCCGCGCGCGCAGCGCCAGCACGCCCAGAATCACGCCGCCGGCGATCGAGCTGTACGTCTCGACCTCCGGCTTGCCGATGTGCAGGAGGGCGAACGGCACGGCCTGCACGACGGCGGCGAAATCGCCCAGCTTCGGCTCCAGCCCGAAGAGCAGGAAGCCGCGGTAGAAGTACTCCCAGCCGAACAGGTAGACGGCGTAGCACGCCGCATAGGCGAGGAACGCGGAGGCGCTGTCGCCTGCCGGGCGATGATGGCTGTAGTAACTCGCGAAGGCAGGATCGAGCCGCGTGATCACGAGAATCGCCGCGCCCATCCCGAGGCCGAAGAGCAGCACGTACCGCACCCACAGCCGCGCATCGCCGAACTCGAGGCCCAGTTTCACGGGATTGCGGCGCAGGACGAGCGCCGAGAACAGCGCGGCCGCCGCCGTGTAGAGCACGCCCTGCGTTACCCAGCGCTCGAGCAGCGCGTGCTCGGGCTCGGCTATGCCGAAGCGGTTGTGATAGCCCAGCGCGCACAGCACCGCCGTGGCGTAGAGCAGCAGCAGGCTCTCGCGGCAGAGCACGACGCGCTTGAGGCGTTCGAGCATGAGGGCCTCCGCAGGCACGCGAGCCGCATGCCGCTAGGACGCGGGCACGACGGGCTCGTTGGGCGACAGGCCGTCGGCGGGGTTCACCTTGGCGCCCGGCGGCGCGGGCACACGGCCGCGGAGCAGCGGGTCGTCGGTCTCGCGCATCCAGCGGTCGAGCCGGCCGCGCATCTCGTCGAGCGTTGCCGCGCAGGCGGCCTCGCCGGCCAGGTTGCAGGCCTCGTTGGGGTCGAAGGCGAGGTCGTAGAGTTGTTCGGCGGCGACGGGCCGCTGGCGCCAGCCGGCGGCGAGCCACACGTCCTTCGACGGGCTGTCATCGCAGTTGGGCATCACGCCGGTCGCCCGGCCGTCGAAGCGGCGGATGTACTTCCAGCGCCTGGTGCGCACGGCCCGCATCGGCTCGTAGGCGGCGTGGTAGGTGACCTCGGTGAAGATGGCGTCGTGAGTCTCCTCGGCCTCGCCGCGCACGAGGGGCAGCAGCGACGCGCCCTGGAGCCACGCCGGCCGCTCGATGCCCAGCAGGTCGCACACGGTGGGGAAGAGGTCCAGGTGGGTCACCATCGCGTCGCACACGCGGCCGCCCGCGAAGCCGCCGGGTCCGCGGAGGATGAGCATCACGCCGGTGCCGTGGTCCGTGAGGTTGCACTTCATGCAGGGGAAGGCGAGGCCGTGGTCGGTGGTGCAGATGACGAGCGTGTTGTCGGCGAGGCCGGCGGCATCGAGGGCATCGAACACGGCGCCCATGCCGGCATCGAGCGCGCGGGCCGAGGCCTTGAAGGAGGCCATGTCGCGCCGCGTCGCGGGCGTGTCGGGCAGCGGGTCGGGCGGGCGGCACCAGCGCGGGTCCTCGGCGGGGCCGGGCTCGCGGAAGGCGCGATGGGTCTCGTTGAAGCCCACCGAGAGGAAGAACGGCTGCGGCGGCCGGCCGCGCAGGAACTCGGCGGCCGCGGCCGACACACCTTCGGCCTTGCCGCTCGCCGGCTTGAGGATTTCGTCGTAGCCGATCACGCTGGCGTCGCGGGCCACGTGCTGCACGCCGCACAGGGTCGAGCGATAGCCCGCCTTGCGGAGGGTGTGGACGATGTGGGTGCGGTAGTCGTAGAGCGCCCATCCACGGTGGGCGAGGCCGAGCATGCCGTTGTTGTGCGGCATCATGCCGGTGAGCAGGGCCGCGCGGCTCGACGAGCACGAGGGCATGGCGCAGAAGTTCTGGCGGAACACCACGCCCTGCTCGGCGAGGCGCTGGATGTGCGGCGTGGGCACGGGATAGCCGTAGGGCTGCACGTAGCGGCCCGTGTCGTGCGAGTGGATGTAGAGGATGTTCGGGCGGGGCATCGGCCGGCCTCCTGCTGGGGGAGAGGGGCTTGCGCAGGCGCGGCCCGCATTATACGAAATGACGGGGGCGAGGCAATCGGCGCCTCGCCCCGTCCGGCGAACCATGTTCAGCCACGGCCTGCTGGCGGCTACTTCGCGGCCTCCGGCGGGAGGGCGAGTTTCTCCTTCGGCAGCGGCTTGAGGCACATGAACCAGTCGAGGCACTGGTAGTCCTTGCCTGCCTTCTCGACGCGCTCCTTGGCCATGCCGCACGAGCCGGGGGGCGGGATGATCACGTCGTCGCCGGGCTGCCAGTCGGCCGGCGTGGCGCAGGCATTGGCGTCGGAGGTCTGCATGGCGATGAGCAGCCGCTTGATCTCCTGGAAGTTGCGCCCGTTCGACAGCGGGTAGTAGATGAGCGCGCGAATCTTGGCCTTCGGGTCAATGAAGAACACGGCGCGAACCGCCTTCGTGTCGCTCGCCTGGGGCTGGAGCATGCCGAACTTCTTCGCCACCTCCATCTTGACGTCGGCGATGAGGGGGAAGGTGACCTCGACGTTCTCCATCCCCTTGTACCTGATCTTCTCCTTGATGGTGCGCAGCCAGGCGATGTGGCTGAAGTTGCTGTCGATCGAGAGACCCATGAGCTCGCAGTTCAGGGCCTTGAACTGCGGCATCATCGTGGCGAAGGTCATGAACTCGGTCGTGCACACCGGCGTGAAGTCGGCCGGGTGGCTGAAGAGGATCACCCACTTGCCCTTGAAATCGTCGGGGAACTTCACCGGCCCGGCCGTGGTCTCGGCCGTGAACGCCGGGGCGTCTTCCCCGATCAGCGGCACACGGGGCTGGTCGCCCTCCGCCGCCCAAGCCGCTCCCGCCACGAGCATGAACAATACGCCCAACACCAGCCGGCCCATGCCAATCTCCTTTGTCCGCGGAGAACCCGTCCCAAGCGCTCCCATACTCTCTATTAGGGGAGCCGGCTGTACAGAGTCAAGAGGCAGCGTTCGCGCCGGCCGCGAGCCGCCGCGCGAGGCGTGCGGCGCCCAGCGCGCCCTCGACCTCAGCCAGGCCGCAGAGAGCGTCGGGGGCGAAGGCTCTCACCGCCGCGGCGAGGGCATCGCGCATCGTCGGCTGGCTGCGCAGCACGCCGCCGGAGAGCACGACCCGCTCAACCGCCTCGGGCGGCGGCCACAGGGCGCGCGCCGCCACCTCGATGCCCCGAGCCAACTCGGCCACCGCACCCGCGATGATGGCCTTCGCCGCCTCATCGCCTGCCGCGGCCGCCTCGAAGACGATGGGCGCCACGCCCGCCACGCGGTCCTTGGCGAAGGGGCTGGCCCACGCCACCAGCGCGTCAATCCCGGCCAACCTGAGGCGCTGGGGGATGAGGGCTTCGAGAAGCGATTTCGGCCCGCGGCCGTCGGCCGAGCGCGCGGCAGCACGCAGGGCGCGGTGGCCGATGTCGAAGCCGCTCCCCTCGTCGCCCAGCAGCGGCCCGCGGCCGCCGACGAACCTCTCTGCTCCGTCGGCCCGTCGGGCGTAGACGAGCGACCCCGTGCCGCACACGGCCAGGATGCCCGTGCCGTCGGGGCTGCCCGCGGCCAGGCCCGCGGCCGCGTCGTGCGTGATAAGCGCGGGGCAACCGAGGCCAAGCTTGCGGACGAAGCCGCGCCAGGCCCTGCGGTCTTCCTCAGCGCGGACGCCCGAGACGCAGAGCGCGGCGGCCGCCAAGTCCCCGGCGGCGATGCGGCTGGCGGTGAGCAACGCGCCCGCTAGCTCGGCGAGTGCGCCCCACGCTGCCTTGCTCCCGACGGCATGGACGTTGGTTGGGCCGCCGACGTGGCGCGCCACGATGTCGAGCGCCTCGCCAGTCAAGACGCCGGTTGTCTTTGTCGCGCCACCTTCGATGCCGAGGAAGAAGGCTCTTGTCACGGCGTCACTTTCTCGCTAGTGTCCACGAACAGGCCGTGGAGGGCGCTGTCCTCGGGCTTCTTGTCGTTCCGCTCGCCGGGGGCGAGCACCTGGCCGTTCGGGCGGCCCGAGGAGTAGAAGTCGGCGCCGCCCCCCGCGTCGAGGAGGAGCGACCAACTGAAGCACCCTGTCTCGGCGTAATGGTAGCTGTTGCCTGCGGAGCAGCCGTGGACGGCGCCGCCGCGGGCTACGTAGCGGTCGGTGCCGTCGAGGTCAACGAGCCAGCCGATGGCTTGCATGGCGGCCGAGCCTTGGGCGAGGCCCTCGGCTTGATAGGAATCGTTGCCGCCGCGGTCAATGAGCAGGCCCGCCGCAATGTCCCAGGCGGCGCCCTGGCAGGCGGCGCACATGGCCCAGTAGGTGTCGTCGCCCGCGTCGTCGGCCAGGATGCCGATGGCCTGGTGGCAGCCGAAGCCCTGGCCGTAGCGGTTGCCGTAGTAGAGGTCGTTGCCGCTGCGGTCGTAGAGGATGCCGAGCGCCCAGTAGTAGGCGCCGCCCTGGGCGAACTCGCCGGCCTCGTAGCGGTCGTCGCCGCCGAGGTCGGCCAGCACCCCGATGGCGCCGCTCTCGTACATGCGGAAGCCGAAGCCCATGCCCTGGCTGTACGAGGCGAAGACGGCCGGGGTGTCGTAGACCGAGCCTTTCGGGCCGTTGGCGCGATAGAGGTCGTTGCCGCCAACGTCGAGGAGGAGGCCGAAGCCGCGCGGCCCGCCGACCCCTTCGCTGAGGTACTCAGCGATATAGGTGTCGGAGCCGCCGAGGTCGAGGATCGCCCCCACGCCGTAGACCCCCGCGCCGAGCGACCAAGTGGTGCCCGCGTAGGTGTCGTTGCCGGCGAGGTCGGCCAGGATGCCAACTCCCATCACCCCCACGCCGCAGGAGCGGGCCTTGCCCTCATAGCGGTCGTTGCCCGCCACGTCAACGAGGATGCTGATGCCCAGCGTGGCGCTGGCCGGGCCGCCCTCGTACTTGTCGTTTCCTGCAAAGTCCACCACGACCTGAATGGGCGGGCGCTCGTCCGATGAGTAGTGATAGACGTCGTCGCCGCCGGGGTCAATCACCACATCGAGCTTCGACAGGTCGTAGCGGTTCGGGCCGGGGCCGCCGAACACGATCCAGCGTCCGTCGGCCTGCTCGGCGGCCAGGATGTCGCCCTCAACGATTCCCCGCAGCTTTCGGGGGGGCCGCACGGTGGGGGTCTCCTTCGCCGGCGGCTTGCCGGGGCGCAGGACCTCCGCCAGCCCGGCCGCGGCATCGAGGAGGGCCTGGTGGTCCACGTCCATGCTCGCGCGGAGGGCCGCCAGGATGCGGGCGGGGTCGGGGTGCGACATCAGGTAGTGCTCGGCCGCGGCGTAGTCGAGGACCTCGTGCAGGTCTTTCGCCAGCGCCTTCTGCCGCTTGGCGGGAATCCTGGCGAACGCCTGGTCGCGAAGGCTTGAGACCTCGGCCAAGCGGGCCTTCATCCAGGCGATGGCCTTCGCGGGGTCGGAGAAATCGGCTGCCGTAGCCACAAGCGTCCCGCTTGTGGGCTGGTCCGCAACAGGGGCGGTTGCGGCTACGGGGGGCGGGGCCAGGTCGAGGTTCTCCGCGGCGCGCAGAAAGACCTCGCGTGGATCGCCGGGCACTTTGCCCAGCGGGTCGGTGATGAGCTTCTGAAGCTCCGGCAGGCGCGTCGGGTGATAGAAGCCCGCGGCGACGCGCGAGAGGCTGTTCGCCCCGAAGTCCTCCGTCTGCGTGTCGGCGAGATACTTCTTCAGCTTGTCGAGCGGCTCGCGGAGCTTGTGTTGCTCGATGAGCGGGTCGAGGAGCTTCTCCAGGGGCGTGGGGTCCTTCCCCTCAAGAAGACCGCCTGAAGGCGGCACTACGAACGGGCGACGGAAGGCGATAGGCCCCGACCAGTCGGCCTTCGAGGCGAGGACGACCTTGAGCGTCTTCTCCTCGCCGCCCTTGCCGGGCTCGGGCACCGCGGTGTCCTCTTTGCCCTTGGTGACGCGCACATGCAGTTCGATGGCATCGCCAGGCTTCGAGCGGGCGAGGAGTTCGTCGAACGCCTTCTTCCCCATCGGCTTGCCGTTGACGGCCAGAATGATGTCGCCGCGGTTGAGGAAGGGCGACGTGAAGGTCTTGCCCTTCAGCGGCCCGGGCATCACCCAGCCCACGAGCATCCCGCCCGTCTCCGCGTGGTCCCGGCAGAAGAGGCCGATGTAGGCCTGCTCGGTCAGGGGGCGCTCGGCGGCACGGCCGCAGGGGGACAGGAGCGATAGGACGAATAGGGCGGGTATGACCGGGCGGAGCATGGCGGCCCTCCCCTAATGCGGAGCTTCGAGCTTGACCTTCGCCAGGTAGATGCTGGTCTTGCCCTCGTGGCTGGAGTAGTAGCTGATCCAGAGCAGGCCGTCGTGAATGACCATGCCGGCGTAGCTCGTGTCGCCGCCAGAGGGGAGGGTGAGGATTTCGGTGAGGCGGCCGCCCTCGGGGTCGAGCGAGCAGAGGCCGGTGCGAACCTTCTTGTCGTAGAGGCGGACGGTGGCGAGGAAGCGCCCGTCGGGCAGGCGAATCATCTTCGGGCCGCCAATCTGCACGCCCAGGTCGCGCCACACCCAGCCCGTGTACGGCGGCTTCGAGACGCCGAGCTGGGCCGAGGACGGCTTGCCGTCGCGGCGGAGGAGGCAGTAGCACGCGTCGTCGGGCGCGAAGACGAGCGAGGTCTCGTTCGCATAGGTGCCGCCGGGGAGGAGGTCGTCGGCGAGCGTCTCCCATTCCTTCCCTCTTCCATCGCTCGTGTGGTAGAGGCGAATGAGGTGTTTGCCCCCGCAGGCGTAACCGATGCCGTAACCGACGCCCTTGTGCCAGGTGACGCTCCACATCCAGAGATTGGGGTCGGCGACCTTGTTCGGCTCGCCCCATGCCTCGCCGTCGGGCGAGAGCCACGTAACGCTCTGGTGCGTCTGCCCGCCGACGGGCTTGACGAAGCGGACGGCGCCGTTGAGCATCAACTGGCCGCCGGCCGTGACCGAGAGCTTGGCGTCGCGCACGTCCCCGCCGTCCCACGCCATCCGCGCGACCGACTTCCACTCCTGCCCGTCGGCCGACGCGAGGACGCGGAGGGCGCCGGTGTCGCACACGTGGCCCTTGCCCTCGCGGAAGGCGCAGAACCAGCGGTCCTTGAAGCGGATGAGGTCGGTGAAGGCGTTGTGGGGCGCCTGGTCCCAGATTCTCCGCACCTCGACGAGCGTGGCCACGGGCGCATCTCCTGCTGAGACGAGGGGGTGCCAGCCGAGGACTGCGATAGCCAGCATCGTGCACTTCATGGTGGTCTCCCAGCCTGGGGGGGCTTGCCGTGACGGCCTTCGGGCGCCTCTCACCGGCATTCTACACTTTCCTGAGCCGCGGGCAAGAGGGGCGGGGAGATGGGCATCTCCCGGGCGAAAAAAAATCACGAAAATCCGGAATTCGGGCCCTTATTTGCGCAGGGGCATTGCCATTGTACTGGTGGCGAAGACCGGAGACCTGTCGCAGCGGGCTGGGAAAGACAAAGTGTGATGTAAGCAATTGCAGCATATACACTTCGGAGGCGAGGAGGCCCACAGCCGGCAATGGGGGCCTCGTTGCCTCGTACGGACGCCGCTCGGCGACGGCCCAGTAGGCCCCAGATTCCATGACCGACCGGCTGCCAAAGGAGGGGTGAAACGACACTCTGTGTCGCTTTCCCGGGGCGCAGGGCCGGGGCGCCCGCCCCTCGCACCCGAGCGGAGCCGGAGGCGGCCCAGTAGGCCCCAGACCCCATGACCCACCGGCCGCCGCACGCGTTCTTTGACAATCCGGTTTCCTGAGATGGTTTCTAAGGGCGGACGGCTCGACCACAAGCCTGGGGCGTCACGGTGACCGCGTGACGTGACGCCCCAGGCCCGGCCGGGGGCGGTCCGCCGCTTGACAACCCCGCCGTGGCGGCTACCATGCCGTGAGACCCAGGAGGCCCCGCCATGCAATGCGTCGGCAACGAGATTCTCTACTTCGAGACCGGCCCGGGCAATCCCGTGACGCACCGGGTGAGGCCCGGCGAGACGTTCGAGGTGCAGACGCAGATCAACGCCGGGCCGTGGCTCGACAAGCTGCCGCCTGAGGAACAGGAGGGTTGGCGCAAGAAGCTGTGCGGCGGCAACCCGGCCAGCGGCTGCATCTTCGTCGAGGGCGCCAGGCCCGGCGACATGCTGAGCGTCGAGATCGGCGACATCGCGGTGGACCCCATCGGCTACACCAGGTTCGGCGGCGGCACCGACGCGACGCCCCGCGGCTTGGCCTGCGGGCCGTGCGAAAAGGAGGTCCAGATCACCGAGGACGGCATTCGCTGGAGCGAATCCCTCACGCTCCCGCTCCGCCCCATGCTCGGCTTCGTGGGCGTGGCCCCCGCGCGCGAGCGGCTCCACAACGGCTGGGCGGGCGTCTGGGGCGGCAACCTCGACGCGCAGGAGGTCACCACCGGCGCGACCCTGCACCTCCGCGTCCAGTGCCCGGGCGCGCTCCTCCACGTGGGCGACATGCACGCGATTCAGGGCGACGGCGAAATCTGCGGCGCCGGCGGCATCGAGGCCGGCGGACGCGTCCTGCTCACCTGCCGCCTCACCTCGCCTGCGCCCAAGTCGCTCCGCTTCCCCCGCTTCGAGAACGCCACGCACATCGGCGTCTTCGCCCTCGCGCGGCCCGCCGAGGACGCCTTTCGCATCGCCCTGGCCGAGCTGATCGCCTGGCTTGAGGAATCCTATGCCATGCCGCGCACCGAGGCATACATGCTCCTCGCCCAGGTCCTCGAGGCCCGGGCCACCGAATTCGTCAACCCCCAGTTCACCTACGTCGCCAGGATTGCCCGGCGCTTCCTGCCCCGGTAGAGGCGGCAGAGCCGTGTGGAGCGGTTTCGCCAACCATGGCCTTCCGGTATAATCAGGCTGGCAGGCCGGCTTCCTACTACGGAGACCTACCTTGATGCTTCGGGCCCCTGCGGGCGTTGTCACGATGCTCCTGGCTTCGACCCTGCTCGCCGCCGACTGGCCGCAGTGGGGCGGGCGCGACTGCCGCAACATGGCCTCGGACGAGAAGGGCATCCCCGAGTCGTTCGACCCCGGCCAGAAGAAGGAGGGCGGGAGCGAGGTTGACCCCGCCACGACGAAGAACATCCAGTGGGCCGCCCGCCTCGGCACAGAAACCTATGGCAACCCCACCGTCTCCGGCGGCAGAGTCTTCGTCGGCACCAACAACGGGGCCCCCCGCGACCCACGCCTCAAAGGCGACCGCAGCATTCTGATGTGCCTCGAGGAGGCCACGGGCAAGTTCCTCTGGCAACTCGCCGTCTCCAAATACCCCGGCTACCGGAGCTGGAACGGCGACTACCAGGGCCTTGGCATCTGCTCCTCGCCCACCGTCGAGGGCGACCGCGTTTACGTGGTCACGAACCGCGATGAAGTGCTGTGCCTCGATGTGAACGGCCTGGCCAACGGCAACGACGGGCCGTTTCAGGACGAAGGGGAGTACATCGCGGCCCAGAGGCGCCGCAAGCCCGGCAAGCAGCCGCCAGGGGCCAAGCCCGACGAGAAGCCCGAAGAGCCCGTGAAGCCGATCGAGCTGACGCCCACCGACGCCGACATCCTCTGGCGCTACGACATGATCGCCGAACTTGACGCCTGGCCCCAGGACGCCTCGGCGTGCTCCGTGCTCGTCCACGGCGACCTCGTTTACGTGAACCCCTCGAACGGCGTGGACCTCTCGCACAAGAACATCCCCTCGCCCCAGGTGCCGACCATCATCGCCCTCGACAAGCGGACGGGCAAGCTGGTGGCGACGGATGAAGAGAAGATCGGGCCGACGCTCTTCCACGGCACCTGGTCCTCGCCCTCTCTCGCCGAGGTGAACGGCCGGAAGCTGCTGCTCTTCGGCGCCGGCGACGGCTTCGTCTACGCCTTCGACCCCACGCCCGTCGAGGTCCCGGGCAAGCCGCTCAAGGTGCTCAAGACCGTGTGGAAGTGCGACGCCAATCCGCCTGAGTATCGGATGCGCGACGGCAAGAAGCTGCCCTACAACAAGAACGCCGAAGGCCCCAGCGAGATCACCGGCACCGTCGTCTGCCACAACAACCGCGTCTACGTCACCATCGGCCAGGACACCCGCCACGGCGCCGGCAAGGGTTGCCTCACGTGCATTGACGCCACCAAGGCAGGCGACATCAGCACGACCGGCATCCTCTGGCGCTACACCGGCATCAACCGCTCGATGGCCACCCCCTCCGTCGCCGACGGCCTGGTGTTCGCCGCCGACTACGTGGCGACGGTTCATTGCGTGGACGCCGAGACGGGCAAGGCCTACTGGACGCACGAGACGGGCGGCCGCGACTGCATGGGCTCGACCTTCGTGGCCGACGGCAAGGTGTGGTTCGGCAACAAGAACGGCAAGCTCACGGTGCTGGCGGCGGGCAGGGAGAAGAAGCTCCTGGCCGAGATCAGCCTCCGCACCCCCATCCACGCCACGCCCATCGTCGCCAACGGCGTCCTCTACGTCGCCTGCAACAACTACCTCTACGCGGTTGCCGCGAGCCAGGGTACCGGGAAGTGAGCACATCGGGGTGCGCCCCCGTCCCTAAGGTTCCAATACCTTCGGGAGGATAAGGCTGAGACCCGGCCGCCGCAGGGGACACGCCTGTGCGAGGAACCTCCCGAAGGTATTGGAACCTTCGGGAGGGGCTGGGTCCGTTCTCAACGGTCTGGCAAGGAGTAAAGAATGGCGGATGGGCTTCGCATGGGCTACGTCGGCTGCGGGTTCATGGCGCAGAAGGTGCATATCCCCAACATTCTGTCGCTCGATGGGGTGGAGCTTGCAGCCATCGCCGAGCTGAGGCCCAAGCTGGGCCGATTGGTGCAGGAGCGCTTCCGCATCCCGAAGCTCTACGCCAGCCACGCCGAGCTGGCGAAGGACGCCTCCATCCAGGCGGTCGGGGTCTCGGGGCACTTCTACGCCCAGGGCGAGATAGCGATTGACCTGCTGCTGGCGGGTAAGGATGTGTTCATGGAGAAGCCGATGGCGGTGAGCGTGGAGCAGGCCGAACGCATCCTCGACGCCGAACGCCGCAGCGGCAAGCGGCTGATGGTGGCCTACATGAAACGCTACGACGCGGGGAACGTGCTGGTGAAGAAGCTGGTCGCCGACGCCCGCGCGAGCGGCGAGATGGGCAAGCTGCGCTTCGTGCGCAACCACGGCTTCTGCGGCGACTGGACCGCCGGCCTGGACACGCCGATGGAGAAGACCGATGAGCCGTATCCCGTCGTCCAGCCCAAGTACCCCGCCTGGCTGCCCGAGAAGCACGTCAACGGCTACCTCGGCTACCTCCAGCAGTACACGCACAACGTCAACCTCGTCCGCTGGTTCCTTGATGCGGGGGGCGACGTGAAGGTGAAGGCTGTGGAGCTTGACCGCGAGCGCGGCTACTTCGGCGTCGTCGTCCTGGAGGTCGCGGGCGTCCAGACAGTCATCGAATCGGGCGCCGTGGCCTACCACGGCTGGGAGGAGCACACGCAGCTCTACTTCGAGGGCGGCTGGATACGCACCGAGGCCCCGCCGCTGCTGCTTCGCAACGTGCCGGCCACGGTGGAGGTCTACCGCGGCAACACGCCGGCGAAGGTGGCCACTCACACCTTTCCCGAGGGCGGGCGCGAATGGTCCTACAGGGCCGAGATGCGGCACTTCATCGAGTGCGTGCGCACCGGCGCACCGTTCCGTTCCCCCGCCTCCGACACGCTGGAGGATGTGCGGACCTTCGAGGCGATCTACCAGAGGCACCTGGCGCGCCTGGCCACATAGCGGAGACAGGAATGCTCGTCACCGACCTCAATGCGTTGCCCCTGCGCGAGTTGTTCGGCTGCAAGGCCCACGTGGTGCACTCGCAGTGCATGACCTTCGTGCACTGGCGCTTCGAGCCGGGCCAGGTGATCGCCCCCCACGCGCACCCGCACGAGCAGGTGGCCACGGTGATCGCGGGCGATCTGGAGCTGACCGTGGGAGAAGACACCCGGCGCCTCGGCCCGGGGTGCGTGGCCGTGGTCCCCCCCAACGTTGCGCACACGGCGAGAGCGCTCTCAGCCTGCTACGTCATTGATGCCTTCTATCCCGTGCGCGAGGACTACCGTTGAGGTTTGACCGCGAGGCGGCCAGACGCTACAATTTGCGGGTGAGAAGCGCGAGGTCGGTCTATGGCTAAGCCGCTCGGGGCACGAGCGCGGGTCGTCTTCCGCGGCCAGGTTCAAGGGGTGGGGTTCCGTTACACCGCGCGCCGCGCGGCCGAATCGTTCGCCGTGACCGGCTACGTGCAGAATGAGCCCGACGGCTCGGTCGAGCTGGTGGCCGAAGGCGAACGGGACGAGATCGAGGCCTTTCTCGGCGCCGTCGCGCGCGAGATGGCGCCTTACATCCGCTCGAGGGAGGTGACCTGGAGTGTCGCGACCGGAGAGTTCCACGGGTTCGGCGTCCGCCACACCTGGTGAACTCCGCCGGGTTGCGGCCTGGAACAAGGGTGCCCACCGTTGCGGTACTGCGTGCTGGGGGATGTCCACGGGAACCTCGAGGCCCTCGAAGCCGTCGTGGCGGACGCGCGGCGGCACGGAGCCGAACGCTTCGCCTGCGTCGGCGACATCGTGGGCTACGGCGCCAGCCCCTCGGAATGCGTAGACCGCGTGCAGAGCCTCACGACTCAGATCGTCGCGGGCAACCACGACTGCGCCGTGGTCGAGCGCACCGACCTCGAGTACTTCAACCCCTTCGCCCGCGACGCCGTGGTGTGGACCCGCCGCCAGCTCTCGCCGCAGGACAAGAGCTTCCTCCACGAGCTGCCGCTGACGCTGAAGGTGAACGATCTGATGATCGCGCACGCGACGCTCTACCAGCCGGCGCTGTTCGGCTACATCGAGAGCGACTTCTCGGCGCGCCAGTCCTTCCGCGCCATGGACGGCAACCTGGCCTTCGTCGGCCACTCCCACGTTCCCGTCGTGTTCTTCTACGACCCCGTGAAGGACCTGGTCCTCTACACCAAGGACCTTCACATAGACCTCGATGGCACGGCCAAGGTGATCGTCAACGTGGGCAGCGTGGGGCAGCCGCGCGACGAGGACCCGCGCGCGTGCTACGCGCTCTACGACAGCTCGCGTCACACGATCACCATCCGCCGTGTGGAGTACAACGTCGAGGCCGCGAAGCGCAAGATCCTCGCGGCCGATCTGCCCGACGTGCTGGGCCGCCGGCTCCTCTTCGGACGCTGATCGGATGAGAACCCACGTGGCCTACGGCCGGGGCCGGCTCGAGCTTCGGCTGCCGCCGGACGCCTGCGAGCTGCGCACGCGCCCCGTCGAGGCCCTGGCTCGGCCCGCCGAGGCGCTCGCCGAAGCCCTCCGGAATCCCATCGGCTGCCCGCCCCTGCGCCAGCTCGCCGCGGGCCGTCGCCACGCCTGCCTCGTCGTCTCCGACATCACCCGGCCCGTGCCGTACCGCGTCCTGCTGCCGCCGCTGCTCGCCGCGCTCGAGGGCGCCGTCGAGCGCGTCTCTCTGCTCGTTGCCACAGGCACCCACCGCCCGAGCACGGCCGAGGAGAAGCTCGAAATGTTCGGCCCCGAGGTCGTCGCGCGCTATCCCATCGTGGACCACGACTCGCGCGACCCCGCGCAGCTCGTCGCCCTGGAGCGCCGCCCGTCCAGCGGCACCCAGGTGTGGCTGAACCGCCTCTACCTCGAGGCCGATCTGCGCATCCTCACGGGCCTCGTCGAGCCGCACTTCATGGCCGGCTACTCGGGCGGGCGCAAGGCCATTTGCCCCGGGCTGGCCGACCTGCGCACGATCCAGAAGCTCCACGGCCCTCGCTTCCTCGAGGACCCGCGGGCCGCCAGCGGCGTGCTGGAGGGCAACCCCTGCCACCGCGAGGCCAGCGAGATCGCTCACATGGCCGGCGCCGACTTCACTGTCAATGTGGCCCTCGACCTCCAGCGCCGCATCGTCGGCCTGTTCGCGGGCCACCTCGACGCGGCCTTCGACGCCGCCGTGGCCCGGGTAGACAGCTTCTGCCGCGCCGCCGTCCCCGCCCCCGCCGACATCGCGGTGACCTCGGGCGGCGGCTACCCGCTCGACAAGACCTTCTACCAGGCCGTGAAAGGCATGGTCGCGGCCTTGCCCGTCGTGCGCCCGGGGGGGGTCGTCCTCCTCGCCGCCGAGTGCCGCGAGGGCATCGGCAACCGGGAATACGCCGAGCTGCTCTTCCGATACGACGGGCGCCACGCGGACTTCCTCCGCGACATCGCCGCGCGCGACGAGGTGCTCCAGGACCAGTGGGAGTTCGAAGAGCAGTGCAAGGTGCTGGCCAGGGTGGGGGTGGAGGGCCTGGTGGTCTGCTGCGGCGGCATCGAACGCGGCACGCTCCGGCGTCTCTCGGTCACGCCTGCCGCCGATCTGTGCGGCGAGGCCGACCCGCAGCGGCAGCTCCAGGGCGCGCTCGATGCGCTCCTGCGGCGCCGCCCCGCCGCGCGCGTCGCCGCCCTGCCCGATGGGCCCTACATTCTTGCTGAAGTGGATCCCCGCTAGGAGCCTGTCCAGGAATCCCCGTGGGCTGCGTTGCCGGCGTCAGCGGGCTGGATGCGAGGCGCGGCGACGCAGGCGATGCCCTGGAATGCATCGCCTTCTCCTCGCTCCTTGCGTGTGGCCCGAATCGGCGGCGTCGCAGCCTCGCGCGGATTCTCGGACAGGCTCCTAGCCCAGCCGTTTCAGGGCCTCGGCCGCGTCGCGGTCGCCCCGGCGGCTCGACACGCGGTACCACTGGCGCGCCTTCTCGAGGTCCTTCGGCACCCCCTCGCCGTGCTCGTAGGCGTGGGCGAGCCAGAACGCCGCGGTCGGACAGCCCTGGTTCGCCGCCTGCTGGTAGAAGGGGATCGCCTTCGCGTAGTCCTGCTCGACCCCGTGGCCGTTGCGATAGCAGTAGCCCACGTCGCACAACCCGCTGTTGTGCCCCTGGGCCGCGGCCGCGCGGTACCACTTCAGCGCCTCGGCATAGTCGCGCTCGACGCCGTTGCCCTCGTAGTAGACACAGCCCAGCTCGTACTGGGCATTGGCGTCGCCGGCCTCGGCCCGACGACGCAAGGCGGCGACGTGGGATGGCTCGCTCTTCGGCATAAGGGTCTCCTTCGGCAAACCGGCGGCTGCGGCGCTTGCCTCCCGAGTTCACGTCCATTCTAGCCTCGAACCGGTCGTGACTCAAGCTCCGGGTCCACGCCGGGTGCGGGCCGGAATTGTAGGCAGGGTGATTGTCTCTGGAGCCTGAAGGGCTCGCATGGGATAGCCCAGGGCAACGCCCTGGGTTCAGCGGGATCCACGGGTCCAGCCCTGAAGGGGCGAGATGGACGCTCTCGATTCCGCCCTGTCAGGGCTGCCGCGGGGCGGTCTTGTTCCCAGGGCGTTGCCCTGGGCTATCCTATTTTGCTCCTTCGGAGCTCCCGCAGCCACCTACAATTCCGGCCCACACCCGTCCACGCCCCAATCGTCCGGTGAGAGCGGAGGGCGTGAGGCCGCGCGGGCCTGGCGGTTCCGCGGGAGGGCTATGCGGGGCGGCGGGCGGGCGCCGCCCGCCCATGCTGTATCAACCCCGTGAGGGGGAGAGTGATACAGCATGGGTAGATGGGCGAGAATGGGCGATTCTCGCGGTTCCGGCCATACTCGCTCATCTGCGCGATGAGCAAGCATGTGAGCGGGAATGGCCGGAGAGCGTAAGGCATTGCGGCATAGAGGGTTATAGGGCGGCCCCCGCCGGCGCCGCCGCACCGCTCCCATGCTCTCCAATGGCGGCTACGTCAGGATCGCCAAGCCCTGATGAGCCTTACTTCCTGGCCTTTTTCACCTTCATGGTGGCGAGTTGGCCGAAGCGGTTGCCGATGGCCAGGGCGGGGTCGAGGGGGGCCTCGATGCCCTTGGTCTTGGGCGTGACCTTGACGGGCTTGCGCGCGGCCAGGGTGCGGCCCTGGAACTGCGGCAGCCACGCGGCCTCCTTGGCGAGCATCTCGCGCACCATCTCGCGAATCTCGTAGAGCGTGCAGACCGCCGAGGCGAGCGGGTCGAGGGCGACCGCGGCGAAGGCCAGCTCGGGGTCGCCCGTGAGCGCGGCCTGGCAGGCGAGGCCCTGGACGGTGACGTTGGTCTGGTTGAGGGCCGCGCACTGGGGCGGGAGCGCGCCCACGCGGGTGGGGTAGATGCCCATCTTGTCCACGAAGCAGGGCACCTCCACGCAGCAGCCCTGGGTGAGGTTGGCGATGAGGCCGTCGTTGCGCACGTTGCCGTTGAGGCGGAACGGCTCGCCCGTGGTGTGGGCCTTGAGGATGTGGGTGCAGTACTCGGCGCTGGGCGGGGCGAGCTGGGTGGACTCGAACTCGAGGGGGTCCACCTTGGCGAACTTCTTGGCGAGGATCTTGCCGAACTTGTAGTAGGCGCCGCTCTCGCCGCCGAAGGCCGGCTCGTCGCAGTAGGTGTCGAGGGCCTTCTGGTTCTTGCGGAAGTAGGGGAGGTATTCGCTCAGGTGGCCGGTGCTCTCGGTCATGAAGTAGCCGAAGTGGCGCATGGTCTCGATGCGCACCTTCTCGATCTTGTAGACCTCGGGGCGCTCGCACAGGGCGCGGAACTTGGGGTAGAGGTCCACGCCGTCCTTCTCGAGCCGCAGGAACCAGGCCATGTGGTTGATGCCGGCGGCGAAGTAGGAGAGGGACTCCTTTCTCTCGCCGAGGATGTGGGCGATGAGGTCAATGGTGGTCTGCACGCCGTGGCAGAGGCCGACGAACGGCACCTTGGCCTCCTGGCCCAGGGCGTAGCACACGGCGGCCATGGGGTTCACGTAGTTGAGGAGCAGCGCGTGGGGGCAGAGGCTCTCCATCATCTTCGCATAGCGGACGACGACGGGGATGGTGCGGAGCGCGCGGAAGACGCCGCCCGGGCCCAGCGTGTCGCCGATGCACTGGTCCACGCCGTACTTGAGCGGGATGAGGTAATCGTGCTCGTAGGCCACGGCGCCGCCGGTGTCGAACATGTTCACCACGTAGTCCGCGCCGTCCAGCGCCTCGCGGACGTCGAGCGTGGCGGTGATCTTGGTGGGCAGGTGGTTGTCCTTCACCACGCGGTCGGCGAACGCCTGGATGCGGTCGAGCTTCGGCTTGCCGCGGTTCATCAGGCAGATCTCCGAGTCCACCAACTCGGGCGTCGCCATGATGTCCATCATGATCGTCTTGGCGAACACGATGCTGCCGGCGCCGATGAACGAGATCTTGGCCATGGCCTCGTCCTCCTGTGGGTGGTGAGCGGACCGCGCGCCTCGCTGTCCCAGAGGATACCCGGCGCGAGGCGGGCGTGTCAAGCGGCGAGGCCCGCGCGTGCCTCCGCTGCGGCGCCGCCGGGGCCGCTCAGGCGGAGAGGGCCTCGAGCAGTTCGTGGGCGATGAGGAGGTGCCCCGTGCGGTTGGGGTGAACGGGCTCGCCGCAGAAGGCCGTGAACGGGCGGTGCTGGAGCTGACGGACGAACATGTCCTGGAGCCGCACGAGCCGGGCATCGAAGGCCGTGGCCAGGTCGCGCACGACCGCCAGGTAGCCGGGCAACAGGGCCAGCACGCGGCGCTGGTAGTCGTCCGCGTCGCGCTCCAGGATCATGTAGAAGGGCTCGAGCAGCACGAGCCGCGGGGCGAGCCGGCTGGCGACGCGGGTGAGGATGCGCGTGTAGCTCTCGCGGTAGACCTCGGGCGGGACGTAGCGCACGCCGTCGAGGGTGCGGTGCAGGTCGTTGATGCCGATCATCACCGAGAGCCAGTCGGGGCGCTCGGCCAACACGTCGGCCTCCCAGCGGGCCTCGAGGTCCAACACCGTGTCGCCGCTGATGCCGCGGTTGACGAAGCGAATCCTGCGCTCGGGGTGCCGCGCCGTCACCAGGTCGGTGAAGTAGGCCACGTAGCCGTTGCCCAGGGGGCCGACGGCCGGGTCGCGCCGGCCGCAGTCGGTGATGCTGTCGCCGATGAGGACGAACGTCTCGCCGCTCTGGACGCTGAAACCGCTCATTCGGGCGTCTCCCTCGGGTGATGGGGGCTGGGGTCGCACACGTCGGACGGGTCCGACACGTCCGACGGGGCCCAGTGGGGCTTGTGGGCCCGGTCACAGCCGGCGAATGATCCGCAGGATTTCCTCGATGTCGTTGGCCACGGGGATCGGCTTGTTGGCGTGGCGGGCCTGGGCGACGCCGAACTGGCCGAACTCTTCGCGCAGGCGCGCCTCGTCGTACGAGTGATAGCCCACGGTGGCGTGGGGGTCTTTGAGCAGGTGGCCGGTGAGGATGCACACGACGCGCTCGCCGCGGCCGATGACGCCTTGCTCGCGCAGCCGCCTGGCGCCGGCGACCGAGGCGGCCGAGGCCGGCTCGCAGCCGAAGCCGTGCGCGCCCACCAGGGCCTTCGCGTCGAGGATCGCCTCGTCGGGCACCGCACGCACCACGCCGTTCGTCGCCTCCAGCGTGCGGAGCGCCTTGTCGAGGTTCACGGGGCGGTTGATTTCGATGGCCGAGGCGAGGGTGCGGGCGCGGCGCTGCTCGGTGTCCATCTGGGCGTAGAAGGCGGCGATCGCCGCATCGTCCACGTTCCCGCCGTTCCAGCGCAGGCCGGCGCGGTTCACCAGGCGGTCGAGGGTGTCGGCGCCCGCCGAGTTGATGATGGCCACGCGCGGGATGCGGGGGAGGAGGCCCAGAGCGTGCAGCTCGGCGAAGGCCTTGCCGAACGACGACGAATTGCCGAGATTGCCGCCGGGCACCACGATCCAATCGGGCGGCTCCCAGCCGAGGCCCTCGAGCACGCGGTACATGATGGCCTTCTGCCCCTCGAGGCGGAAGGGGTTGAGCGAGTTCATCAGGTAGAGGCCGGTCTGGAGGCACACCTCCTGCACCTGGCGCATCGCGTCGTCGAAGTCGCCGGCGATCTGGAGCGTCGTCGCGCCGTAGTCGAGCGCCTGCGAGAGCTTGCCGTAGGCGATCTTGCCCGAGCCCACGAACACCACGGCCTTGAGCAGGCCCGACACGCCGGCGAACAGGGCGAGCGAGGCCGAGGTGTTGCCCGTCGAGGCGCAGGCCGCGTACTTCGCACCCATCATGTTCGCGTGGGTGAAGGCGCCGGTCATCCCGTTGTCCTTGAACGAGCCCGACGGGTTGAGGCCCTCGTACTGGAGGAAGAGGCGGCCCGGCTCGAGGCCGACGTAGGCGGCCACCCCGTCGGTGCGCCGGAGCTGCGTCTGCCCCTCGCCGATGGTGAGCACCTTGTCGGGCTCGGCGAAGGGGATCAGTTCGCGGAAGCGCCACACGCCGCTGGAGTCGAGCGGGTTGCGCGAGGAGGTCCGCCGCTCGTCGAAGAGCGCGAGGCGCTCGGGCACGGGCAGGCGTTCCCAGTCGTAGGCCACGTCGAGCAGCGCCCCGCACCGCGCGCAGCGTTGATGCACCGACTTCAGGTCATACGTGGCCCCGCATGCGGGGCGGATGCACTGCTGATGGGCGACGGCCTCGGGGCAAGGGGGCCGAGCGTCGGCCAGGGAACGCAATCGGATCATTGGCCGGTCGCCTGCTTGGACTTGAGCTTGGCCTGGGCCTCCTGGACCTGCTTGACGATGTCGGCGGGAGGCTCGGCCACCGCCTCGGCCCGGCCGTCGGCGTACAGCACAAGATACTTGCCGGGCTTGGGAATCCTGGGGTCGGCGATGAAGGCCGTCACGTCAATCAGCATCCAGGTGCCGCCGGGCACCACGTCCAGCGTCTTGCCGTTGAGCGCCGTGTTCCACGCATAGGTCAGGCCCTTCTCGCGCAACGCGTCGGGCGCAAACGGCGACACGAAGAGCTGCGGCGGCGCGCCCGGGATGAGCCGCACGATGGACTTGGGGTCCTTCAGCGGGTCGCCCTGCGGGTAGAAGGCGGCGTTCGGCAGCGCGCCCGCGATGCACTGCGTCTGGAGCAGCAGATAGATCTGCCGCAGATTGTTCAGGCCGCTCACTTCATTGGCCCTGTGGATGGCGTAGCGGAAGTTCGACTGGCTGTTCAGCCCGGACATGATGGACGTGACGGTGAGAATCTCGACCAGAGTGACGCCCACGGCCCTGCGGCGGGAACGCGGTTTGAGCATGGCCGACCTCCATTCTGCGGTGCCGCGCCCCGCCCGCTCGCGCCCCGCGGCCCCATGATCGCGCAACCACGCCAACGAGTCAAGCACCGCTCGCTGCCGCAGGCTTTGACACCGCGGGCGCGTGTTCATATAATACTGGCTGCGTAGGGCGTATTGTGCGGATTCCGGGGCGAGGAGGCGCGGGACCCCATGGTCGAGCGCACCGAGCTGGAGCATCTGGCGGCGGATCTGGGCCTGCCGCTGGCCTGCGTGGAAGGCGCGGCGCCGCTGCTGGCCGAGGGCGCCACCGTGCCTTTCCTCCTGCGTTACCGCAAGGAGCGCATCGCCGGCCTGCGCGAGGACGAGGCCTACGCCCTCGCCGCCGCCCTGCGCCAGCGCCGCGCCATCGAGCAACGCAAGGCCAAGACCCTCCAGGAGCTGGAAACCCACGGCCCGCTTCCGCAGACGGCCCGCGACGAGATTGCGGCCTGCGCCGGCCTCGCGGAGCTGGAGGACCTGCGCCAGCGGCACCGCGGCAAGCGCCGCAGCCGCGGCTTCCTCGCGCGCGAGCGCGGCCTCGAGCCTCTCGCCCAGGCCATCCTGGCCCAGACCCCCGGCGCCCCGCCCCTCGAGGAACTGGCCGCGCCCTACGTGAACCCCGACAAGGGCGTGCCCGACCCCGCGGCGGCCCTCGAGGGCGCACGCCACATCATCGTCGAGGCCGTGGCCGCCGAGCCCGCCGTGCGCCGCGCCCTGCGCCAGCTCTTCCTCGACACCGGCGTAGTGCGCGCCCGCGTGGCCGACGGCCGCGCCGGCAAGCCGAGCAAGTACGAAACCTACTACGACTTCGCCGAGCCCGTGACCCAGATCCCTCCCCACCGCGTGCAGGCCATCCGGCGCGGCGAGAAGGAGGGCTGGTTGCGCGTGAGCATCGAGGCCGACCGCGAGCGCGCGCTCCACCTGCTCCGCGAGGGCCGCATCACGGCCCCCGCCACGCCTGCCGCCACCGTGGTCGAGACCGCTCTGGCCGACGCCTACGACCGCCTGCTCGCCCCCACCCTGGCGGCCGAGCTGCGCGCGGAGCTCAAGCGCCGGGCCGACGCCGAGGCCGTGCACGTCTTCGCCGCCAACCTGCGCGGCCTGCTCCTCCAGCCCCCCGCCGGGCCGCTGCGCACCCTGGGCATCAACCCCGGCCCGCAGGGCGCCTGGGCATTCGCCATCGTGGACGAGCACGGCAAGCTCCTCCACCACGGCCTCCTCGCGCCGCGGGCGCCTCGCGCCAACGCCGGCCCCCCCGCGCCGCCCCCGGCCGACACGACCGCCGCCCTCCCGGCGCAGGCCGCCTCCGAGGCGGCCTCAGCTCCCGCGGCGCCCGGCGCCGGCCCCTCCACGCCGCCTCCAGAGGACCCCAACGCCGGCCCCGCCGCCAGCGCCGGCGTCCCCGCGCCTGCTGCCAACGTGGGCGCCCCGGCGCCTCCGGCGCCCGCTGCGGAGGCCAGCGCCCCGGCGCCCCCCGCGCCGGGGGCCACGGCGAGCGCGCCCGAGCTGCCGCCCGCGCCCGCCGCCAGCGCCGAAGAGAGCCCCGCCGGCCTGCGAGCGCTCCTCGAGCTCCACGCCGTGGCGGCCATCGCCATCGGCAACAGCGCCGCCGCCCGCGAGGCCGACCAGTTCGTGCGCGACGCCCTCAAGGGCATGGAGGGCCGCCGCGTGCTGCGCGCGCGGGTCAACGACGCCGGCGCGGCCATCTACGCCAACTCGCGCGCCGCCCGCGAGGAGTTCCCCGACCTCGATGCGCCCACACGGGCCGCCGTCAGCATCGCCCGGCGCCTTCAGGACCCGCTCGCCGAGCTGGCGCAGGTGGACCCCAAGGCCGTGGGCGTCGGACAGTACCAGCACGATGTCAACCAGCGCTCGCTTCAGGAGCACCTGCGGAACGTGGTGGAGAGCTGCGTGAACCTGGTGGGCGTGGACCTCAACCGCGCGCCGGCGCCCCTGCTGGCGCACGTGTCGGGCATCGGCCGGGCCACGGCCCGCGAGATCGTGCGCTACCGCACCGAGCACGGCCCCTTCCGCTCGCGCGCCCAGCTCAAGGAGGTGCCCGGCTTCACCGACAAGCAGTTCCAGCTCGCCGCCGGCTTCGTGCGCGTGACCGGCGGCGACCAGCCGCTCGACGCCACCGGCATCCACCCCGAGCGCTACGACCTCGTGGCCCGCATCGCCGCCGATGCCGGCACCACCCCGGCCGCACTGCTCGGGCGCCGCGACGCCATCGAGGCCATTGACTTCTCGCGCTACGCGGGCGGCGATGTGGGCGAGCCCACCCTCGCCGACATCCGCCGCGAGCTGCTGCACCCGGGCAGCGACGGGCGCGGCGTCTTCCGGCCCGTCGAGTGCCACGACAGCGTGACCTCGCTCGAGGACCTCAAGCCCGGCATGGCTCTCGAGGGCACGGTGACCAACGTCACCGCCTTCGGGGCCTTCGTGGACATCGGCCTGCCCGAGGACGGCCTGGTGCACGTGTCGCACCTGTCGCGCCGCTACGTCAAGGACCCCAGCCAGGTAGTGGCGGTGGGCCGCGTGGTGAGCGTGAAGGTGCTGTCGGTGGACCTCGAGCGGCGGCGGATCGCGCTGAGCATCAAGGACGCGCTGCCGCCTCCGCCGCCCAAGCGCAAGCCGCGTGCCGCCAAGCCCCCCACCGAGAAGAAGCCCGAGCAGAGGCAGGAGCGGCGGCCGGAAAGGAAGCCGGAGCGGAAGCCGCAGAAGGCGCCGGCCGCGCCCGCGCCGCCTAAGGCCCCCGCCGAACAGAAGCCGAAGCGCGACCCCTTCGCCAAGGCCACGCCCGAGGACATCGCCCGCCTGGTCGCCCACTTCGCGCGCCGGTGAGCGGCCCGCCCGTCACCGAAGATTCCTGAGATAGTTGTCCGCCATCAGGCCGATGTTGCGCACCGCGCGGTCGGGGTCGTTCGCCAGGGCCGCCACGGGGGAGAGCAGGGCCTTGTTCTTGTGGGCGAAGGCGTGGTCGGCGAGCAGCTTGCCGGCCGCGGCGCGGGTCTCGGGCTTCCCGTCGCCCAGCGAGGCCAGAAGCGCGGCGGCCAGGGCGTCCTTCGGGCTGTCGAGCCCGCGCTCGTAAAGGGTGCGGCGCTTGGGGTCCTTGGCGCCGCGCGCCTTCGCATAGTCGGCCGCGAGGCACTGCACGGCCGCCAGGCGGCCCTCGCCCTGCGACTTCGCGATGGCCTCGGTGAGGAGGTCCAGAGTCTCTCTCGGGTTGCGCTCGATGCGGTCGGCCACGGCCCTCACGGCGTCGGCCCGCACGTCCTTGTCGGCGTCGCCCAGGGCGGCCACCAGGGCGCGCGTGGCGCCGGGGTTGACGAACTTGTCGAGCACCTGCACGGCCACGCGGCGCACGCCGGGGTCGGGGTCGGCCAGCATGGGCGGCACAGCCTTGAGGCCCTCGGCCCGCGTGATGTAGCCGAGGGCGATGATGGACATGGCGCGCACCGAGGGGCTCGGGTCCTTGAGCCCGCTGTTGACGAGGGCGGGAATGCCCTGCCGGAAGCCGAGCCGGCCCAGGGCCAGGGCGGCCTGGCGGCGCACGCGCACGTCGGGGTCCTCGATCGCCACGGCCAGGTCGGGCAGCACCGAGAACTCGCGCAGGCGGCCGAGCGCGCCCACGGCCTTGAGCCGCACGAAGGCGTCGGGGTCCTTGGCGAGCTGCCGCAGGAAGGCGGCGGCGCGCTGGTCGCCGCACGTGCCCAGGGCCACGGCGGCGCGCCAGCGGATGTTCTTGTCGGCGTCGAAGAGGAGGAAGATCAGGTGGTCGGCGGCCTGCTGGCTCTCGAGAAAGGCGAGGGCCTCGATGGCCCGGTAGCGCACGGCCTTGGGCAGGTTGGGCGTCTGGAGCACGGTCACCAGGCTGCGGGCCGCGCGGTCGCCCCAGCCCGTGTGCCGCAGGGCCGGGGCGCCGATCTCGCGCACCTCGGGGATGTCGGTGACGCCGAAGGCCTGGATGAACGCCGCCGCGATCTCGTCGGAGAGCTTGTCGTGCGCCTTCAGGCTCTTGAGCTCGTCGGCGCGCCGCACCAGAATCGTGCTCAGCGCCTCGGCGGCGATCACCTTGAAGTCCCAGGGGTAGTAGTTGTCGTCGGCCGTGAGCACGGTGGTGAGGGCCTTGAGGGCGGTGGGCGAGCGGTCGCCCACGGCGGCCACCGAGAGGAGCGCGGCGCGCATCCGCCCCACGTGCTCGTTCTCCTCGGGCGGCTTCGCGGGCGTGGTGCCGCCGGCCAGGGGCGAGAGCAGCAGCTCCACGAGCTGCGGCTTCTGGCCCTCCTCGGTCTTCGCCAGCACCGCCTCGGCCAGGCGGCCCAGCCGCGCCTCGCACAGCTCGCGCAGCGGGACCTCGCGCTCCTTCCCGTCCACCTCCGCTGTGACGCCTTTGGCGCTCGTCCACTCGGGGTCCTTGACGTAGAGGCGATTCAGTGCATACTGGAAGGCGACCATGCCGCGCGGGTCGCCGATCTCGCCGAGCGCCCAGAGCGCGGCCGCCTTGAGGGCCATCGCCTCCTTGGGCGACTGCACGAGGGCGATCAGCTCCGGAACGGCCCGCGCCTCCTTGAAGTAAGCGAACAGCCCGATGAGCTCCACCCGCTGCTCCACCGGCTTCCCGGCGTCCTTGAGCTCGAGCATCACGCGCTTGAAGGCGTCGTCCTTCAGCGTCAGCTTGCCGCGGTCGGGCGGCACCTCGCGGTCCTCGGGCTGGGGCGGCGCGGCGCCTCCGGCCGCCCAGCCGCTCACCAGCAGCAGGCACAACGCCAGCGCGCGGCCACCCGCTCGCACGATCGCCATGACAGGTCCCCCTGGAGGATTGGCTCGATCCTGGGTTCGCGGCCCGGCGGCCGCACAGGCCCATTATAGCCCGCCGCGGCGGGCAGTCAAACCCCTTGGCCAGGAGACAACGGAATGGCTGTGAAGCCCCTCGTCGTCGGGCACAGAGGCTGGCTCCAGCGCTACCCCGAGAACACCCTCGTCAGCCTGCGCGCCGCGCTGGAGCTGGGCGTGGACGCCTTGGAGTTCGACCTCCACCTCAGCCGCGACGGCCACCTCGTGGTCATCCACGACGCCACGCTCGAGCGCACCACGGACGGCACGGGCCGCGTGGGCGAGCGCACGCTGGCCGAGCTGAAGCGGCTGGACGCCGGCGCCTGGTTCGCTCCCCGCTTCGCCGGCGAGCGCATCCCGACGCTCGAGGAGGTGCTCGGCCTCGTGCCCCCGGGCGTGGCGCTCTACGCGGAGGTGAAGGATACGCGCCCCGAGATGGCCGCGGCGCTGCTGCCCTTCGCCCAGGCGCGGGCCGACGCGATGATCGTGCACAGCTTCGGCGCCGACTTCCTCGAGGCGTTCCGCCGCCTGGCGCCGTCGGCCGTGCGCATCGGGCTTCTCGGCAACGTGACGAAGCTCGACCTGGGCGCCGCCGCGCGGCGTCTGCGGTGCTGGGGCATCCATCCCTGCATGGAGGCGCTCACCCGCGAACAGGTGGCCGCCTGGCAGGCCGAGGGCTTCCGCGTGATGTGCTGGACGGTGCGGAACGAGGCCGACGCCCGCCGCGCGCTGGACCTGGCGCCCGACGCCATCGGCGCCGACTGCCCCGACGTGCTGTTGCGCCTGATGGGCCGGGGATGAGGCGCAGCCGCGCCGTCAGGGTCTGGGCGCCGACTCCGCCGTCAGGGCGCGGGCCACAGCGCCGAGGGCGGCCTGGTCTTCCAGCGACTTCGCGAGCGCGTCGGCGCGCGTCAGCGCGGCCCGGGCCGCGGCGAACTGGCGACGCGCGGCCTCCACCCGCGCGAGGCCGAGCCACGTTTCGAAGCGGCCGGTCTCCAGCTCCGTCGAGCGGCGGTAGCACTCGGCGGCCTCGTCCAGGCGCCCCAGGTCCTCGAACGCGCGGCCGAGCGAGGCATGCGCTTCGGCCCTCTGGGGGTCGAGCTCGATGGCGCGGCGGTAGCACTCGGCGGCGCGGTGCAGCCGGCGCTGGCTGTGATGCCAGTGGCCGCAGGCCAGGTGGGCCTGGGGGTTCCGCGGGGCCAGTTCGAGCGCCCGGTCGAACTCGCGTTGGGCGCCTGCCTCGTCGCGGCGGCTGGCCGCGAAGCTGGCGAGCCGCAGGCGCACGGCGGGGTCGTCGGGGTTGCGGCGCGCGGCCTCGGCCAGCTCCTCGAGGGCCAGGGCCGTGTCGCCGTGCCAGGCATAGGCGTCGGCCAGCCGCGCGCGGGTCACGCCCGAGCTGTCGCCCAGGTCCACCGCCCGCTGATAGGCCCGCACGGCCTCGCCGAACTGGCCCGCGAGCATCAGCGCGTCGCCGAGCAGGCGGCGCGGCAGCGGGCTGTCGAGGTCCAGCTCCATCGTCTCGCGGTGCAGCGCCACGGCGCGTTCGGGCTGGCCGAGCCCCACATAGGCGTCGCCCAGGAGCGCGCGGGCCTCCATCTGGAGCGGCTCGCGCGCCACCACGCGCTCGAGCACCCGGGCGGCGGCCTCGCACTGCCCATTGCCGATCAGGGCGGCGCCGAGTCCGATCTGGCCGGCGGTGGCCTGCGGCTCGGCCTCGACGCCCCGGCGCGCCTCGGCCAGGGCTTCGGCCGCCCGGCCCGCGGCGAGCAGGCAGGCCGACAGCTCGAAGCGCAGGCTCGCACGGTGCGGCTCCTTCGCGAGCACGGCCTGGAGCAGGGCGATGGCCTCCGCCGGGCGGCCGGTCGAGCGGAGCACCCAGGCCAGGCCGCGCCGCGCGGCGAGAGTCGTCTCGGGCACCTCGGCCAGTTCGCGGAAGAGGGCCTCGGCCTCCTTCGGCTGGCCGTTCCGCGCCAGGGCGTTGGCCAGCGCCAGGCGGGCCGGCGGATAGTCGGGGAACTGCTTCACGGCGAGGCGGGCCTGGTCGAGGGCGGCCTGGTGGCGGCCCGCCTGCTGGCGCAGCGCGGCGAGGTTCACCCAGGCGGCGGGGTCGGCGGGGTCGGCCCGCAGGGCCCGTTGGTAGGCGCGCTCGGCGTCGCGGAGGCGTCCGACCGCGGCGCAGGCGGCGGCCAGGTTGTTGAGGTGGCCTGCGGGGGGCGCGCCGCGGCAGGCGCGGCGGAAGTGGGCGATGGCCTCGGCCGGGCGCCCCGCCTCGTAGGCGAGCAGCCCCAGCCCGTTGTGGGCCGCGGCCTGGCGCGGGTCGGCCTCGAGGGCGGCCTGGAACCGGCGGAGCGCCTCGTCGCGCTGCCCGCTCTCCAGGGCGCGCAGGCCCTCGTCGGCGGCGCGGGCCGCGCGCTCGCGTGCCTCGTGGCCCACGGATGGGCCGCAGCCGCACGCCGCCAGCGCCGCCACCGCGGCGCAGCGCCAGACACGGGCGAACCAGCGGGCCGGGCGCAAGAGGTTGCGGCGCACGAGGACCTTCGGCGGGCTATTTCTCGGGGTAGCGCTCGAACTTCGCCACAAGCTTCCAGAGGCCCTGGACCTCGGCGCGGTGGAAGCACTGCTCGGGGTACCAACTGTTGAGGGGGCGCAGCCGTACGACGTTGTTGGCGTCGAAGAAGACCTGGCGGAACACCCCGCCGTCGCGGGTGACCACAAAGGCCAGGTCGCCGCTGCGCGCCGGCGCGTTGGGCGAGAAGACCACCGCGTCGCCCCGGTCGAACGACGGGGTGCCGCTGTGCCGCATCGTGTTGTCGTGGACCTCGAGGGCGAAGCAGTCGCGGTCGGCGAGGCCGGGCAGCAGGATCTGGCACTTGGCCACGCCCTGGAGGAGGACTCCGGCGTCGGGCCGCGTCTCGATGCCGGCCACGAGGTCGTAGAGGGTCACGGGCACCGGCTCCTCGGGGGGAGGCGTCGGCTCCGCCTCGGGCGGCTGGGGCGGCTCGGGGGCCGGTTCCTCGGGCGGCTTCTCGGCGGCGGGTTCGGGCGGTGCGGCGGCCTCGGGGGCCGGCGCGGGCTCGGGAGCCGGGGGCGCGGACACGGCAGCCACGGCCGGTGGCGCGGCGGCGGGCGCGGCAGCCGCGGCCGGCGGCGTTGCAGGCGCGGATGCCGCGCCTGCGGCCTCGGCGGCGGCTTCGGCGGCGGCCGCCGCGTCGTCGTAGACCCGGGCGGGGGTGCCCTCGGGCCGAGGCTCGAGATGCAGCGGGTAGTGCCGCGACACCGCGGCTTCCGCCTCGCGCTTGCGCTCGTCGGGCAGCGCCCAGAACCGCTCCTCGAGCGTGCGAAGCAGGCTGATCACTTCGGCTGGCGGGTGTATCAGCCGCGCGCCCACGCGGTACGAGCTGCGGTGCGTGACCCGCTTGGACCACACGACCTCGGCCTGAACCGTCAGCGACCGGAAGATGCTCGGGATGATCACCTTGAGGTCCAGGCGCTGGCCGATGTCGTAGAGGTCTTCGCTGACGAACTGGAGGCCGCCGACCGACACGTCCACGAGGGGGGCCACCTTCGGCGCGCCGCCCAGGAACGACAGGGCGCTGTGCTTGCGGTACTCGACCGTGCAATCCTCGACCACGAATCGCCGGTGCCGCCTGCCACGGATCGCCATAGCCTCTGCCCTCGTTAGCGGCCGCGGTGACGCCGTTCCGCCTCATTCCTTCACATTGTAGTGTGGCCCGGGGCGAGTGTCAATAGCCGCTCACGGAATCTGCGGCCAGCGCAGGTAGATCGTGATCTCCCCAGTGTGCTGGGAAGAACTACTAGGAGCCTTGCTTCTTCACCTTTCTCACCCCTGCGCGCCGTCACCTTCTCTTTCTCGCCCCTGCGCTCCGCGTGGGGGCGATGAACCGGACGCTCCTGCGTCCAACCCCAACCTCAGCCCAACCTCCCGCGGGTTCGCAGCCCGCGGGAGGTTCCCGACCCGAAGACGAAGAGGCCGCGGAGCGGCCAAGAGGCCCGTCCCCACGCAGAGCGTAGGGACGAGAAGGGGAATCATGCTCGCCCCTGCGCTCCGCGTGGGGGCGATGAACCGGACGCTCCTGCGTCCAACCCCAACCTCCCGCGGGTTGCAGACCCGCGGGAGGTTCCCGACCCGAAGACGAAGAGGCCGCGGAGCGGCCAAGAGGCCCGTCCCCACGCAGAGCGTAGGGACGAGGGAAAGGAGCAGAGCGTAGGGACGAGGAGGAGTGGCCGCAGGCGGAACGCTTGCGGCTACCTTTGCACCGGGCCTTCCCCTGTTCCGGGGATTCCCGCATCAGAAACCGCCTACGGTTCCGGCCCGCACCTGCGGCTGGCGGGGGCCGCCTGCCCATGCTGTATCAACCCCGTGAGGAGGAGAGTGATACAGCATGGGTAGATGGGCGAGAATGGGCGATTCTCGCGGTTCCGGCCATACTCGCTCATCTGCGCGATGAGCAAGTATGTGAGCGGGAATGGCCGGAGCGCGTAAGGCGTTGGGGCATAGAGGGTTATGGGGAGGTCTCGCGGGCGCCGCAGCCCCCGTCCCACGCTCCCCAATGGCGACCACCTGCCAGGCCTACTTCAACCTGGCCCGAGGCGTTGCATACGCCGTCCGCGTGTGCTAGAATGCGGACAGCAGAGGGCGGTTGGGTGCCCGCGCGTGTCAGGCCCCGGAAGTCGGCGCAGAGGCCCGCGCGTCCAACCCCCTGGGGTTCACGCGCCCGTAGCTCAGCTGGACAGAGCATCGGATTTCTAATCCGAGGGTCGCAGGTCCGAATCCTGCCGGGCGTGCCACTCGGGAGCCTGCGCCCGCCCGTGGAAGCCACGCCCACGCGGTGACCCGGACGTGACGGCCAGGCGGCAGCCGCCCGGAAGCCTCTCTCCTGGAACCCCCGTGGGCCGTGGCCTGCGAAAGGGCCGCTCCGGTGAACGCCCTGCTCCGATGGTATCTCCGGCCGGCCCTGGTCGTGCGGATCCTGGGGTGCTTCGTGGCGGGCTCGCTCATCGGGGGCGCGCTGTGGTACGTCTCCCAGGCGGCCGGCAGCGACGTGGCCCGCCGCCTCATGCCCTACGTGTCGCCCTTCGGCACCGTGTTCGTCCACATGCTCAAGATGATCGTGGTGCCGGTCATCTTCTTCTCGCTGGTTGTGGGCGCGGCGAGCCTGCCGATCCAGCGGTTCGGGCGCGTGGGCGTGAAGACGCTGGGCTGGTACCTCGCCACATCGGCGCTGGCCGCGGGGCTGGGCGTGTGCCTGGCCCTGGCGGTGAACCCCGGCGCGGGCTCCGACCTGAGCCGCTGGCAGGACCTGGCGAGGCTGATGGGCGATCCGGGGAGCGAGTTCTCCGGCAAGGCCACGGCGGGCGGCGTGCTGGCCCAACTGCTGCTTACGCTCTTCCGCAACCCGTTCGAGGCCCTGGCCGAGGGCAACTTTCTGCCCATCATCGTCTTCTCCATCCTGTTCGGGCTGGCGATCCGCGTGTGCGCCGAGGCGGGCGGCGACGAGCGGCGCGCGGCGCGGCTCGAGCAGCTCGCCGGCCTCCTGGGGGCCTGCCAGGATGCGGTGTTCCGGATGGTGGGCTGGATTCTCGAATACTCGCCGATCGGCGTGCTGGCGCTCACGGTGATGAACTTCGGGCTGAACGGCCCGAAGATCGTAGGCCCCTACGTCAGCGTGACCCTGGGCGTTGTGCTCGGGGTCCTGGTCATGGTGTTCGCCGTGTACCCGGCGCTGCTGTGGGCCGCGACCCGGCGCAACCCGTTCCCCGTGTTGCGCCGGACCCAGGAGGCCATGCTCATGGCCTTCATCACGCGCAGCAGCGCGGCCACGCTGCCCGTGACGCTGAAAGTGGCCGAGGAGGAGCTGAAGGTCCGCAACGAGCTGGCGAGCTTCTCGCTGCCGCTGGGCGCGACGATCAACATGGACGGCGTGTGTGTGCACTTGCCCATGTTCGCCGTGCTGGCGGCGAACCTGTTCGGCATCCCGCTCACCCTGGGGAGCCTGGTGCTCCTGGTCCTCACCACGGTCCTTTCTTCCATCGGAGCGGGCGGCGTTCCGGGCGGCAGCCTGATGCTGCTCTACGTCATCCTTCAGACGATGGGCCTGAGCGGCGAGCAGGTGGCGGTCGTGGTGGCGCTGGCCCTCGGCATCAACCCCATCCTCGACATGTTCGAGACGATGAACAACGTGACCGGCGACCTGGTGTGCACCTATGCCGTGGCGCATCGAGAGGGGTTGATCCACGCGAGCCCGCCCCCCTGAGCGCGGGGCCGGCCGGAGCGGGACGGCGGGCAGGCTCCCGGCCGCAGGACGGCCGGCCGGGTCTCAGGACGGCCCCCCCAGCCTCGCCAGGACGACGGGGACGATCCGCGGCGGCTTGTCTCCCGGGTCCAGCACCTCGAGCGTGACCGTGTCGCCGGGCCTCTTCGCGCGGACGGCTGCCATGACATCGTCCAGGTAGGCCACAGGCTTGCCGTCTATGGCGGTGATGAGCGACTCTTTGGTGAGCCCGGCCTTGGCCACGGGACCATCCTTGTCGGGCAGGACGGTGAGGACGCCCTCCGTGCCCTTGGGGAAGCGGGCGATGAAGCCCGTGGGCTGCGTCCACAACTCGTCCAGCCGGGTGCCCAACGTGGCCGCCTCGCGCGAGGCTCGGGTGGCCAGGAGATGCCCAATCGCGTCGGGCGGCGCCACCATGGCGATCCCTGCCGGGGCCTTGGGGCTGTTGAGGAACCCGCTCTGGAGGCCCACGACCCGCCCGGCCGGGTCCACCCAGCAGCCACCCGAGGTGCCCTCGGGCGATGTGCCGGCCACGTAGTAGACGCGAATGTAGCCGCCGACGCCGGGGTTGTACGAATAGGTGGGCTCGGCGAGCGCCACGGCCCCGGCGATCAGCAGCCTGTGGCGGAACACGGGGTCGCCGAACAGGAACACCTGGCTGGCCGGCGCGGGCACGCGGCCGGCGATGGGCAGCCAGGGATAGGGTTCGGCGCGGCGCGGCGCCCGCAGGAGGGCGAGATCGTGGCCGAGGTCCAGAGCCACGCGCTCGGCCCTCAGGCGGCCGCAGGAGGGCGACACCACCTCGAGGCCGTCCGCCTTGCCCTTCACCATGTGGGCCGAGGTCACAATCAGCCCGTCGGGCGTGGCGAAGAAGCCCGAGCCCTGGTGCCGCCCGTCCAGAAGGACGAAAACGGACGCGCTCCGCACGGTTTCGTACAGGGCCTGGCCTTCGAATGCGGGGCGCGGCGCGCACCCGCCGAGCGTCAGGCACCCGAGAATGGCCATGGCCACACGCGACCGCTGCATTCGGCCCATCCTGCACAAAGGCGCAACCCGGCCTCTCCTATCGTACTCGCAGGGGCGTTCGGCGCAAGGGGCCTGCCCGGCCTCGGACCCGCGGAACGGCGGGCCCGGGATGGGGCTTCGGATGCGATTTCACGCCGCCCTGACGCCATCCTAACGCGCCGCTAATGCTCAGGGGGCCAGAACGGGCTATAATGGAGGCGAAGGAGCCGACTGGGACTGAGGAGAGCGCCATGCCCAAGCCGCGTGTGCTGGTGGTGGACGACGAAGAGGACATCCTGGAGCTGGTGCGCTACAACCTGGCGAAGGAGGGCTGCCGCGTGACCTGCGTGGCGAGCGGCGAGGCCGCGCTCAGCGCCGCACGGCAGGAGACGCCCGACCTCATCGTGCTCGACCTCATGCTTCCCGGCGTGGACGGCCTGGAGGTGTGCCGCATTCTGCGGCGCGACCCCAGGACCTCGCACGTGCCCATCCTCATGCTCACGGCTAAGGGCGAAGAGGCCGATGTGGTGGCCGGCCTGGAACTCGGGGCCGACGACTACGTGACCAAGCCGTTCAGCCCACGCGTGCTCGTGGCCCGCGTGAAGGCCGTGCTGCGCCGCCGCAGCACCCACACGCCCGAGGACACCCTGACGCTCCAGGTGAGGGACATCGTGATCAACCCCCAGCGCCACGAGGTGCTGGTGCGCGGCAAACCCGTCACACTCACCTACGTGGAGTTCCGCCTGCTCCACTACCTGGCCCGCAGGCCCGGATGGGTCTTCACCCGTCAGCAGATCATTGACAATGTCCGCGGCGACAACTACCCTGTCACCGACCGCTCGGTAGACGTGCAGGTGGTCGGGCTGCGGAAGAAGCTCGGCCCCTGCGGCGACTACATCGAAACCGTGCGCGGCGTGGGCTACCGCTTCAGGGAGTGAACCGATGGGCCGGCGTCCCCTGCTGTGGCAACTCTTCCCGTCCTACGTGGTGATCATCGCGCTCTCGCTCGCCGCCGTGACCTGGTATGCCACGAGCACGCTGCGGGACTTCCACCACGCCGAGGTGGCCCGCGAGCTGGAGGCCCGAGCGCGCGTGATCGAGCGGCAGGCCGAGAAGCTGCTGGCGCCCGAGGCCGCCGCGGCCCTCGATGCCCTGTGCAAGGACCTGGGGAAGCGCTCGGCCACCCGCATCACGGTCATGCTCCCCTCGGGCCGGGTCATCGGCGACTCCGACGAGGACCCCACGAGGATGGAGAACCACGCCACCCCCAGCCGCCCCGAAATGATGGCCGCCCTGCGGGGCGAGACGGGCACCTCGGTGCGCCACAGCGCCACGCTCGACAGGAACATGATGTATCTGGCCCTGCCCCTGGTGAAGGACGGCGCCGTGGCGGGCGTGCTGCGCACCTCGCTGCCGCTCACCGCCATCGAGGAGGCGATGAACGGCGTGCACCGCCGCCTGGCCGTGGCCGGGCTGGCCGTGGGCCTCGTGGCCGCCGTGTTCAGCCTGTGGATCTCGCGCCGTGTGAGCCAGCCGCTCGCCGCAATGCGGCAGGGCGCCGAGCGCTTCGCCCGCGGCGAACTCGACACCCGCGTGGCCGTGCCCGACACCGAGGAGCTGGCCGCGCTGGCCGAAGCCCTCAACCAGATGGCCGCCCAGCTCGGCGAACGTCTGAACCGCATCCTCTGCCAACGCAACGAGCAGGAGGCCATCCTCGCCAGCATGGTCGAAGGCGTGCTCGCCGTGGACACGCAGGAGCGGCTCATCAGCCTCAACAGGGCCGCCATCCGGATGCTGGGCGTGGACCTGGCCGCGCCGGAGGGCCGCAGCCTTGAGGAGGTCGTGCGCAACTCCGCCCTTCAGGGCTTCGCCTCCCGCGCACTCGCCGCCCCAGGCCCCACGGAGGGCGAGGTGACTCTCCGCGACAACGGCGAGGTGACCCTCCAGCTCTGCGGCGCCCCGCTGCGCGACGCCGCCGGGCGCCAGATCGGCGCCGTCATCGTCCTCAACGACGTCACCCGCCTCCGCCGCCTCGAGGGCGTCCGCCGCGACTTCGTGGCCAACGTCTCCCACGAGCTCAAGACGCCCATCACCTCGATCAAGGGCTTCGTCGAGACGCTTCTCGCCGGCGCCCTGCGCGAGCCGGCCGACGCCGAACGCTTCCTGAGCATCATCGCCAAGCAGGCCGACCGCCTCAACGCCATCATCGAGGACCTCCTCCTCCTCTCCCGCCTCGAGGAGGGCAATGGCAAGCCCTCCATCACGCTCGAGGACTGCAAGCTCCGCGAGGTTCTCGCCGCCGCCGTCCAGGTCTGCTGCCTCCAGGCCGAGGAGAAAGGCATCGCCGTCCACCTGACCTGCGACGAGGGCCTCACGGCGAGGGTCAACCCGCCCCTGCTCGAGCAGGCCATCGTCAATCTCGTGGGCAACGCCATCAAGTTCAGCGAGCCCGGCCAGCCCGTCGAGGTCAAGGCCGAGCAGACGTCCGCCGAAACGCTCCTCACCGTAGCGGACCACGGCTGCGGCATCGAGCGCCAGCACCTGCCGCGCCTCTTCGAGCGCTTCTATCGGGTGGACAAGGCCCGCAGCCGCAAGCTCGGCGGCACGGGCCTCGGCCTCGCCATTGTCAAGCACATCGCCCAGGCCCATGGCGGCTCGGTCACCGTCGAGAGCGCCCCCGGCAAGGGCAGCACCTTCACCCTCCGCCTGCCCCGATAGCCCGTCGCCCGTTCGACGCGGCGCGCTCAGTCCCGGTAAAGGTGGCAACGGACGCGGCGGCTGGTGCCGGCGCCGGTCGCCGGCGGGTACACCTCCCGGCAAACCGGCATGGCGTGCGGGCACCGGGGATGGAAGTGGCAGCCCGAGGGCGGCGCGCTGGGCGACGGCACGTCGCCCTGGAGCCGGATGCGCTCGCGGCGCGCCGCCGCCTCCACGCTGGGGATGGCCGAGAGCAGGGCCTGGGTGTAGGGATGAAGCGGCTCGTCGAAGAGCGCCTCGGCCGGGCCCTGCTCGACGATGCGGCCGAGGTACATCACCGCCACCTCGTCGGCCAGATACTCCACCACGCCGAGGTCGTGCGTGATGAAGAGATAGGTGAGCCCCAACTCATCGCGGAGCCGGCCCAGCAGGTTGAGCACCTGGGCCTGGATCGAGACGTCGAGCGCGCTGGTCGGCTCGTCGCACACGACGAACTCGGGCTCGACGGCGAGGACTCGCGCGATGCCGATCCGCTGGCGCTGGCCGCCCGAGAACTCGTGGGGGTAGCAGGCGGCGGCCTGGGGCGGCAGGCCCACGCTGCGCAGGAGGCGCTCGACCCGATCGCGCCGCTCGGCCCTCGAGCCGCCGAGGCCGTGGACGCGCATCCCCTCCTCGACGATCTCGCGCACGCGCAGGCGCGGGTTGAGCGCCGAGTAGGGGTCCTGGAACACGATCTGCGCGCGCCGGCGGAAGGCCCGCAGCGGGCCCTCGCGGAGATGCGTCAACTCGACGCCATCGAAGCACACGCGGCCGGCCGTGGGCGGCAGCAGGCGGATGAGGGTCTTGCCCAGCGTGGTCTTGCCGCAGCCCGACTCGCCCACGAGAGCGAGCGTGGTGCCGCGGCGGATCGCGAGGTCCACGCCATCCACGGCCTTCACGTGGCCCACCACACGCTTGAAAACCCCTCGGCGGATGGGGAAGTGCTTGGCCACGCCGTGGGCCTCGAGCAGCGGCTCGGCGGCGCACGCCAGGGTTCGAGGGCCGGCGGCCTCGGCGGCCGGCCGCGCGGCCAGGGCCGTGGCCGTGTCGCCCCCGCTGAGGTGGCAGGCGACGAAGTGGCCTGGCGCGGCCTCGATGAGCTGGGGCTCCGCGCCCTCGCATCCGGCGCGGGCGTGAGGGCATCGGCCGCAGAAGCGGCAGCCGGGGGGGTACTTGGCCGGACTGGGCACGGAGCCGGCGATGGCCTCGAGCGGCTGCCGCCGCTGTGCGCGGCTGGGCCGGCAGCGCAGCAGCATCTGCGTGTAGGGGTGGAGCGCCCCGTCGGCACCGAACAGCGCGGCGGCGGGCGCCATCTCGACGATCTTGCCCGCGTACATGACGGCCACGCGGTGCGCCATTCCGGCCACCACGGCCAGGTCGTGGGTGATGAAGAGGATGGCCATGCCCAGCCGCGCCTGGAGATCGCGCAGGAGGTCGAGAATCTGCGCCTCCACGGTCACGTCGAGCGCCGTCGTGGGCTCGTCGGCGATCAGCAGCGCCGGCCGGGCCGCGATGGCCATGGCGATCATCACGCGCTGCTGCATCCCGCCCGAGAGCTGGTGGGGGTACTGGCCGAGGCGCGCGGCGGGGTCGGGCATGCCCACGAGGCGCAGCGTCTCGACCGCGTGCGCGATCGCCTCGGCCCGCGGCAGGCGCAGGTGGCGGCGGATCGCCTCGGTGAGCTGCGTTTGCACCGACAGCACGGGGTTGAGGCTGGCCGTCGGCTCCTGGAAGATCATCGCCGCCTGGCCGCCGCGATAGGCGCGCCGCTCGCGCCCGCGCATGGCCAGCACGTCGCGGCCGTCGAACCGAATGGCCCCGCCCGCGATGTAGCCCGTGGGCCTGGGCACGAGTTGCAGGATGGAGAGGCCGGTGAGCGACTTGCCGCAGCCCGACTCGCCCACGAGGCCCAGCGTCTCGCCTCGCCCGATGGCGAACGACACGCCGTCCACGGCCTTCAGCGGCGCGCCGGCCGTGCGGAACCAGGTGCGAAGGCCCTCGACCTGAAGCAGCGGGGGGGCGCTCATTCCAGCTCCTCCCGCACGCGGAGGCGCGGGTCCAGCGCATCGCGGAGCGCGTCGCCGAACAGGTTGGCCGCGAGCACCAGCGCGAACATGGCGACGAACGCGGCGGCCAGGCTCCACCAGACCACGGGGTCGCGGCCCAGCTCGCTGCGCGCCTGGTCAATCATCGTGCCCCAACTGTAGGTGTCGGCGCTCACGCCCACGCCGATGTAGCTCAGCACCGCCTCGGCCAGCACCAGGCCGCTGAAGCGCAGCACCACGCTGATGAGCACGAGGTGCATCAGATTGGGGACGACGTGCTGGACGATCGTGCGGAGTTTCGAGACGCCGAGCGCGAGGGCGGCCTGCACGTACTCCTTCTCGCGCAGTTTGAGCGTCTCGCCGCGCAGCACGCGGCACAGCGACACCCAGCCCGTGAGCCCCATCACCACGCAGAGCTGCGGCAGGCCCTGGCCGAAGACCAGCATGAACGCCACCACCAGCAGCACCCACGGCACCGAGGCCAGCGTGCTGTAGACGTATTGCACCGCGTCGTCAATCCACCCGCCGAAGAAGCCGGCCAGCGCGCCGAACAGGAGCGCGAAGGGCACGGCGATGAGCGTGGTGAGGCCGCCCACGACCAGCCCCGTGCGCACGCTCTTGAGGGTCTTGTAGAGCACGTCCTGGCCCGTCTTGTCGGTGCCGAGCAGGTGCCGCCGCGGGTAGTCGAGCGGCTGACGCACCTGGCGCCGGATCGTCTGCCCGTTCACGCGGACCTCCTCGATCTCCTTCATCAGCAGATGGGTGGCCAGAGGGGCCGAGTAGCTGCGCTCGTAGACGCGCAGCGGGGTACACAGGCGGTCGAGCATTGTCAGGGGCGGCGACAGCACGGCGCGGCCGTCGGCGGTGCGGCGGGGCGTCCCGTCCGCATTCCGCTCGGTGTCGCGCCACGACACGCTGTCGAGGGCGGCGACGGCCACGTAGGCCGCGATGACGGCGAGCGCGGCCATGGCCAGGCGGTTGCGGCGCACCTGGCGCCAGGCACTCTGCCACAGCTCCTGGCGGCGGGCGCGCAGCCAGAAGGCCAGCGCGCCGGCCGCCACGAGCGCGAAGGCGGCGTTCGGCGCCAGCGGCACGCGGAGGTTCTCCACTGCCGGGCGCTGGAGCAGGCCGTCCAGCGCGCGGTAGGCCCAGGCGCCGCCGAGGGCCAGCGCGGCGGCGAGCGCGGCCAGCGCGGCCACGTCGCGGGCCGACGGGCCGCCGTAGAGGCTGCGCGTGTCGCCCGCGCCCAGCGTGATGCGCGGGTCCACGAGCGTGTAGCTGATGTCGGTGAGCAGCAGGCCGATGAGGTAGAGGATCGCGCTGATGTAGACCATGGCCCGCACCACCGCGAAGTCCTGGCCGTGGATGGCGGTGATCGTCATCGAGCCGAGGCCTGGGATGGCGAAGAACGACTCGAGGATGAGGCTGCCCATGAAGAGGAAGGGGATGGCCATGACGGCGCTGGTGAGGATCGGAATCAAGGCGTTCTTGAGCACGTGGCGGAAGAGCACGGCGCCTTCGCCCAGGCCCTTGGCGCGCGCGGTGCGCACGTAGTCGCGGTTCACCTCCTCCAGCATCACCGTGCGGTAGTATCGCACGCCGCTGCCGAGGCCGGACACCACGCCGATCACCACGGGGAGGAAGATGAACTTGCCCATGGAGGCGCCCCAGTCGAACCCGCTGATCGGGAAGAGGCGGAGCCACTGGGCGAAGAGAAACTGGCCGCCGATGATGTAGAAGAGGGAGGAAACCGACATCATCAGCACGCAGGCCACGGTGCCCCAGCGGTCGACATAGGTGCCGCGGCAGAAGGCGATGAGGAGCGCCACCGTGATGTCCGCGCACAGGCCGAGGACAAAGGTGGGCACGGCGATGGCCAGGCTGGGGCCCATGCGGGCGAGGATTTCGCCGGCGATCGGGCGGTTCGTGACGTCGGAGCGCCCGAGGTCGAAGGCGAGCAGCCGCGCGCACTTCTGGAAGAACAGCGTGTTGGTGAGGCGCCCGAGCCCTTTCTCCGCGGGGTTGAAGAAGAGGGGCAGATGGTAGTTGTGCTCGCGAAGCCAGGTGGCCACGGCCTCGGGCGAGTCGGCCTTGTCGCCCAGGATGCGCCGGGCCATGGCCTCCGGCGGGTTCACCACGAAGAACAGCACGAACGTGATCAGCACGATGCCGACGAGGATCGGCACGGCGTAGAGGAGGCGGCGGAGGAGATACGCGGCCATGCGCTCACGCCTCGCTCAGGTGGCGAAGGACGATGCGGACCGCCGGGACCGTGCCCAGCACGAGAAGGGCGAACACGAGGGCGACCGGCTCCCAGCGCGGGCGGTTCCAGGCGCGGCGGCGCTCGGCGCGCAACTCGGCCTCGATGCGCCGGTACTTCAGCTCGCCCCAGGCGAGGGCGTTGGGGTACGCGTTCCTGTGCCACTCGTGGACCAGGGTGAACGACACGGGATGCACGCAGCCGAACCAGGGCGCGTCCTCCTGAAGGATGCGGCTCATCTGCCGGATGAGGGCGAGACGCTCGGGGCCGTTCTCCATGTTGCGCATCCGGCCGAAGAGCCGGTCGTACTCGGGGTTCGCGTAGTTGGCCGAGTTCTCGCCGGCGGAGCCGACCTTGGCGTTGGGCCCGTAGAGCAGGAAGAAGAAGTTCTCGGGGTCGGGGTAGTCGGCCATCCAGCCCCACGAGAGGATCTGGAAGTTGCCCGCGATCACCTTCTCCTCGAAGCGGTTCTGGTCGGTGGTGCGCACGTTGAGGTGGATGCCGAGCTTGTCGAACTGCTTGGCAACGAACTTCAGGCGCGGGCGCAGCTCGGAGCCGACCCAGCCCGTGTCGAAGTTGAGGACAAGCTTGCGGCCGTCCGGCCCGTAGCCGTTTTCGTAGCCGGCCTCCTTGAGGAGCTGGCGGGCGGCGTCGAGCGGGCGGCGCACGGCGCAGGCCCGCTCGGGGTCCCAGCGGTGGGTGATGGGGTTGATGCCCTCGGGGCCCTCCTCGTGGCCGAAGATGCCGGGCGGGATGAGGGTGTGGGCCACCACGCCGCGGCCGTTGCGGAAGATGGCGATCTCCTCCTCGGTGTTGAAGGCGATGCTGATGGCCTGGCGGAGCTTGCGCGGCCGGTCGCCCAGGCCGCCGACCACGGGGTCCCGCATGTTGAACGCGAAGTAGTTCACGACCATCGAGGGCGCCGAGAACAGGCGGATGCCCTGGCGGACCATGTCGTCCGACAGCGTGGCGTCGCCCGACGACGTGAGGGTGATGGCCTGGTCGAAGAGGTCGCTGCTGATGCCGGAGTCGTCGTAGTAGCCCTGGCGGAACTTGGCCCAGCGGGGAATCCACTCGCGCTCGCGGCGGAACACCACTCGGTCCACCATCGGCAGGCGCCGCCCGGCGTCGTCGAGCATCCCCGCCGCCTTCAGCTCCTCGTAGTATGCGACGGCCCGAGGGTCGGCCCGATCGGGATCGGCAAGGCTCGGGTAGCGTTCGTCGCGGAAGTTGGGGTTGCGCTCCAGCACCATCTGGTTCGTGGGGTCGTACTCGGCCAGCACGAAGGGGCCGGTGCCGATGGCGGTCTTGTCGAAGGTGAGCGCCCGCTCGAGCAGGGGCCGCTGGCCGAAGAACTCCAGGGCTTCGGGCGGCACGGGCGCGAAAAAGGGCATGGTCATCCAATAGAGGAGCTGCGGGTAGGGCTGTTGCAGGACGATCTCGAAGGTGTGGCGGTCCACCTCGCGCACGCCGGGGAGGGGGTAGGCGGCATAGTCGAGGCGGATGGGGTTGTACTTCTCGTCCTCCTCGCGGTTGTAGAGCGGCCCGGCGGCCTGGCGGCGTTCGGCGCGGGCCGCCTCGAGGGCATGGCTCAGGGCGGCGCCGTAGTCGGCGAAGCCCAGGATGTTCTGCTGGAGCGTGCCGATGACCGGGCAGGTCAGGCGGGGGTCGGCGAGGCGGCGAATGCCGAGCACGTAGTCGGACGCCACGAGTTCGCGCGTGGCGCGCTGCCGGAAGTCGGCCAGGCGGCGGATGCCGCGCGCCTCGCGCTCCGTGAGGCGGCGGTTGGCCGCGACGAAGCAGGGGTGGTCCTGGTACAGGATGCCGCGCTTCAGGCGCACGGTGTAGACCACGGCGTCCATGCCCTTGCCCTCCCACGTGATTCGGCGCGTCTCGGCCCGGGGCACTTCGGTGGCGGTGAGAGGCTCGAGGGCGTAGGGCCGCTTGAGGAGGTGGTACTGGAGGGGCGGCTCGACGATGTGGCAGATCAGGCTGTAGGCCAGCCCGCCGTAGGCCTGGGCGGGGTCCATGTGCACGGGTTCGTCGGCGAACGACGTGTAGAGCGCGTTGGCGCGCTCGTCGGCGGCGGGGTACGGCGAATTGCACGTGCCGGCGGCGAGCAGGCCGACGACGAGCGCGCCGTGCCACACCCCACACTTTGTCAGAGTCCACAAAGCCATCGCTCACCTGGCGGCAGAGCCGCCGGCTGCCATCGCCACTGAACCGCCCGGGCAATGCAGTATACTACAGCGTCGGGCGGGAGGGAAATGAGGCGCGCGAACCCCTGCGCGCGGTTGCACCGCGTGCAGGGCTTTGGTAAGATTGATGCCCGCTAGGGTGGTGGTTCGTTGCCTGACGAGAGGCAGGTGAAGCGGGTTGCCTGGGAAGCCTCCCATTCTCGTGCTGGCGCTCGCGCTGGCTCTCGGCTCCGCCTGGGGAGGAGAGACCCCGCCGCGGCCGCGGCGCGAGATCAGCGTCGAAGACGTGTTGCGCCTGGCGCTCGAGCGGAACCTGCGCCTGGCCGCCGAGAAGCTCAACCCCGAGCGCGCCGACCAGACGGTGGTCGAGGAGCAGGCCGTCTTCGACCCCACCGCCTACGGGGACCTGCGGGCCAGCGGCCTCAAGCAGCAGCGCAAAGAGCAGGGCGACCTGACCTGGCAACGCAAGGCCTCGGCCACGGCCGGCGTCGTGAAGCTCTTCGAGCTCGGCACCACGCTCGATGCGCACGTGGGCGGTTCGCGTGACAACAACAACTTGCCCAACGCGCTGGTGAACCCGGCCCACGACGAGACGGCGGGCGTGAGCCTCAAGCAGCCGCTGCTCCGCGGCTTCGGCGTGCGCGTGAACACGGCGAGAATCGCCGCCTCACGCAACGAGCGCCGCATCGCCCTGGCGCAGCTCCACGTGGCGGCCCTCCAGACCGTAGGCGACGCAAAACTGGCCTTCTGGGAGCTGGTCTTCGCCCGGCGCGACCGGGAGATCGTCGGGCGCGCCCTGGAGCGGGCCGACAAGCTCCTCGAGATCGTGCGCGTGCGGGTGCAGGCCGCGGACCTGGGCTGGGACGACCCGGGCCTCGGCCAGGCCACCGCCAACGTGGCCGTGCGGCACGAGCAGGTGGTGAGCGCCGACGACCGGATCCGCCGGGTGGAGGACTTCCTCAAGGTGATCACCGAGCTGGCCGCCGAGCCGTCGGGGTGGAATCTCGAACTGGTGCCCACCACGGAGCCGCAAGCAGGCGCGCCCGAGGTGGATGTGGAGCGCGCCGTGGAGACGGCGCTCGCCCAGCGCCCCGACTACAAGGCGGCCCAGGTGGCCATAGACACGCGCGACATCGCGCTCGACGTGGCGCGCAACGGCCTGCTGCCCAAGCTGGACCTCGAGGCCTCGCTCGGCTACATGGGCCTCGGCTCGTCCTGGAGCCGGGCCAGCGAGTCCTTCGACAACTTCAACCACTACCAGTGGACCGCCGGGATCGTGCTGGAGTACCCCCTGGGCAACCGGGCCGCGCGGGCGCGCTACCAGCGCGCCACCCTCGACCGCCAGCAGGCCGCCATCCAGCTTCGCGCGCTCGAGCGGCAGATCCAGCTCGAGGTGCGCAACGCCGCGCGCACCGTGGCCACCAGCGCCGAACGGCTCCGCGCCGCCGAGGCTTCGGTGAAGGCCGAAGAGACGCGCGTGCGCGCCGAGGAGCTGCTCTTCCGCGAAGGCGGGCGGGAGGAGGGCCGGCGGCGCAACGCCCAGGACGTGGTCTTCGCGCAGGACGCCCTGGCCGACGCCGAGCGCCGCCGGCTGCGGGCGCTCATTGACCTCAACGCGGCCCTGGTGGAACTCGAGCGCGTCAAGGGCACGCTGCTCGACAGCAGCCACGTGCTGTTCGTGGGCGAGTGAACGCGGCCCTGCCCCCTCTGCGACGGAGGTCCGAACGGTGACAGCCCGAATCCTCAGTGGCCTGCTCCTGGCCTGCGCCGCCGCGCGCGGCGGGGCCGCGGCCGAGCCCGCCGCCCTCCCCGCCACGCTGACCATCGGCGGCATCCTGCTCCCCTCGCACGACATCAACGTCGCCAGCCCCGTCGGCGGCGTGATCCAGCGCATCCTGGTCGAGGAGGGCCAGAAGGTGGCCAAGGACCAGCCCCTCGTCGAGCTCGACGCCGACGTGCAGAAGGTGGCCCTGGCCATGAGCGAGCACGAAGCCAAGTCCACCGCCGCCCTCCAGGCCGCCGAGGCCAACCTCCGGGTGAAGCAGGCCGACCTCGAGCGCCAGAAGATGCTGCACAGCAAGGGCGTAGCCTCAGGCGCCGACCTCGAGAAGGCCGAGTTCGAGATGAAGTACGCCGACAGCCTGCTCGTCGTCGAGAAGGAGAAGCAGCAACTGCGCGACCTCAAGGTGAAGCTCGAGCGCACCCGGCTCGACGAGATGACCGTGCGCGCGCCCCTGGCCGGCGTCATCATGCGCCGGCTGCTCGACGTGGGCGAGAGCGCCGAGATGCAGAAGCCGCTCATGCGGCTCGTCGTGCTCGACCTGCTGCACGCCGTCGTCTACGTCTCGCCCGCCGTCGGCGCGCGGCTCCAGCCGGGCGACACGGCGCACGTGGCCGTGGAGGGCCACGCGGGGCCCCCACGGCCCTGCAAGGTGGTGATGGTGGACCCGCTGGTGGACGCCGGCAGCAGCACGGTGCGGGTCAAGCTCGAGCTGCCCAACCCCGACGGCACCCTGATCGCCGGCTCCCGCGTGACGGTCACATTCCAACTGGACCCCTCGGCCGCGGCGCCCAGGCAGGGGACTCGCTGACCCGGAGGCCCGACGCATGGACCCACACGAGGCAGCCGCAGAGGAGCGCGGCGCCGGCCGCCGTGCCGGGGGCCAGCCCGAGGCGGGCCCGGGCGACCTCGTGGCCTCTCCTCCCGAGGGGGCCGCGGACGCGCAGGCCGCGGAGGTGTTCTTCAAGGGCCTGCTGCACGCGCAGATCGAGCGCTCGGAGGCCGTGCACGGCGCCGCCTGGCTGCCGGCCACCGCGCCCGGCGAGGCGGCCCGGCTGCTCTGCGAGGAGCCGGCCCGCGTGGGCGAGCGGGCCGCCGAATCGTGGCGCCTGCCCCTCGGGCGCCAGGCCGCACTGGTCTTCCTCGAGGGCGCCCGCCGCATTGACCGCGTGTCCGAGCCCGCCGACCGCATGCTCCAGGGCTGGACCTACTGGAGCGTGGGCCTCCCCGTTCCCGTGGGCCAGGTGGTCGCCGCCGTGGTGACGCTGGTGGTCGTGGGCGGCGAACGGCAGGTGCACGAGTACGCCCGCGTGGCCGCCGAGTCGGTCGCCTCGCAGGGCCTGCTCTTCGGCACCCAGGAGGCGGCGCGCGTCCTCCAGCAGCGCTACGACGAGCTGTGCCGCGCCTGGAACCTGGTGGCCGCCACCAACATCGGCTACCCGGACCCCGAGCACATCGCCCTGGCCCTGGTGAACAAGGGCAAGGAGTTCCTGGGCGCCTCGCGCGTGAGCCTGGGCTGGGTGCGGCGCGGCAAGGTGCGCCTCGCCGCCATTTCGGAGCAGGACTACATAGACCGCCGCACCAACCTGTCGCGCGCCCTGACGGCGGCGATGAAGGAGGCGGTCGAGGCCGAGCGCGCCATCCTGTTCCCGCCCGCCGCGGAGGAGGCGCCGCCCGGGGAGGCCTCATCGGACGTCTACCCCGCGCACGCGGCGCTGGCCGACCTGACCGACGACTACCAGATCGCCACCTACCCCCTGCGCGCGGGGGAGGAGACCGTGGCGGCGGTGGTCTTCGAGCGCCGCGAGCGCCAGCCGCTGACCGGCCCCGAGCGCCGCGTGCAGAGCATCGCCTGCGAGCAGCTCGGCCCCGCGCTGGGCCTGGCCAAGCAGAACGCGCGCGGCGTGTTCGCCCGCTGCCGCGACGGGGGCGTGGCGCTGGCCGAGGCCCTGCTCGGCAAGGGCCGCGTCACGGCCAAGATCGTGGCCATCGCGCTCCTGCTGCTCGTGGCTCTGGGCGTGTTCGGGCGCTGGACGATGCACATCAGCGGCACGGCCAGCCTGGTGCCCGCCACGCGCCGCGTGTACGCGGCGCCCTTCGACCACGCCATCCTGCGCGAGACGCCCGTCCTCCCCGGCCAGCTCGTCAGCGAGGGCACGCTGCTCTTCCGCTTCGAGGACCAGGAACTCCAGCTCTCGCTGCGCGAGGCCCGCTCGCGGCTGGCCGCCGCCCAGGCCAAGGCGCAGGTGAGCCTGGCCGAGCAGAAGATGGCCGACTACAAGGTCGCGCAGGCCGAGAGCGAGGAGCTGATCGCCCAGATCGCCCTGCTCGAGCAGCGCATCCGCCAGGCCCGGGTCGAGGCCAGCTTCGACGGCGTGGTGCTCAGCGGCGACCTGCGCCAGCAGATCGGCAGCCCCTTCCAGATGGGGCAGACCCTGCTCGAGGTCGCCCCCCTCAAGGAGCTGCTGCTCCTCGTGCAGGTGGACCAGGGCGATATCGCGCACGTGCAGGTCGGGCAGGAGGGCACGTTCGTCACCCGCGCGCGGCCCGACAAGACCCTCTCCTTCACCGTCGAGAAGATCCGCCCGATGGCCGAAGTGCACGACCAGGCGAACGTCTTCATCGTCGAGGCCCGCATCCCCAACCCCGAGGGCTGGCTGCGCCCGGGCATGGAGGCGGCCGCCAACATCCGGGCCGGCGAGCACAACATCACCTACGTGTGGACCCGCAAGCTGGTCAACTGGGTGCGCCTGAAGCTCCTCTTCTGAGTCCGAGTGCCCGATGGAGAGCGCCCGCTACGATCTCGAGTTCCGCGAGGGGCAGCCGGTGCTCGGCGGCCTGCGCCCCGTCTTCTCCCCCCATGCCGAGGTCACCGTCCAGCGCTACCGCGGCCAGGTGTGGTTCGTGGCGCAGGACCCCGTGTCGCTCCAGTACTTCCGCTTCGCGCCGACCGAGCACCGGGTGGTGAAGCTCCTGGACGGCCGGCACACGCTGCGGGAGATTCACCAGGAGCTCCAGCGCGAGATGGGGGCCGAGGCGCCCACGTTCCAGGACGTGGTGGCCTTCGTGCAGATGCTGCGCTCGGCCAACCTGCTCCAGGCCGCCGAGAGCGCGAAGCTCGAGGCCCTCTACAAGCAGGTGAAGAAGCGCCGCTCGCAGCGCACGAAGCAGCTCCTCTCGAACTTCCTCTTCCCGCAGATTCCCCTCTACGACCCCGAGCAGTTCCTCACCCGCACGGTGCGCTATGTGCGCTGGCTCTTCAGCCGCACGTTCTTCTTCGTGTGGCTGGCCGTGGTGCTGGCGGGGCTGGGCCTCTTCTTCTACCACCTCCGCGACCTGGCGCAGCCGGCCGAGCGCGTGCTGGCGCCCGACAACCTGCTGCTCCTCTGGGTCACCTTCGCCGTGCTGAAGGTCCTCCACGAGTTCGCCCACGCCTACCTGGCCAAGCACTTCGGCGCCGAGGTGCATCGGATGGGCGTGATGTTCCTCATCTTCACCCCGTGCGCGTACGTGGACGTGACGGGGCTCTGGGGCGTCGAGAGCAAGGTGCAGCGCGCGCTCGTGGCCGCCGTGGGCATGATGGCCGAGGTCTTCATCGCCACCCTCGCCCTCGGGGTCTGGCTGCTCACGGCCCCGGGCACCGTGCACAGCATCGCCTACAACACGATCTTCATCGCCTCCGTCTCCTCGGTGCTCTTCAACGGCAACCCGCTGCTGCGCTTCGACGCCTACTACATCCTGTCCGACGTGGCCGAGCTGCCCAACCTCTGGACCAACTCGCGGCGATACCTGCTCTACCTGGGCAAGCGCTACCTGCTGGGCCTCGAGCAGGAGCCGCCCACCCACGACCCCCGCGAGAAGGTGTGGCTGGCGGTCTACGGCATCGCCTCGTTCTGCTACCGCATCGTGATCGTGGTGGGCATCATCCTGTTCATCGCCTCGGTGCTCTTCGGGCTGGGCCTGGTGCTCGCGGCGGGAGCCATCATCGTGTGGGGCATCGTACCCCTGGGCAAGCTGGTCCACTACCTCCTCTTCGCGAAGGAGACGCGGGCGCACAGGGCGCGCTGCGCGGCCGTCCTCGCCTGCGTGACGGCCGCCGTGGTGCTGCCGCTGGCCACGCTGGCCCTGCCGCAACACCTCTACTCGCCCTGCGCGCTGGCCGAGCAGGAGCGCGCCGTGGTGCGCGCCCGCTGGAGAGGCTTCGTCGAGGAGGTCTGCGTCCGCGACGGCGAACTGGTCCGGCGCGGGCAGCTCCTCGCCGTCTGCCGCAACGAGGAGCTGCGGTTCGGCGTCGTGCGCGCCGAGAAGCAGCTCGAGATCGCCCGCGTGCGCCTGGCCAGCTTCGAGAACGAGAACCACCTGGCCGCCGCCCAGGTGGAGCGCACCCGCATCCGCGAACTGGAGGAGACCCTGGCCGTGCTGCGCCAGCGCGTGGACGACCTGCGCCTCACGGCCCCCTGCGACGGCCGCCTGATCGCGCCCGACATCGCCAACGCCCCCGGCCGCTTCCTCAACGTGGGCGACCCGCTGGCCCTGATCGCCCAGGAGCCCTTCACCAGGGTGGTGGTGGTGATAGACCAGGCCGGCATCGCCGACGTGCAGCGCCTGCACGAGCCGCGCGTCGCCGTGCGATTCCAGAGCAACCCCGAGCGCGAGCTCGACTGCCGCATCGTCAAGGTGCTGCCCCAGGCCACCCACGAGGTGCCCAGCAGCGGGCTCACGAACAAGGGCGGCGGGCCGGTGCTGCTCGACCCCAGCGCCACCCAGGGCGACCGCACGCTGCTGCCGTGGTTCCGGGTCGAACTCGAGCTGCCGGCCGACGCCGCGCCGGTGCCCCTGGGCACCACAGGGCTCGCGCGTTTCCAGATCGCCCGCACCCCCCTCCTCCATCAGTGGTACTACAAGGTCCTTCGCCTCCTACGCACCCGGTTCTTCCTCTAGAAGCCTGCCCAGGAATCCGCGTCACGCCGACCCGAGCCGCCCGAGGGGGCCGAGCGCCATACTTGCTCAACCTGGAGAGAGGGAAAGTGAGCAAGTATGGCGTGCGAGCCCGTAGAGCCGCCCGGATCGCCAAAGCGCCATACTTGCTCGCTCTTGGGAATGAGCAAGTATGGCGGGAGAGCCCGCAGAGAGGCCCGGATCGCCAAAGCGCACCTTTGCCCCCCTCGGGCCGAGGAGCGGACAGGGGGCGCCTGCGAGCGGCATGTTCTTCCCAGGGGTTCGGCGGGGTTGCGCCTCTTGTCGGGGACTGGGGGCCGGGCACCCGCGAGAGCCATTGCGGGGCGGCCCGCTGGGACGCGATTTGGGGCCTCCGGCGCGTGAGCGCGGGTTCTGTGGCACGAGTCAGCAAGTATCGTGCTACGCTGGCCTTACGTCGGGGGGACGCGTCAGCCCGGAGGCCCGAAGGTATCAGGAGCCCAATGAAGTTGCCGGAACGCCGTACAGGCGATTCTACGCGGTTTTTCGGCGTGAAGCCATAAGCCTTTGCAGATTATACACTTATCAGTGTCATATAATGATAAATCAGCCCTGCCTGGGCGGCGTCAGGCGTGCGGGCTCACGCCGAACAGGTCGTGCACGTCGTCGAGCCACTTGTCGCGGTCCATGAGCGCCACGCGGGCCATCAGGTGGTCGTGCTCGACGCGCGCCTGCGCGAACGAGAACAGCCAGCGGAGGACGAACGAGCGGGAGCCGCGCCCGCGGCGGCGCCGCGTGAGCCGCCGCAGCCAGAGCGTCAGCCGTCGGTAGCGGCGGCGCACGAGGTCGTCGTCGAGGGCAACCATGAACTGGTACGAGCCGGGGTCGCCCTGGCGGCCGGCGCGCCCGCCGAGCTGGCGGTCAATGCGGCTGGCGTCGTGGCGCTCGGTGCCCAGCACGTGCAGGCCGCCCAGCTCGGCCACGCCGGGGCCCAGCACGATGTCGGTGCCGCGGCCGGCCATGTTCGTGCAGATCGTCACCTGGCCGCGCTGGCCGGCCTGGGCCACGATGGCGGCCTCCTCGGCGTGCTTCTTGGCGTTGAGCACGGAGTGCGCGATGCCCAGCCGCTCGAGGGCGCGGCTGAGCTCCTCGCTCTTGTCCACGCTGCGCGTGCCCACGAGCACGGGGCGGCCCCGGGCGTGGAGCTCCTGGATGCGCGCGAGGACGCCGCGCAGGCGCTCGTGGCGCGAGCGGAACACGACGTCGGGCATCACGATGCGGCGGAGCGGGCGGTTCGTGGGCACGCGGGCCACGCGCAGGCCGTAGACGCGGCGGAACTCGCGGCGGGCGTCTATGGCGGTGCCGGTCATGCCGGCCAGCTTCCTGTAGAGGCGGAAGTAGCGCTGGTAGGTCACGGTGGCGAGGGTGTGCGTCTCGTCGGTGATGGGCAGCCCCTCCTTGGCCTGGATGGCCTGGTGGAGGCCGAGCTGCCAGTTGCGGTCGGGCAGCACGCGCCCGGTGAACTCGTCCACGATCACCACCTTGTCGTCCTGGAGCAGGTACTCGCGGTCGCGCGTGAAGAGGCGGTGGGCGCGGATGGCCTGCTCGATGAGCACGTGGACGGGGCGGTCGGCCGGCGGCGCGGCGCCGAGGAGGCCGACGAGGTCGCGCACCCGCTGGCGGCCCGTCTGAGTCAGCTCCACCTTCTGCTCCTTGAGGGCGAAGGTGAAGTCCTCGAGCGGGCGCATCCGGCGCGCCACCTCGTCGGCCCAACGATAGGCGGCGGCGAAGGGGCTGGGCTGGCCCGCCGCGTCCGACAGGATCAGCGGCACCCGGGCCTCGTCGATCAGCACGCTGTCCACCTCGTCCACGATGGCATAGGCGTGGCCGCGCTGGGCGTAGCCCAGGGTGCGGGCCAGGTCGCCGTGCTCGATGTCCCACCGCCGCAACACGTCGCCCAGGCCACGCGCCACGGCGCGGCGGCGCACCTGGTCGCGCAGGAAGTCGAAGCCGAACTCCTTGTTGGTGCCATAGGTGATGTCGCAGGCGTAGGCGGCGCGGCGTTGCTCCTGCGACAGGCCTGTCTGGATGCAGCCGACGGTGAAGCCCAGGCCCTCGTAGACGGGGGCCATCCAGTCGCGGTCGCGGCTGGCCAGGTAGTCGTTCACCGTCACCACGTGCACGCCTTTGCCTGGGATGGCGTTGAGCGCGGCGGGGAGCGTGGCCACCAGGGTCTTGCCCTCGCCGGTCTGCATCTCCACCACACGGCCGCGGTGGAGCAGCCAGCCGCCGACGATCTGCACGTCGAAGTGCCGCAGGCCGATGGTGCGGCGGGCGCACTCGCGCACGGCGGCGAAGACCTCGGGCAGCAGCGCCTCGAGCGAGGCCCCGGTGCGGAACCTGGCCCGCCAGGCGCGCGCCAGGCCGCGCAGCTCGTCCGGGCTCAGCGCGCGCAGGCGCGCCTCGTGCTCGGCCACGCGCCGCACCACTCGGCGGTAGCGCCGAGGCACGCGCGCCCGCGCGCCCGCGCGCTCGTCGGCATCCGTCCCCATCATGGCTCCAGGTCTCCCCTGGGCATTCTCCACGCCTGGGGCGCGGCTGTCAAGCAGGCCGACGCGGGGTTTGACTCTCGGGCCGCGCCCTGTTACGATACTCTGTTGTGGAGGACACGATTCACGGCCCTCGACGCCCGAAGGAGGCTCCAGCATGCCGGAGGCGAAGCCCAACACGGCTGGCGGCGAAACCCAGCAGACCCCGGGAGGCACGACTCTGCACATCCGTGGCCAGGACGTCAAGACCTCCTACGCCAACATGTGCCTGCTCCTCAGCACGCGCGAGGAGATGATCCTGGACTTCGGGCTCACGCTGGTGGGCGGCGCCGCCGAGCAGCGCGAGGCCAACATGACGGTGAGCAACCGGATCATCATGGGCGTGCCGGCCGCGAAGCGTCTGGCCATCGCCCTGTCGCAGGCCATCCAATGCTACGAGAACGCGTTCGGCGTCATCGAGTTGGAGCCTCGGCCCGTTGCGCCCCAGAAGCCGGCCCGCTAGCCGACATTTCGCTTCGGCTCCACGAAGCCGAAGCGGCCCGGCGGCCCGAACCGCCGGGCCTGTGCGCCCGTAGCTCAATTGGACAGAGTGGAGGCCTTCGAAGCCTACGGTTGGGGGTTCGAGTCCCTCCGGGCGCGCCAGGGTGGAAAGCCAGGGCAGCTCGACGACTTGCGTCGCCGATGCCACGGTTCTTGATGGTCCAGGATAGGCTTGCCCCGCCGCGACTCGCGGTACGAAGGGGGGCCTGCCCATCATGCTCCTGGCATCTGTTGCGCCGACGCCGGCCACGCCGCCGGCGTGGGTTCTTGCATGGATTCTTGTATTGCATGCCCCGTCGGGGGCCGCCCCCGCGCAGCAGAGGACCGGTCGCGCGCCCGCGACGAACCGATGCGCGGCATGGAAGGGCGCTACTTGAGGTCCGACATTTTCAGGCCTTCGATGAACAGGTCCATCTGCCCCACAGGCTCGTGCGTCTTGCCTTCATACTCGACGTTGGCATAGGCGGCCAGCACGTTGGTGCCCTTCTTCAGATGCCGGATCTGGCCTGCGTCCAGCACGATGGGGCGGTAGTGCGGCTGGTCCTTCCACCAGATGTAAGTCTCGATCTTGTGGCCGTTCAGGTACACGTCGAAGCCCTGCCGCGCCAGGATGCTCAGGCGGTACGAGTCGCAGTCCACCGCGTCCAGTTCGAACGTGGTCCGCATCACGAGGAACTCGCCGCTGCCCCAATCGGAGTTGTTCTTGAACGACGTCTGGCCCCTCTTGAAGACGCCGACGCCGATGGGCGCGCGGCCCTTCGGCCACCGGCTGTCGTCGTAGTCGGCCTTGAACCAGCCCTCCAGTTCCTTGGGCAGTTGGATGTTGCGGAAGCGCTTCTTCTCGCGCGGATGCATCTTGTCTTTCTCGGCCTGCGGGTCGAACGAGGTGAAGCGCCAGACGCGCTCCTCGGGCCTGGGGGTGCCTACGGGGCGCCAGCCGGCGATGGGCTTGCGGAGCTTCGCCAGGTCAATGATTGTGTCCACGAGGGGCTGGTCCTTGCTGGCGTCTTCGGCAACCATGCGCCGGATGAGCTCAGGGCGATACACGTTGAACAGAACGTCGGTGAGCTCTTCGCGCAGTTGGGCAGGGAGCTTGTCGAGCACGGTGTAGAGGCCGTAGGGCTTGCCCTCGGGATTCGAGTTCGGCGCCGCCACGAACCGGATGAGATCGCCCGTGGCGAGCAGGTCGAAGCGCTGCTGGAACATGCGTGCGAGGGTGACGGCGAGCGTCGGGTCGTTCTGGAGGCACACGTTGGCCGCTTGGGCGACGTTATAGGCGCCTTCGGGCGACCGGATGCCGGGTTTGATCTCGCTCGTCTGGACGGCGTCGCGGAGCCCCGCCACGATCCGCTTGCCCGCCGGGCTCGTCTCCTTCTTGGCCTTCAGGACGCCCTCCAGGTGGCTGAGCATCCGCGCGCGCGGCTGGGTGTGGTACTCGTCGGCCAGCACCTTTAGCAGGGTCGGTACGGTCTCCAGGTAAAGAGCGTCGTCCTTCTCGAGCCCCGAGAGGGCCATGAAGGAGGACTCGCGGAGCCACCAGTCCGAGTGCTTGGTCCAGGGCAGGATGAGCGGCTTGAGCGCCTCGATCTCCTTCGCGGGGGCGAACTTCAGCGCCAGCAGCGCGCCGTCCACGACCCACCATGATTCCTGGTGGTCGGAGAGCATCTTCCTGATGGCCTCGAGCATCGCTGGGGAGAACTGCTCGGCGGAGATGGGGTTTCGGCCGTAGACGAACCAGTAGTTGTAGTCGGTCAGGCCGTCGAGCCCGGCGCGGCGCACGCGCGGGTCGGGGTCGCGCAGGAGCTTCTCGAGCTCGCCGAGCGCGCCTACCGCGCGGAGCGCCTTGGCCGCCTGCGTGCGGATCATGTAGTTCCTGTGATAGGCGTTCTTGAGCATCACCTCGCGGGGCACCTTCTCGAGGTCCGTCTGGGGCCGGTGGTATGCGCTCCCGAGCGCCCAGAAGGGAATGTGGGTGGGCTCATCGGGCCCGTAGTTGTAGTACTTGGGGTTGTGGTCAATCGAGAGGAAGGCCCGGTCGGCCTTCGTGCCCCAGAGGTGCGCGGGCAGCGTGTAGTCCTTCGAGTGCTTCGTGCGGGGCGCGCCGGTGATGCGCAGCGTTCTCAGGGGCGCCGTGTAGGACAGGCCGATGCCGGGGCCGGACGAGCCGATGACCCCGTTCTCCCACGCGAGCGTCGCGATGCCGATGCTCCCGCCCGGCTCGCGGCTCAGGTCGTGCCACCAGGTGAGGCGGTCCATGGCTTCGCGATACTGCGCGGGGCGGTCGCGCAGCATGTAGGACGTGACGATGCTGCGCCAGATGCCGTCGCCGCGGCCGTCGTCGCCGTGCCCCATCACGAGCACGGGGTAGCTGGTGAGCATGGACATGGCGAGATACTGGCGGGCCTCCTCGTAGATGGCGACATCGCCCTGCGAGCCCGCGGCGATCTGCATGGCGGCGGCGATCATGCCGTCCTTGCCGTTGGAGCCCAGGCCGCCCTCGCCGCGGTGATCGCCGTAGGGCACGGTGCCGCGGCCGGCGAAGCGCCAGAAGAAGCGCAGCGCGCCGAGCAGCGTCTCGTCGTCCACGTTCACGCCGCACTCCTTGCCCAGGAGCAGCGTGGTCAGGAGCTGGGCGCCGGCCGGATTCATCAGGCCGCCGGCGACATAGCCGGGGCTCACGCCCATGCCCCAGTGCACCCAGCCGCAACCCCACTTCTGGCGGCGCTTCGCGTCGTCGCAATAGTACTGCAAGATCGGCAGCACCGCCTTGTCGCCCGTGCGCAGGTAGTACTCGCCGCACGCGATGCCATTGTAGCCGTTGTTCCAGGTGTGGTCGCCGATCCTCGCCACGTCCTTCGGGAAACCGGCGAAGTACGCCTGGACGGCGGGCAGGTACTTGTCGTCGCCGGTCGAGAGCAGGAACAGGCAGGCCAGCGCCGCCGGGATGCCGCGCTCGTCGTACCTGGCTCCAAACTTGCTGCGGTCGGCGTAGAACTCCGCCGCCTGCTCGACGATCTTCTTCGACTTGGCGCACGCGAGCGGCCAGGTCTTGCTGTAGGGGCCCAGCACGGGGATACGAACGGTTTCCTTCCTCTGCGACTTGCCATCGGCGGAGGCGACGTCGAAGATCATCCGGCCATCGGTCGCCTCGGCTCGCGTGAGCGCGTCGCCCAGCGCGACGAAGGGGTTCAGGCCCTTCAGCGCGACGCCGTTGATCCCCGTGATGACTTCGCCCTTCTTGAACTTGCCGTCGGCAGGCGAGCCGGGCACGGTGCTCTCGACCTTGACGATCACGCCCGGGTAGATTCGCGCCATCACCCCTGTCACGCCGACATAGCCGAAGGGCACCTCGCGGCTGGGGTTCGGGCGTGAGCTGTAGATCGGCTCGGTGGAGTAGTACTCGTCGCCCTCTGCGGCACGGGCCCACGCGCACAGGCAGGCCGCGCCGAATATGGTCCACGGAACGAACCCCGGCCGCACCATGCGTTTCGTTTGCACCATGCACTCCTCGACAGGAATCTCTGCTCGGCGGCATACACTCACGGATGCCTGCGAGGGGGCCCATGCGGCCCCGGCCCCGCGAGCACGCAGGCCCGCGGCCGCGCCCCCATCGGGCAGCGTCTTGCCCGTCACGCCGGGATCATATCACTGGCCGACTTCGGTTTCAAGAATGCGTGCGGACGCGGACAGCCTCCTCCCGGCGGTCGAGCCCGGACCCATGGGGCGCGCCTCGCCTCCGTTGCGCAGGCGCCGGCGATCTCGCTCCCCGGGGATTCCCGGCCAGGCTTCTAGCGGACAGCGATCGGCTTGGACGCCGTCCACACGCCGTGGAGGTTGCAGCGCTCGAAGGCGCGCAGCGGGCCGAGGTCCTTGGGCAGGGCCACACACACCCGCATGATGGGGCAGGTCTGCTTGGCAGTGAAGTCCATCCGCGCCAGGTAGACGTGGCCGGCGTACAGCTCGATGAACTCGATGAAATGGGCCAGCTCGTTGGGGTGGGCGAGCAGCTTGCCCACCTCCACGATCACCTCGAAGCACTCCCCAGACTTCACGGCGTCTGGCGCCGTGATGACGGGCACGTGCTTCTTCTCCAGGTCGGTCAGCGCCTCCAGGTTGGCGGGCGCATTCACCTGGGCGAACAAATCCAGCTTCTCTTCTGCCATCGAAGGGGCCTCCTTTGCGCAAGCGCGGGCAGGAACGGCAGGGTCCGTGGCCCTCCCGCGCGGCTATTCCTGGATGGAGATCGCGCTGACCGGGCACTCCTCGGCGGCCTGGCGGCACTTCGGCTCGAGCTCCGGCGGAACCACGTCCACCTTGACCCGGGCGACCTCTGCATCATCGGGCAGTTCGAAGACTTCGGGGCACACTTCGGGGCAGGTGCCGCACGCGGTGCACAGGCCCTCGTCAATCACGGCTCTCATTGTCGGCCTCCTTTCGCATGCCCCCGGAGGGCTTCCGCAGGCCACCGGCCGCTCAATAGTCGAACACCGTGCGGTGGGCAGCGCCGTCCACTGCGCACCACTCCCTCGGCAGCGAGACGTGATGGGCGGGCTTGTCGGGCGAGGCGTTGTGCCGCCGGCGGCATTTCTTACAGATGCGGTGGCAGCGGTCCGTCCACATCTGCCTGCCACAACTGAGGCACGGGAGCCATTTCATGGCCCGGTCCAGCCGGTGTGCCGACAGCGCGCTGGGGCTCATACAGCGTCTCCTCCAAGATGGGGCGTCTCGCAGTGGGAAGAGGGCACAAGCGGCCACGGGCTCTTCGAGGGGGCGACGTTGGTCCGGGTCATCCGACGCGAGTCCAGCACCCTGCGGACCGCCTGCTTCAGTGGGGCGAGGTCGGATTGCTTCAGCACGTAGGCGTCGGCGACCCACGCCATGAGGTTGCCCCGGTAGCCCTCGTAGGCCGTGTGGATCACCACAGGCAGTTCGTGGTTGAGGGCCAGCAGCTTGCCCAGCAGCTCGATGCCGTCCATGCCGGGCAGCCCGATGTCGAGGACCACCAGGTCGGGTGCCGAGGCCTTCATCCGTTCGAGGGCCTCGTGGCCGCTGGAGGCCGAGAAGGTGAAATGGCCGTCGCTGGCCAGTTCCTCCTCGAGAAGGAGGCGTTGGTACCGGTCGTCTTCGATGATCAGGATACTGGCCATCCCGATTCTCCCGCCCCATCCCACGCCTGGTGCGTCACGCACAAGTCTCCCGCGCGGTCCGCGATGGGACAGGGTACTCCACCCCCGGTGCAGGCACGGTCGGCAGTTCCCCGCCGCTCGAGGCGGCCCACTGGCGGAGAGCCGCCCATGTCATCACCCAGCGCGCGGCGGCGCCGCAGTCGTCATACGGGCAGTCCACAGGCGCCGCCGCAAGCAGCCCTGCGCGGCCCTGGGCGATCCGCGCGGGAGTCCGAGCCTGGAACGCCCGCTGACAACACGGACACCAGAACCACTCGTCCATCGCTTGCCCCCAGCGCCCTCATGAGGCGATCAGGTCTCGGACCATCTTCACACAGGTTACGCCTCGGAGGCAGGGGCCACAATCCGACGGAACACTGCTTCTGGAGTCCGCAGAGATGCTGGAAGTGCTGTAGGGAGAATGCCCTACAGCCAAGGCGGGCGTTGGGCGTGCCTCTGGGCGGAGGCCGGCACCGGCCACATGCCGCGTTCCCGTTCCGGCCGCGATGCGGGGCCCGCGCGCCCCCGTTCTCCCGGGTCGGTTCCGGGCAGGGGCCCGCGGCGGTCAGCAGCCGCCCCGCTCTCTCACCCACTCGATGGCATAGCGTCGGAGCTCGGTGGCGGACTCGAGGCGGAGCTTGTCCCTGACGCGGGCGCGATGGGTCTCGACGGTCTTGGGGCTGATGTGAAGTCGCTCGGCGATCTGGGTGGGCCCCAGGCCCTCGCCGAGGAGGGCGAGGATCTGGAGTTCGCGGTCGCTGAGGGCCGCGACGGGCAGGGCGGCCTCGGCGCGGCCTGCCACGCGCCGCACGAGCCGCGCGGTCATCTTCTCGCTCAGGTAGACCTCGCCCTGGAGCACGCTGCGAAGGGCCTGCACGACGACCGGCAGGCGCTCCTCCTTCATCACGTAGCCGCTGGCGCCGGCCCGCAGGGCGCGCTCGGCATAGACCGTCTCGTCGTGCATCGAGAGCACCAGGATATCCATCTTGGGCTGCCGGGTCTTGAGGTCGCGCACGAGGTCCAGGCCGTCGGCGCCGCCGAGCGAGATGTCCACAACGGCGAGCCGGGGCTCGTGCTCGGCCGCCGCGGCCAGCGCGTCGTGCGGGTTGTCGGCCTCGGCGCACACCACCATGTCGGCCTGCCGGCCGATGAGCGTGGCCAGCCCCTCGCGGATCACGGGATGGTCGTCCACGACCAACACCGAGGCCTTGGCTGGCGCAGGTTGGTTGTCGTCTCTCTTGGTCACGGGGCCATCTCCTCTCCCCTGGCCTTCGGCTGGCCCACGGCTGAGCAGCGGATCAGCGTGCCGCCGCCGGGGGGCGCCAGGGCCTCGAACCGCCCTCCGAGGTTCTCGGCCCGGTACTGCATGATGTGGAGGCCCAGCCCCTTGCGGCTCAGGGCGTCGCGGGGCAGGCCTACGCCGTCGTCGGCGATCTCGAGGCAGAGGCCCTCCGCATCCTGGCGCAGCCGGAGCGTGATGCGCTGGGCCTGGGCGTGTTTGAGGGCGTTCGTCACCGCCTCCTGGGCGATGCGGTAGAGGTGGATGGCGGCGCGCTCGTCGGCCGCCGCCACGCCTTCGTCGCACTCGAGCACGCAGGCCACGCCGCGGCGCGTCCGCACCCCTTCGGCCAGCTCGGCCAGGGCGGCCGCCAGCCCTCCGGCGACCAGGCGCACAGGATACAGGCCGTGCGAGAGGTCGCGCACGCGCGCGATCGATTCGCCGAGCTGCTTGCGCACAGTCAAGACATCGGACGCCTCGGGCAGCGAGCGGCTGGCCAGCGAGTCCTCCAACAGGTCCACCAGGTACGCCACCCCGGTGAGCTGCTGCCCCAGGGTGTCGTGCAGTTCCTGGCCCACGCGGCGGCGCTCCTCCTCGCTGATGGCGAGAACCTCCTCTTCGAGGGAGAACCGGTGGAGCGCTTCGCCGATGAGCAGGGCGCGCGACTCGAGGAATTCGATGTCCTCCTGCGAAAGCATGCCCGGCCGCTCATCGGCCAGGTGAATGGCCCCGAGCGAGCGGCCGCGGTAGCGGATCGGCACGACCGCCAGTGTGCGGAAGCCCACGCGCACGCACACGCCGCGGTAGCGCGGCAGGTCCGTCGGCGCCAGCCCCGCGACGAACGAGGGGGTGTCCGCACACGCGAACGAGCCGCCGGGGGTGAGCGCCGGCTCGTCCTGCGGCTCGGGCGCGTTGGTGGCCACGCGCACGCAGACGCAGGCGGTGTTTGCCGCGTTCAGCTCCATCTCCCGTCTCAGGAAGTCGGCGCTGAAGCCCACCTGGGCCTCGTAGGGCAGGCCGCCGTCCTCGCGCAGCACGCGGATGCCCACGCAGCGGCACCCGCTCCAGTCGTGCAGCAGGGCCACGGAGGCCTCCAGGTAATCGCGTCGCGCGGTCTTCTCGGCGAAGAGCCGCAGGAGCCGGGCCGTGACCTCGGCGCGCGCGGCCGCACGCTCGGTGGCGGCCTTCTCCGCCTCGAGCTGGCGCACGGTCTCGGCCAGCTCGGCGGTGCGTTGCCATACCCGCAGCTCCATCTGGTCGCGGGCGTGCCGTAGCTCCTCCTCCATGGCCTTGCGCGCCGTGATGTCCTGCGTGATCCCGAAGCCGCCGCGGAGCGCTCCGTCGGGGTCGAACTCGAGGTAGGCCTTCTCGCGGACCCACTTCACCGTGCTGCCCACGACGATGCGATGCTCCAGGTCATAGGGCTCGCCGCGAAGCGCGGCCTGCCAGCGCTCGTCCACGTACGCCCGGTCGTCGGGGTGCACTGTGCTCAGAAACGTTTCGTAGGTGAGCGGCGTGCCCTTGGGCAAGCCGAAGATGCGCCAGCTCTCCTCGGACCACAGGAGCACGTTGTTCTGAACATCGAGCCGCCAGCTCCCCGTGTGGGCCACGGCCTGCGCGCGGTCCATGTCGTCCTGGCTCTGGAGAAGAGCCTGCCGGGTGCGCACGCGCTCGGTGACGTCCTCGGCCATCGCAAGGTGGCCCACCACGCGCCCCTGGGCGTCGCGGATCGGGGTGTTGGTCCAGCGGCAGAGGATCGTGCGCCCGTCCTTGGTCACGTTCTCGTTCACATTCCGGGCCTCGGCCTCCCCGGCCGCCACCCGGCGGAGGACGTCCCGAACGTGGTCGCGTGTCTGAGGGGGGACGATGAGGTCGCACGGGTGTTTGCCCAGGGCCTCGCTGGCCGAATAGCCGAAGAGCTGTTCCGCCGCAGGGTTCCAGCCGGTGAAGCGGCCCTCGCTGTCGTGCAGAATGCAGGCGATTGGCATATGCTCCACCTGGGAGCGCAGCCGCTCCTCGCTCGCGCGCAGGGCGGCCTCGGCCCGCGCGCGCGCGGTGATGTCGAGGGCGTAGAGGTTGACATAGGCTTCGCGGCGCGGCCGGATGGCGGCGAACCAGTAGACGCGGCCGTCGCCATCGGCCACTTCCTGCTCGACGACGCTCTCCCCGCGCAGGGCCTCGGCGGCCAGCGCGCGCAGGGCGGGGGGCACCGGCTCGTCCTCGGTCGCGCCCAGACGCGGCAGGAGGGCGCGCGCCCTGGCGTTGGCATAGAGCAGCTCAGCGCCCGACGCCGCCACCCGCAACACGGGGTTCGGGTTCTCCTCGGGGAACTGGGCGAACCAGCGGCTGGCCTCCTCGGCCCGCCGGCGCTCCGCGATGCTCTCGACGGCCGCGAGAATCTCGAAGGAGCCGCGTCTCCTGCCCTCGACGCGGCGGCCGGCGAGGCTGACGGGCACTACGGGCGCCTGCGCGGGAGCCAGCGCGAGCTCGACGCGGGCCTCTCCGCGCGCGCGCAACCGCTGGAGCCAGCGCCGCGCCTTCGGGCGGTCGTCCCTGGCCACCCAGTCGAACAGCGGGCGTTGGAGGGCCGCCGCGCGCTCGACCCCCAGGAGCCGGGCCGCCAGGGGGTTGACGGCCTGGATGAGGCCCTCGCCGTCGAGCGTGACGTAGCCCACGGGCGCCGCGTCGTAGAGCGCGGCGCAGCGCCCGCGCCAGCGCTCCAGCTCGCGCAGGGCGGCGCGCATCGTCGCCGGTTCCCGCTCATCGGCCGCGGCGGCGAGCGGCTCGCGCAAGGCCGGGACCTTGCCCTCCAGGTCAGCTCGGGAGGGCCGACGGGCAGCGGGCCTGGACTTCCCTGTTCGCTTCATCCGCTGGGTCCAACCTGGCGATCGTATGGCCGGCCACGCGCCATTCTAATACACGGCACGGAACCCATCAAGCCCTTCCTTCCCCGCGGCTGCCAACGGTTCCCAACCCCGGCGGCCGCGCGCGGCTTGACAAGCGCGAGCCATCACGCTACGTTTGGAGTGTCGCGGCAGCGTCCGGCCCAGGGCCGACCGGGATACAGAAAGGAGCCTGCCATGTCACAAACGCCGGGCATCCTCCGCCGGCAGTTCCTCCGGCGCGCACTCATCGCCCTCGGGGCCGCCCCAGCCGCGCCGCATATCGTGGCATCGGCGGCGCTGGGCAAGGACGGCCAGGTGGCCCCCAGCGACAGAATCATCCTGGGCGCCATGGGCATCGGCGGACGCGGCTCCTACGACTTCGGCTGCATGCTCCGCGAGCCCGACGTGCGCTGCGTGGCCGTGTGCGACGTGCAGCGCGAGCGCCGCGAGCGCGCCAAGAAGATGGTGGACGCGCGGAACGGCGACGACCAGTGCGCCGCCTACGTGGACTTCCGCGAGATGTTCGCCCGCCCCGACATTGACGCGGTGCTGATCGCCACGGGCTGCAACTGGCACGGCTTCGGGGCCATCCTGGCCGCCAGAGCGGGCAAGGACGCCTACGCCGAAAAGCCCACTACGAAGACCATCGCGGAGAGCCTGGAGCTGGCTGCGACCTTCCAGCGCACCGCCCGCGTCTTCCAGGGCGGCATGCAGCGCCGCAGCGTCGCCCATTTCATGTACGCCATGAACATCATCCACAGCGGCAAGCTGGGCAAGCTCCACACCCTCTACGCCCACCCCGGCGGCATGACCGTGGGCATGAGCGGCTGGGCGCCCGCCGAGCCCGAGCCATCCAAGGAAGAGGTGGACTGGGACCTCTACCTCGGCACGGCGGCCTGGCGGCCGTTCAACCGTGGGCTCCTGCGTTCGGGCTGGTCCTGCTTCGAGGAGGGCGGCGGCCTCGTGGGCGCAGGCATCCTCCCGTGGGGCTCGCACTGCGTGGACCTCTGCCAGTGGGCGAAGCAGAGCGACGACACGGTGCCCGTCGAATACCACCCGCCCCAAGGCGACCAGACGACCGCCGTCTACGCCGACGGCGTGAAGCTGATCGTGCGCAACGGCGGCTGGATGCCCAACGTCGGCTCGTGTCCCATGCGGGCCGAGGGCGACAAAGGCTGGGTCGAGGTAGGCGACAGCGGCGAGATCAACGTCAGCAACCCCGAATGGCTCGCCGCCCGCGGCCAGAAGACCGGCGGCTACCCCGCCGACAGCCACATTCGCGACTTCTTCGACTGCGTGAAGTCCCGCGGCCTGCCGCGGGCCAACCACTTCGTCACCTGCAACTCGCACATTGCCTGCCACGCCGTCAACATCGCGCTGCTTCTGAAGCGCAAGCTCACCTACGACCCGAAGAAGCACGAGTTCATCGGCGACGAGCAGGCCAATCGCCTCCGCTCCGAGGCCCTGCGCGAGCCCTGGAGAAGGTGAGCCGCGTCCCGCGGCAGCGAGCTGGCGGGGAACGGCACGTCAGAGCGAGAGTTGCATCACGGCCCCTGGCCGCGCAGAAGAGAAGCCCGCCACGGCTTGCCAAGACGGCACCGTCGTGCTATAATCATTGGCTGATTGGCTTGGCCTGATAGGACCGGCGAGAAGCTATGGCCGGGTTCGGATGGCTTGGCCAGGATGTGCCGCGGTGGGTGTAGCTCAGTTGGTTAGAGCGTCAGACTGTGGCTCTGAAGGCCGAGGGTTCGAATCCCTTCACCCACCCCAGCCGCCTTTCCCGCCCAGCACAATGCTCCCAGAGCCTTCCAAGACCTCAAGCTAGCAGCTCCTCGGCGCACACCGAGGAGCTGCCGATTGCTTGAGCACGCCTGCGAGCGAGCCGTCAGGCGGCACGGCGCCGGCGGCGCGAGAGCGCCAAGGCCCCCAGCCCCAGCAACGCCAGCGTGCCCGGCTCGGGCACCGCGAACACCTCCGCCCCCGTCAGGTAGATGCCCTGGGGCAGGTTCAGCGGGTTC
>Ga0116145_1000242_pt1 | contig 69237 bp, 46 predicted proteins | sample AD_JPNHG1_MetaG_FD_89747 | JGI IMG/M metagenome (GOLD analysis project Ga0116145, IMG submission 89747) | Active sludge microbial communities of municipal wastewater-treating anaerobic digesters from Japan - AD_JPNHG1_MetaG | ecosystem: Engineered > Bioreactor > Anaerobic > Digestate | place... | reverse complement strand
GGGGGTTGGGTTGATCTGGTTGGGGGCTTGCGGGGGCCGTTTGAAACCTTGTATGTGGGTGGTGGGACTCCTTCGTTGATGCCATTTTCTGTCTTATCAACGGCTATTGGTTGGATTGGTGAGTTACAGTCGTTTGATTCAATGACTGAAATCACTATTGAGGCGAATCCTGGAGATGTTACAGCCCAAAAATGCGAGGAATGGCTGCAGCTTGGATTCAACAGAGTTTCCCTTGGAATTCAGGCACTTGATGATAATACCTTGCGTTTCTTGGGGCGTCGCCACGACACAGCGGGCGCCATTTCTGCCCAAGAAGTCCTGCGAAAAAGTAGCTTTTCAAATATCAGCATTGATTTGATTTATGGCCTGCCTGGGCAAAGTGAAAAGGCGTGGCTTGCGACATTACAAAGAGCCATTGACTTTGATGTCGAGCACATTTCCTGTTATCAGCTAACCATTGAAGATCAGACTCCTTTTGGACGAGCAGTCGCATCTGGAGCTATGGTGATGCCTGATGAGCAGACTCTGGTAGAAATGTTCATTTTGACCAGTCACACTCTGGCCAAAGCAGGCTATGAACACTATGAAGTTTCGAACTTTGCAAAGGCTGGATTTCGAGCAAAACACAACTCGCGTTACTGGGATGGTAGTCCATATCTGGGCCTAGGACCTGCGGCACATTCCTATGATGGAAACGCTAGGTGGTGGAATGCTGATGACTTGGAAGTCTGGCTAAAGGAAATCCAGGCCCCCAATCCAGAACGCCTGGAATTAATAAACGATGACCAAAAAAGGCTTGAGCGTTTGGCACTAGGTCTACGAACCAGCGATGGAGTGCCGAGGGCGCTAGTCACAAACAACGAACAAAAGAATCGATTAATTGAACAAATGATTTCAAACGGATTTCTAAAAACCCAACAAGACGTCCTGGTCCCAACCACCAAAGGAATGCTAGTAGCCGACGCCATGGCCAAAGCCCTCTGGGACTAGCCCTGCCCCCTGACCCTGTCCCTGACCCTGTCCCTGACCCTGTCCCAGCCGCCTGCCCCTGTCCCTGCCTCCTGTCCCTGCCCCTGACCCCTGTCCCCTCCTGCCCCTGCCTCCTGTCCCTGCCTCCTGTCCCCTCCTGCCCCCGTCCCTGCCTCCTGTCCCTGACCCTGCCTCCTGTCCCCTCCTGCCCCCGTCCCCGCAAAAAAATCCCAACCCGCCATCTACATGTGTGCTAAAATCCCAACAACAAAACGCTCTTAACTGAAACCAGGTGAATCATGGAGCAAGCGATTCAACAACTGGCAGATTGGCTTTCTAGGGCTAGTGGATGGTTGTGGGGTGCACCTTTGCTGATTTTGCTGGTCGGTACCCATCTCTTCCTCACTGTTCGTCTGCGCTTTATTCAGCGTTTCATCGGCAAAGCCATCAAGCTGTCGGTTACACGTGACGAAGGGGGAAGCGGAGACGTCAGTCCGTTTGCGGCTCTGACAACCGCCTTGGCTGCTACGATAGGTACAGGCAACATTGTAGGCGTGGCCACAGCCGTAGCTGCCGGTGGACCTGGGGCCGTTTTGTGGATGTGGCTTACAGGTGTCTTTGGGATTTCCACCAAATACGCCGAGGCACTTTTGTCTGTTAAGTATCGAGTCACAAAGGCTGATGGAAGCATTGCCGGCGGCCCCATGTATGTCCTTGAACGGGGCCTTAAATGCAAGCCTCTGGCCATCTTGTTCGCACTGTTTACAGCCTTCGCGGCCTTTGGGATCGGGAACATGGTCCAAGCTAACGCCATAACATCTATGGCCAATGAAAGCATGGGAGTTCCCACCTGGGTCTCTGGTATTGTGATAACCATCCTAACAGCCGTGGTAGTTCTGGGTGGCCTACGTTCAATTGCAAAAGTTTGTGAAACACTGGTCCCATTCATGGCCGTGTTCTACGTGCTTGGCTGCCTGATACTCATTGTAATTGGTTGGCGCACGCTGCCTGACACGCTTAGCAAGATAGTTTCCTGTGCCTTCACAGGTCAGGCAGCTGTTGGAGGATTCTTGGGAGCAGGGATCCGTGAAGCAATGCGCTTTGGAATCGCTAGGGGGCTTTTTTCCAACGAATCAGGTCTGGGAAGCGCCCCAATTGTGGCCGCAGCAGCCAAAACCAGAAACCCAGTCCGTCAAGCCTTGGTTTCCGCCTCTGGCACCTTCTGGGATACCGTGGTCGTGTGTGCATTAACAGGAATCGTCATTGTAAATTCAGGTGAATGGATGAACGGCTTGTCAGGTGCGGCACTGACCCACGCCGCCTTTACCAAACTGCCTGTCGTTGGCTCAATAATTCTGACCGTAGGTTTACTGACATTCGCATTTTCGACCATCCTTGGGTGGTCATACTACGGCGAGCGAGCAGCGGAATATCTGTTTGGTACAAAAGTGATAATACCGTACCGCTTGCTGTGGGTCGTCGCAATCATGGGAGGCTCTGTCTTGCAACTGCACATGGTCTGGGATTTCGCCGACATTGCAAATGGATTGATGGCTGTCCCTAACCTGATATCCCTGCTGGCTTTACAAGGGGTACTAGTGGCTGAAACCCGCCATTGGCTGTGGCAAGGACGCATAGATGAGTTTGACAACTCTAACAAAACTGCCGTCGAGACAAAATCGTGATAAAGTAAGCCGACTTGTGATGGAGGATACCTTGCATCGAAATCTCGAAGGCGTTGAGCTACAGTCTTTGTTCACCCGCGTTTTTTCTCCTGAGCCAAAAGAGCGCAACCTGGCGGTTTTAATAGACCTACCTGATTTTGAGGTGCCAGATGAAGAGACCTGGCACAAGCGTAGACAAATAGCTGCACAATGGGTTGTTGCAATGAATGCAGTCCCAAATGGCCAGTTCAAAGCAAAGCTGTATGGCTATCGCAACCCAAGGCGCAACAACGCGGATCTGCCGGACACCGCTTGGCTGCTGGACCCCAACAACCTGCCAAGCGATGCCGACAAACTTGACCCCAACGAAGCCGTTGAATTTGATGAGATTTTGTCCAACACGCCATTCGTGGTTGCCCCCACCGAATTTTCAGCTACCGCCCCACTGAAGCTGGCGGCTAGACGTTTGAATTTTCGAGGCGTTACCATGCCAGGCTTTTCCTTGGACATGCTTCAGGCGCTAAAGCTTGATTACACTGAGATAAACCGCAGGGTAAGGCTGCTTTGTGACCTTTTGGATGACGCCACACAAGCGGAATTGGACTTTTTGGTGGATGGCACTGAAAGTTACAAACTGGTCTTGGATTTGCGCCACCGAAAAGCCCACGCATCAGGCGGTTTGTTTCCTGAAAATGGGCAAGTAGGCAATTTGCCATCAGGTGAAGCCTATATAGTCCCCTATGAAGGAGAGGCTGGACCCAGTAAATCCGAAGGTTTTCTACCAGTGCAACTTGGCGACGAGGTGGTTGTCTACCCAATCTCGAATAACAGGGCAACATCAGTTCAAGGTGATGGACCAGTGGCCGATCATGAACGCAAATTATTGGCAGCAGAGCCAGCCTACGGAAATCTGGCTGAATTGGGACTTGGAGTACTGGCGGACTTTGGGATCAAGCCCATTGGCGAAGTTTTGCTTGATGAAAAGCTTGGTTTACACATTGCTTTTGGTCGCAGCGACCATTTTGGTGGTCAAGTGGGAGCCAAGGACTTTTCAAAACCAGAGGCTGTTGTACATATTGACAGGGTGTACGTCGAGGAAATGCAACCCAGAGTGATTGTCAGACAAATGGACCTAGCCATGAACGATGGCAACAAAATCAAGCTGATAAGTGACGGGGTCTACGCAATCGATTTCTAAACAGGTCTTGCTTACTTGGGGAACAGCACCATCATGTCTGAAACCGCCCCAGGAGCACTTTTCCAATTGAATTTAAACAGTTCCCTATAGCGAATCATAATGTGATAGCGTGTCGTGTTTGGACTGTATTGAGCCAATTTCTTTGTCAATCCAGACAAATCTTTGTCATCCACAAACGGATCCACAAGTGTAAGCACCGAGTACTCTGGGAACGATCCTAGCTGCAGTGGAGGCTCGACTGACTCAACAGATGAGTCTACAGGGACCACAACGCGCCACTTGAAGGTAGGATCGGTCAGACATTCTTGACCACTGGCGAAAAGAGGAACTGGAAAATCAATTACCTCAACAACTGGCTTGGCGATACTGAGCACTTTTTTTTCCTTCAATTCCGCATAAAGTTCTTGAGCAGCTTTGGCAGCATTTTTGATATCAAAATCCTTTCGCCACTCGCGCCACACAAACTTATAACCACCATAACTGTTAAGGCCATCTGCACTCGGAGGAGCACCCAACCCCCTAGTAACCATGCGTACACGGTGATACTCCTTTGGAGACATGTTGTAGTGCTCGGCGCCCTCATTGGCTTCATAATCCTCATCTTGTCGCACAGGTGGCAGCGCTGTTCTCGCCGCTTGCCCTACCGTTGGCGGGGCTGCTATTGCCGCCGGTTGCTCAGCTGGTTGCTGAACTGGTTGCTCGATGGTGGGTTCAGGTACTACACGCAGAACGAATATGATGACAAAGAAGGTTGCTAAGCCAAGCAAGGCAAGCAGAGCAATCAGCAAACGTTTCTTCATAATTGAAGTCCTTTTCCAGTTACTTTAACGAGCATATCCCAACGCCCCACGAGTATACAACAGAGTCAAAAGCGGTTCCATGCTTTTTATAGCGGCAGGGGCGGGGACAGGGGCAGGGACGGGGACACGGGCGGGGGGCAGGGACAGGATCACGGACAGGGACAGGGACGGGGCCTGGAACGGGGACAAGTTCTGGCTTTTATTGTTTGGTGGATCTGGGCCTGTTGGCTATAATGATTCGGTTTTACCTGGGCTATTGTGCTTGTGGAGGTTCAATGTTTAAAACACCGATGCTAAACCTTAAGACCTCTTTGATGGCGCTTGTTTTCCTTTGGGGGTTTTATGGCTGTGCTGACACAGAAGACCTGTGCCAGGATGTCGATTGTGGATTGTATGGCGTCTGTGGGATCAAAGACGGAGAAGCCACCTGCGTGTGTGAGGATGGCTTCATTTCAGTTGGTACAAGTTGCGTGACGGACCCCTGCCGCCAGAATCCATGCGCTTTTGGTACGTGCGTACCGTTAAACGACAAACCAACTTGCAGGTGTGACAACGGATATGCCGGCCTCTTATGTGACAAGTGTGCCCAGGGATACTTGCCAGTTAACGGAGTATGTCTGCCTGGAGACGCTTGTGAATCAGACCCATGCTACTTTGGGGTCTGCATCTCCGTCGATGGCAAACCTGTGTGCTCCTGCGATCAGGGATATACTGGCGAACTGTGTGACCAGTGCGCTGAAGGCTACATCCAGGACGGTTTAAATTGTGTGGATGGCGCAGTTTGCAATCCAAACCCATGTCCGACTGAAAACGACGACCCTCATCGAAACACGTGTGTTGTCGAAGGTCACACCGCTTTGTGCGTCTGTGACGAAGGCTATGAATTCATTGGCGACAGCTGTATTGATAAAAACTTTAACCCATGCATCCCAAATCCATGTCCAGATGGCCTAAATCGCAGCCAGTGCGTGCCTAAAACGGATGGATACGTCTGCGATTGTGACGCTGGATACAAACTGGATGATAGCGACCAGTGTGTTGAAGATACCAGCACCATCGAGGTGCGCAGTTGTGACACAGTGGTTCGCTTCAAGCTGGCTGTCGCAGGCCCTGTATACCTGCGAGGCGAATTCAACGGCTGGTCAGCCACTTCACACAAAATGAACAAAAACGGAGACTACTGGGAACTGACCATCCCAAACCTTGCAGTCGGCGACTATGCCTACAAGATCTTCTGGCAGCAAGGTGGCCACGACCGTTGGGAGCTTGACCCGGACAATCCCTATACAAAATGGGTTGGCGGGACTCAAAACTCGTTGCTGCGAGTCACCGACTGTAATGTCCCGGCATTGACGTTGAAATCTGGACCTACCGTAACGGGCGGCTCAGTGTCAATCGAAGTACAAGCTTTGATGGGCAACAAAAAGACTGACCTAGACCCTGCCACGGCGATAGTGACCAGAAACGGGCAAGTAATAGAAAGTGGATGGGATGAAAACACTGGCGTCTTTACAATCAATGAAAGCGGGCTGTCAAACACCAAATATGCCTATATTTTCAACCTGTCAGACACAGAAGGTCGCAAGGCTAGGCCATTGTTTGTCCCTGTGTGGGTGGAAGACGACACCTTTGACTGGCGCGACGCCTCTATGTACTTCATTTTGACTGACCGATTTAACGACGGGGACGCGTCCAATAACAACCCAATTTCTGACCACGAGCTTAAATTCCCAGCTAACTGGCAAGGCGGGGATTTTAAAGGGATAACTGCAAAAATTAACGACGGCTACTTTGATGACATGGGGATCAACTGCCTGTGGGTCTCATCACCCATCAGAAATACTCAGGGCGCTTATTGGGGCTCGGATGGACAAAAATACTCTGGCTACCATTCGTACTGGCCTACAGCCACCGGCTGGACCAGCGACAACACCTTGCAGGGTATGGACAACCCGATCGAGCCACACTTTGGAAACATGAACGATTTCAAAGCCATGGTTGCTGCTGCCCATGTCAAAGGCATCAGAATCATTGTCGACTTCGTGGCAAATCACGTCCACACCGACGCGCCCCTTTACCAATCACACAAAAACGACCAAGACCCATGGTTTCACTGGGATAACGGCAATATTGGCCAAGGTTATGTCTGTGGCTGGGAAAAACCCATCGAGTGCTGGTTTGCCGAGTATTTGCCTGACTTTGACTATCGCAATTCAGACGTCATGGACAGGGTGATGGACCATGCTATCTGGCTGATTCAGGAGACCAACATCGATGGTTTCAGGCTTGATGCGGTGAAACACATGATCTTGGACTTTTCGTCGACCTTGCGAGCCAGAATTGACGAAGAAGTCGACACTCACGATGACATTCGCTTCTACATGGTTGGCGAGACGTTCACTGGTGAAGGTGATGGTGAAAAGCAGACCATCAAAGACTACGTCAGCCCCAAACTTTTGGATGGCCAGTTCGACTTCCCGATGTTTTGGGCGGCATTGGCCTCGCTGGTCAGGCACGAACGAGGGCTTGATTCGTTGAAGGGATTCATGGATTCCAACGACGGCTACTACGGCCAACAGGCGGTTATGTCGACCTTCTTGGGTAATCATGACGTTCCCAGAGTGCTTTCCCACGCGGCGGCACAGATCAGTGACATGTGGGGTAACGGCTCCAAGGAGCAAGGATGGAATAATCCACCGTCAGCCCCAACGTCTGAGGACCCGTACAAGCGGCTGAAGATGGCTTGGACCTTCTTGTTCTCACAAAATGGAATTCCCTTGGTTTATTACGGAGATGAGATTGGGATGCCAGGTGCTGGCGACCCAGACAATCGCCGCTTCATGCGTTTTGACGCCCAATTGTCGCCAAATGAAAGATCGACCTTGGAACATGTCCAAATCCTTGGAAAAACACGTCAAAAGCATTCAAGCATGCGAACAGGACAACGGCGTAGCTTAGTAAACGATGCAAATTTCTGGGCGTACACCATGAAAGATAGCAATGATGCCGTGCTGGTGGTGTTAAATCGTGGGTCTAGCACTACCAGAACGCTGTCTGTTGGGGCATCTGGTCTGTCAGATGGTAACTACGTTGACGCCATATCAGGTAAGCAACTCCAGGTGTCTGGAGGGTCTGCGACTGTTCAGATAGGCACCTTGGAATCAGCCATTTATGAGAGGAAATAGCGATGAAGAAGATGAAAAGCCGATCACTCCTACCTTGGTTTTTTGTGCTGGCGCTTTTGCCAATGGCCGCTTGCGGTGGCGATGGCGACGGCGACGCCTGTAAGGGCGTGTCTTGTTCTGGCCAGGGAACTTGTATTGAGGTGGACGGAGACCCGGTCTGTCAATGCAACATAGGTTTTCATGCGGATGGAACCGAATGCAAACCAGACGCCTGCAGACCATTTGACTGCGTCTTTGGTTACTGCAAAGACCCGGCAAATTCTCCTGAGTGCGTTTGTAATGAAGGCTACGTTGGTGATAGCTGCAACCAGTGCGATGAAGGCTATGTACTAGACGGAGTCAGGTGCGTGTTGGCTGGTGGTTGTGAAGCCGACTCCTGCGGCAACCATGGGACGTGTCGCGAAGACGGCCCTGGATTTGTCTGCGACTGCCATCAGGGGTGGACAGGAAATAAATGCGACCGGTGCGCCGAGGGCTACGTTGGCGATAACTGCGACCAGTGTGATGAAGGATATGTGTTGGATGGGACTAAATGTGTCTTGGCTGGCAACTGCGAGGCCGACTCCTGCGGCAACCATGGAACATGCCGCGAGGAAGGTCCTGGTTTTGTCTGTGACTGCGATAAAGGATGGGCAGGAAACCGCTGCGACCGGTGCGCTGAGGGCTACGTCGGCGACGATTGTCAGCCTGCTGTAACCGGTGACCCATGCGATCCAGACCCTTGTATAAACGCGACCAAATGTGAAGCAGTTGGGGACGAAGCAGTATGCACCTGCATGGAAGGCTACGCTGGAAAACTGTGCGACGAATGTGATGAAGGATACAAACCAGACGGAGATAACTGCGTTGTAGACATAGAAAACAACCCTTGCGTCCCAAACCCATGCCCAGACCAGCACCCAGGTGGAAATAGAGATAAGTGCAAGGTTCAAGAGGGTCAGGCAGTGTGCCAGTGTAACGACGGTTATCACCTTGACGGCGATACTTGCGTAGAGGATGAAGTCGTTGACCGTTGCACCCCAAATCCTTGTGATGTTGAGCCTGATCGCAACGTGTGCAAAAACGTGGGCGGCAGCTTTGAATGCAAATGTAATCCAGGACTTGCAGACCAAGCCGGTGTGTGCGTTGCGCCTTGTGATTTTAACGATACAGCGTGTACAAAGGCGCACAACTCGTTTCCGTGGATAGTCTCGGCAAACGGTCATGGTTCTGTGGTGTTAAACCTGGACGACCGCGCTTTACCAGAGGGACCTGACCGAAGTAACTACAGGTATGCCCTTAACGTTCACCCCTACCAGACTTGGGGGCTTAATGGTGAAGGCAAAGACGTCAACACCAGAGACGTTCTTTGGGACACATACATGGGACTAAGGGTTGATGGTGTGGGTGAATGGCTTTACGGCAAAGTACGCGAATATGTTGGCTACTACGGCCAAGATGGGATCCCGTTTTGGGTAAATACGATTGGGGACTTAAGGGTTGAAAACTTCGTTTATGCGCCAGAGCAGCTGTCAAGGCCGTCTTTGGTCATGCTGGCAAAGGTTACCAACAATGGAACTCAGCCGCACGCTGTGTCAATTTACAGCCTGCACAACTACCACATTGGATACACTCAAGACGATTCCCACCGCTTCCCGGACGCCGCTGATGAGTCAATTTTCTATGACGGTGATTCCAAAGTTTTGATTGAACAAGGTCCAGGTGGAGCCTTGGTTTATTATCCATTGGCTAACGACTTTAGATATACCGCTGATCAGGGTGGTGGCGCTGCAGATCCTTACTCCTTGTTAAACAGTGGCCAGGACCTTGGAAATCAAAGCATGAATATAAAAGGCCAGGACCGAGTGGCTGGCTTCCAGGCACCTGAAGTAACGCTTCAACCGGGAGAATCCACATGGTTCGGGGTGGTTACCGCCTTTGAACCAAACAAAGACGCCTATCATGGTGCGGTAAACGATGTTGCCAGCCAATACTCCCATCGTAACGCGGCCCAGGCGCTACAAGAGGCAAGAGACGAGTGGGAGGCATGGCGTAAGCCAGCTCCGGCCAACCTGACTGCGGCTGAGCTGCAAGTTTATCGCACCAGCGAGGCCGTCTTAAGGATGGGCCAGGCTTGGGAGACAACCGACAGGTCCAAGGGCCAGATTTTGGCATCTTTGCCACCTGGCATGTGGTCGATTTCTTGGGTCAGGGATATGGCCTATGCCGTAGTTGGCTTGGTCAGATCTGGTCACTTCACAGAGGCGAAAGCCGCCCTAGAGTTCCAATTGTTGGCGGAATCCGGTAACTATGTGACGTTTGAGCATAATGGCGAACAACAGACCGGCGTTGGACACGACTATCAGATTTCCGTGTGTAGATACTATGGTAACGGCAAAGAGGAATCAGACTGGAACTTTGACGGTCCAAACGTTGAATTTGATGGTTTTGGATTATTCCTGTGGTCTCTTGGCGAGTATGTTGATGCCTCTGGCGACACTTCAATTGTTCAAGATTACTGGGATACTATTAAGGATAAGATAGCCGATGTCTTGGTTAAACTGATTATGGAAAACGGTATGATCGCCGCAGACAGCTCTATCTGGGAACTGCACTGGAATGGGCAGCAAAAGCAATACACCTACACTTCTGTCACAGCGGCAAAGGGGCTTTGTGAGGCGGCCGGCTTAGCTATAAGTCTTACCGACTCACAAAACGCCACAGCTTGGAATAATGCCGTCCAAAGGATTACATCAGGCATCAAAAATACCGTGGTTACCAATAATTTCCTGGCCCAGAGTGTTGAAGAGTTGCAAAACAATTCTGGCTACGTGGATGCCTCCGTCATAGAGGCCTTTCGCTGGGGTCTATTTGACCCGGCAGGCATCATCGCCAAAACGACGATCCAGGGTTTGCTTGATGAACTGACCGTTCCAAACGGAATTGGAATCGCCAGAAATGACGATGGTGGCGCGTATGATAGCGCCGAGTGGGTTTTCATGGACCTGCGACTGGCGGGGGCTTTGCGCAATTCGGGCGTTCCAGCAGACAAAGATAAGGCAGACCTGCTAATTGACTGGATCACGGCACAAGCCATTAACAACATGGGATTAATTTCCGAGCTTCACACCAGAGAAGGCTCCAAATACGACGGTTCCCCACCAATGGTTGGTTTTGGGGCTGGGGCCTACATAATAGAGCTTTGGCATCGAGAGAACGGTGACGCCCCAACGGCTTTATGTGGAATCGAATGGTAGATATGGCTGTGTAACTATTTAGCTCGGGATACCTGATGAACTGGCGAGGGGTCAGACTTGCAGCCGTTTTCGTTGCCCTCATCTATCAAGGGTGCGCTGACGAAGAATCGGAATTGATTGAACAACGCTCCTGCTCTTATGACTTTTATTACGAACCTGAGGGCAGACCAAAAAGCGTTGCTGTAATCGGCGATTTTAACGGGTGGCAACCTTGGGAGTTGTCACCTGCCAAACCCAGTGGATTTCGCGGCAGTTTCATCATCGGTACTGGACGACACGCCTACCGCTTTTTGGTCGATGGCAAGGAAGTTTTAGATCCCACAAATCCTTTGACCATCTTTGGTCGTGATGGCGTTGAACACAGCGCTTTGGTCCAAAAAGACTGTACGCGTCCCACTTGGCGGGTGCAAAGCGCCGAGGTGGTTGATGCACAAATGCGGCTTGTAGTTGAATTTGTTGCATCTGCTAGCACCAGACTGCCGCTTGATTACCAAACCATCACGGTAAACATCGACGGCCATCAGCTGACCGAGTCGTTTGTAACGCCACCTGTTGATGACAGCGGTGTTTTTATTATAAAATCCCAGGAGTTACCCAAGGGAAAACACCGCCTACAGATCAGCGCAAAAGACGCTGGAGGTGTTGAAACATCGCCGTTCACCCTACCCTTTTGGGTTGAAGACAAGGCCTTTGATTGGTCTAAAGCGCTTGTATATCAAGTCATTACAGATCGTTTCAGACGTGGCGGTGAACAGCTTGACATCAGCGCGTCCATCACCTTTAGAAATGGCGGAAATTGGGCTGGAATTACCGAGGCTATCAAAGATAAAACCTTTGCAAAGCTTGGGGTTAATGCCATTTGGATCTCGCCTGCTATCAAAAACGTGGAAGGTGAGTGGCCTGGATTTGATGATCGTGTGTACCAAGCCTATCACGGCTATTGGCCAATATCACAACGCGAGATTGAACCCAAGTTTGGTGACAAGCGCGACCTGCATCAACTGATTTCCACGGCGCACCAAAATGGCATCAGAGTCATCTTGGATGTGGTCCCAAATCACGTCCACATCAATCATCCCTGGTTTTCGCAGCATCGTAGAGAGTGGTTTAACCACCCAAATATTGACTGCGTGTGTGGGCGAGAGTGCTCTTGGGGTGCCGACATTGAACACTGCTGGTTTACAGATTATCTGGCCGACCTAAACTGGAAGAATGCTGAGGTTTTAGATGCGGTTTTGACCGACATTGCTTGGTGGATTTACGAGTTTGACCTAGATGGCCTGCGCGTCGATGCAGTTCCTATGATGCCGCGGCTGGTCACGCGTCATTTGCGTGATTTGACCAATCGCCTGTTTCCAGCCGAGGCCCCACACTTTTACTTGGTGGGAGAAACCTTTACAGGTTCCATGGGACGCGACCAAATCCGCTGGTACTTGGGGCCTTATGGGTTAAGTGGTCAATTTGACTTCCCCCTCATGTGGGCGCTACGCTCGGTAATCGGCCAGGGGCACGGTTCGATGACTTCGCTGCTGGACGAGTTGGATGAAGGAACCAAGGCTTGGGCAGGGTCTGGAGCTGTGATGAGTCACATGATTGGAAATCATGATGTTGCCAGGTTTATTACGGTTGCAACCGGTGATGAATCAAATCCTGACGCACCACAACCAAGCAACCCAGAACCTTACAAACTTACGGCCTTGGCCCAGATTTTTGTACTGACCCAGCCTGGCATTCCGGTGCTTTATCAGGGGGATGAGATTGGCTTGGCAGGGGGTGGCGATCCTGACAACAGGCGTCCGATGCCTGCCGTTTTAACAGCTCATCAACAATCGGTTTTGGACCAGGTTCGCGTTGTCGGCAGACTGCGCACAGACACTGATGCTTTCACAGCTGGCAAAAGGTCTGATTTGATTAGATCAGACGACCATCTTGTATATCGAATGGATGGGGTTCAAGATTTTGCGATAGTGGCGCTCAACAGGTCGAAAACGCCTGTTAAAGTGATGGTAGACGTCAATAACACTGACACAGAAGGCCTGAAGGACTGTCTGGGAGGTCTTGTTTCGCCGCACGACGACGGCAAGCTTGAGATAGTTATCCCAGCGATGGGGGCTCAAGTGATAGCTCCAAACTGTTCAGGCTAAAAGGGAGGTCTTGATTCATGAAAAGCTCATTCTGGATGGCCCAGCACAACAAAAGCCTGGTAGGTTTTGTGCTGGGCACATTATTGCTGGGTTTTGGCATGCTCTTTTGGGCGTGCGGCGACGATGAAGATGAACCAGACGTCCCAAGGCAAGATATTGTATACCCGGAAGATAAAGGGTCTTGGGATCCTGGCACTCCAGAGAATGGCTGTGGTGGATACGGCTACGGCGGTGAATGCCCCACAGATGAACAGGCTATTGATTGCTCAAAAAGCCCTTGTGTATTTGGCAAGTGCACAAAAGCCGCCAGTGGTAATTACTGTGATTGCTTCGAGGGGTACGACGGAAGACTGTGTGATCAGTGTGCCGAAGGCTACAAAGCGGATAACCTGCGCTGCGTTAAGGAGGGGGAATGAAACAGGCCACAAAAATCCTGGTGTTGGCTTTCCTGTTATCGATGAGCTCCGGTTGGGCCTTGGCCAGTGAACCTGAAAGTCCGTTTCCTTACGTGGAGGAGCAGGGAAAGGAGCAGGGACAGGGACAGGGGCTGGAGGCGGGTCAAAAGCAGGAGCAGGGACAGGGGGCGGGGCTGGAGAATGACGTTAGGTTGGTGCCTGTTGAGTCCGCTGCTACACGCAATGTGGTAAATGCGCCAAAACCAAGCAGCTTTAAAACTGGGTTTTCCTTTGGTACTTATGGGCGTGTTGGATTTTCCACCGACTTTAAGGGCGCTGGCGGAAAAAGCACCAACATGGTCTCCCACGCCCCTCGCCTCTTGGAAGGCTCCTACGCTGAATTGGATTTTGGATATGGACTTGCACTTCAAGACGGTTTTGCGGTCAGAGTCTTGGCAACCACTGCCTTTTTTGATGAATTCTTCCATTTCACGGGTGATGCTGTTCAGGCGATAGCCCTGCGCAATCTGTACGCCGAGGCAGAAGGATTCACCAAAACCAACCTGAAACTTTGGGTCGGCTCCAGGATGTACCGAGGTGATGACATCTATCTCTTAGACTGGTGGCCGATGGACTCTTTAAACACCTTGGGCGGTGGATTGTCATGGGAAAACAACATGTTCAAGGCCCAGATCCACGCCGGAGTCAATCGCCTTAAAGATGGCAATTCCTTCAGGCGAATCAGCGTTCCAGCAACTTTTGGGGCGGACACCATCACCATCATGGAACGCCAACGCATGATTGCCTCGGGTAAATTCACCTGGTTTGGCCACAACCTGACCGAAAATCTGTCCATGAAGGTTTCTGTTTATGGAGAATTTCACCGTCTACCAGATGGAAAGCTGCGCTATAGCGACGATTTGGACGGATATTTCCAGGAATTTGCCTTAAAACAGGACCCCACCCTAGCCGCTCATTTGCCGGCTGACCTTGGAGGTGTGGTCGGCACCCAAGTCGGTTTTTGGGGCTTTGGACCGTACTCCCACGTCAATATCTTTGCGCGATTCGCATGGGGATTGGCCGCTTATGGCGAGTGGGGAGTGCCTTGGGGAATCAGCCTTGAAAGGACATCCGCCGGTGCAAAGGACTTTGTTTTGGCGGCCTCGGCAAACTGGGAAAACCGACACTTTGGAATCATGGCCGCGACCTTTGGGCGCTTGTTCATTGACGCGGACGAAAATCGTTACGACCTGGATGACTACTGGGAAGGGGCAACTGTCGTCAGGCCAGCTTGGTTTATCACGGACCATTTCCACCTTGGTGCCGAACTGTCTCACCAGTGGAAAAAGCCAAGCGGTCTTGGTCAAGACGACACGTTGCTGAACCCTCACATAGTCCAGATGTCGCTGTTGCCATCCTTAAGCCTGAACCGTGGCATGTATCAGCGACCACAATTTCGCTTTGTTTACACGGCCAGTTGGCTAAACGGCGATGCCAGAGCCATGTTCCCTCGATTTGACCATCGCCGGGACCAAAAATGGCAGCATTACTTGGGCTTGCAGGTTGAATGGTGGCTAAACAGTGCCAGTTATCCATAGGGAAGTCCCTGGGAATTACATGAAGGTCCCCCAGGGGCGTCACTTTGGAGGTTGATTATGGATTTTTCGAAAATGAAAACAGTTTTTAAGGCGTTGATCGTTACTAAGGCGGTGATCAAGGTGGCGGTCATCCTAGCCATTGTATTTAGCACGCAGGCTGGGTGCATTGACTACAGTCAGGCTGAGCAGGAAGCCGACTTAAGAACGATTGTTACTGACTGGCGAGATGAGGTCATCTATCAGGTTTTAATCGACCGCTTTGAAAACGGCGATTTAAACAATGATTTCAATGTGTATCCCCAGTCTCCGGCTGGATATCATGGTGGTGATTATCAAGGGCTGATCGACCGCCTTGACTACATCGAAGAGCTTGGGGTGACCACCTTGTGGATTTCTCCGGTCGTGAAAAATGTTGAAGAAGACGCCGGAGTCGCAGGCTATCACGGCTACTGGGCGCAGGATTTCACCGAGGTGAACCGACATTTTGGGGACCTTCCGAAACTTAGAGAATTGGTCCGCAAAGCCCATGACCGCAACATCAAGGTCATCCTTGATATAGTCACAAACCACGTTGGACAGCTGTTTTACTATGACATCAACCAAAATGGGCAACCAGATGAACATGTGATGGGATCTGGCACAAAATCCCCAATGACCAGGGTTACCGAGTGGGATCCAGACTTTGATGAAAGGGGAATCCAGGCAGTTACTTCACTTGGTGAGTCAGGGCCAGCCCCCATCAAGTGGATCTGGGACCCAGAAATCAACAGGGTGCCACCATGGCCTGCAGAATTCGCAAATCCTGATTGGTACAACCGCATGGGTAGAGTGACCGTGTGGGGGCGTGAAAAACAGGCCTGTTATGACGCTGGTCGGATCAATGCGGAGCAGCTAAATGATGGCTCTTGGTGGGGGTCTCACCAGGCTTGCTTCGACTACGTCAGGATGCAAGAAGTGCTTGGCGACTTCCCAGGTGGATTAAAAGACATCAAAACTACGCTGCCAGAGGTCCGGCAGGCGATGATCAAGGTCTATGGCGACTGGATCGAAAAGGCTGGTTTTGATGGCTTCAGGATCGACACAATCAAGCACGTTGAGCACGATTTTTGGCGGGTTTTCTGCCCTGGCATCAGGGAGCGAGCGGCATCTTTGGGCAAGCATAACTTCCTGATGTTTGGGGAGGCTTTCGATGGAAACGACGAACTTATCGGCAGCTTTACCCATGACAACATGATGGATTCGGTGTTTTACTTTTCGCAGAAATTCGTGATTGACGACGTGGTCAAAAATGGCGCACCCACAAGGCGACTTGAGGATCTATGGAAGGCTAGAATCCCAGGTATGGCACAAGGCCAAAGCCTGAATTATGGTGAAACGCCGCATACAAAGGGTGTGACTGCTGCCGATGGTTCAGGATTGGCGCCTTGGCAGGTGCTGGTCAACTTCCTGGACAACCACGACCTGCCACGATTCTTGTATGACTATCACGACAAGGACGGCTTGAAGGTGGCGCTGGCGCTGTTGCTGACCATGGATGGAATTCCATGCCTTTACTATGGCACCGAGCAGGATTTTTCTGGTGGAAACGACCCAGCAAACCGTGAAGACATGTGGCACACAGGATTTGCCACCGATGGAGATACTTTCAAGTGGGTCAAGCAGTTGATTGACCTGCGCAAAAAGCAGGCACCATTGCGCCGTGGCAACATGAAGGTGGTGTGGTCATCACAAAACTCCGGCTCGGAAAAGGACGCTGGGATTTTGGCTTTTGAGCGAACGATTGAAACGGCTGTCGGGCCAGAAACCGTGTTGGTGGTCCTAAACCTAAGCAAATCAAACGCCACTTGGACCAGCGCCAAGGAATGGGGCGGCGAGCACATGAAGACATCGTTTGCCAAGGGAACCAAGCTTGTAAACATGCTTGATGAACCTGACCCCACCGACGATGTAACAGTTTTAGACAACGGGGAAATCAACATAAAGCTGCAGCCTAGAACTGCAAAGGTGTTTGTTGTTCGATAGTTGGGGGAAACAATGGCGGAATTAACCCTGCGTGGAATTGGTAAGGTCTACAACAAAGACGTTCGCGTTTTATCTGGGATAGACCTCGACATTAAGGACGGCGAGTTTTTGGTGTTGGTTGGCCCATCTGGATGTGGAAAATCAACCCTTTTGCGTATGATTGCGGGCCTTGAGGAAATCACCGAGGGGACCTTGGCAATTAATGGCAAAGTGGTAAACGATTTACCCCCAAAAGATCGGGACCTTGCCATGGTGTTCCAGTCCTACGCCCTGTATCCCCACATGAGCGTGCGCCAGAACATGGCATTTTCCCTAAAGATCCGCAAAGTTGCCGATGATGAGATCAACACTAAGGTCGAGGAAGCTGCCGCCATGCTTGGCCTGGATAAGCTGCTGGACCGCCTGCCAAAGGAGCTTTCAGGTGGACAGCGCCAACGCGTGGCGATTGGACGGGCAATCGTGCGACGACCGCAGGTGTTCTTGTTTGATGAGCCGCTGTCTAACTTGGATGCGAACCTGCGTGGTCAAATGAGGGTGGAGCTGAAATCACTGCACCGCACCCTTGGAACCACGATGATCTATGTCACGCATGACCAGATTGAGGCTATGACCTTGGCGGATCGCATCTGCGTCCTGGAAGGCGGCCATGCTAGACAGGTGGACACTCCAAGCGGCCTATATGACACGCCAAACTCCCGTTTTGTGGCCTCGTTCATTGGTTCGCCGCCTATGAACTTCCTGGAAACAACCGTCCAGGAAGGCTCGCTTGTCGCCCCAGGCGTCAACCTGACTCTGCCGCCAGACGTTGGGCCATTACCCCCAAAGGTTTTGGTTGGTCTACGCCCTCATGAGTTGGGCCTAAAACCTACAGATGGCGGCTATATTGACGCCACGGTGGATGTAATAGAAACGGTGGGTTGGGACGCCCACATTCACACAAAAGTCGGCCCTGATGAAACAGATGTTTTAGCCCAGGTGGAAGCTAATCTTATTGCGGACTATGAACACGGTTCACCTATCAGGTTTTGGGCCAGTGATGGGGCAATCAAACTGTTTGACCCTGAAACTGAAAAAGCCCTTTGGCCCAAAGGGAGGGCGTCGTGAAGCCAAAACCTGTCACAAAAATCAAGGCCATCCCCTGGCTGTTAGCCTTTGTGGCGCTGTTGCTTGTGGCCGTACCTGCTAGCTCGGACGCCCAGGTGCCCATCAAACTGTGGCACTCATACCGTGGGGCGGAACGAGAGGCGCTGGACAGACTGGCCCAGGAATTTACAAAACAAAACCCAAACTGGCCAGTTGAGCCGCTTGCAGTCCCTTATGATGCGTTTGCAAACAAGCTGACCTCTGCGATTCCACGAGGGCACGGCCCAGATGTCTTCATCGCGGCCCACGAACGGCTTGGCGACTGGGTCCTGGCAGGCCTGTTGGCGCCACTGCCGGCCGATGAAACCTTTGATGCCTTCTTTGACACCACTGTGGAAGCGCTAACTTGGGATGAAACAAAATATGGATATCCGCTGGCGTTCAAATCCTTGGCGCTTTTTGTCAGAGACGACCTGTTGAAAGGCAACGCCCCAAAGACCACTGATGAACTGATTCAAACGTGTGAAAGGCTTGCCAAAGAAGGCTTGCAAGGAAAATCAACCAATCCCTGCATAGCCTGGGAGGCTGGCAGCTTTTACCATCATGGACCATGGCTTTTTGGCTTTGGAGGCGGCGTCTTTGACAGCGATGGCAACCCGGTCCTTAATCGCCCTGAAAATCAGGATTCACTACAGTTCATATCTGACTTGACCAACAAAGGCTTTTTACCACAAGAGCCCACCTCGGCGCTGGTGACCCAGTTGTTTGAAGAAGGTCACACTCCTATGGCTATCAATGGCCCCTGGTTTATTGGGGAATTGTCACCGGACCTACCCTACTCGGTTCACCCAATACCAAGCGTCTCGAAAACTGGGCTACCTTCCACGCCGTTTTTGACTGTGGAAGGGGCCTTGGTGTCATCCAAGTCCAACAACATGGAAGGGGCGATAAAACTTGCACGTTTCCTGGCCGTAGAAGGCGCAGCTCCCAGATTATCAGTTGCAAAACAAGCGGTTGCATATAAACAGGCGTTTGAGACTGCAGAGGCAATCGACCCAATAGTCAAACAGTTCGCCGCCATGGTCGAATCAACTGTTCCAATGCCAAACGTTCCAGTGATGCGAGCAGTCTGGGAACCTGGATCCAGGGCGCTAAGAGCGGTTCTTAGAGGTGCCACCACCCCCGAGGCGGCGCTAAAGTCTGCTGACCAGCAGATCTCGATTGCCACCCGCCCTGCCCCTTCGGCAGCCAACCCCATGCCCTTACTTCTGGGCTTGGCGGTGCTTGCGATTGGCGCCTTGATTTGGGCGGCCAAGCGCATGCGTTCTGGCGATGTTTGGATGCAGATGAAGTCCGCCAAACACGCCTATTTGTTCTTGGCACCAGCCGCAGTCGCAACGGCCGTACTAGTTTTCGTTCCCTTCACCGTTGGAACGGCGGTGGCGCTGTTTTCCCACCACCAAGGGACTTTCACCTATGTCGGTTTTGCTAACTTTATCAACATTCTTGGAAGCACTGACTACTCAATAACCGACCCGCTGTCGTTTTGGTTCACCTTGGCGGTAACGATTATGTGGACGGTGGTTAACGTGTTCTTGCATGTGACTATCGGTGTCGCGTTGGCTTTGGTCCTGCGCCATCCCTGGATGAAACTTCGGGGCATCTATCGAGCGCTGCTGATTGTGCCTTGGGCGGTCCCAAACTACATCACCGCCCTTATCTGGAAAGGGATGTTTCACAAGCAGTTTGGTGCCATAAACGGGCTTTTGGCCGCCATTGGCCTTGAACCAGTTTCATGGTTTTCCCACTTCTGGACTTCCTTTGCGGCCAACGTGACCACTAACACCTGGCTTGGATTCCCGTTCATGATGGTCATAACTTTGGGAGCGCTGCAGTCAATCCCGGCGGAACTGGAAGAGGCCGCTGAAGTGGATGGGGCCAGCCCAGTCCAGCGTTTCTTCGCGGTCACCTTACCAATGTTAAAGCCAGCACTGCTGCCCGCCGTCATTTTGGGCGGAGTCTGGACCTTTAACATGTTCAACATCATCTTCCTGGTATCAGGGGGCGAGCCTGATGGAGCGACAGAAATCCTAATCTCCGAGGCATATCGTTGGGCATTTACCCGCCAAGAGCAGTACGGTTATGCCGCAGCTTACGCCACCTTAATCTTTTTATTCCTCCTGGCCTGGAGCATGGCCTCAAGCCGCATCCAAAGGAGGTCTGCATGAAGCCGAAACTAACGAAAATTATTGGCTGGAACCTGCTTATGATTGCCGCCTGCGCGATTACCCTTTACCCGGTTTTGTGGGTAATCAAAATGGCGCTGACCCCGTCGCAGGCGTTCAGTCTGTCACCAAATCCTTTCCCAGACACCGTCAGCCTGTCCAATTTCAAGGACCTCTTCTTTGCCAAGGACTTGGCTGGTAATTGGCTGTTTGGGCACTGGCTGTTTAACTCGGTTGTTGTTTCCGTGGCAACCACCGCCCTTGGGGTCACATTCGCGACAACTGCCGCATACGCCTTTTCACGCTTTGTCTTTCCTGGCAAAAAGATTGGCATGACCTTGTTTTTGGTCACCCAAATGTTTCCAGGAGTTGTGATGGCGATTCCCTTGTACCTGCTGCTTGATACCATGGGCCTGCTTGATAGCATGGTCGGCCTGACTTTGGTCTATTCCACCACCGCGGTCCCGTTCTGTGTCTGGATGATGAAGGGCTATTTCGACACCATCCCCAAGGACCTTGAGGAGGCCGCCATCATGGACGGTGCCGGTCGCTGGACGATTTTCGCCAAGGTTATTCTGCCGTTGGCCCGCCCTGCCCTGGTTGTCACCGCACTTTTTTCCTTCATGACCGCATGGAACGAATTCATCTTGGCCGCCACCTTCTTGTCAAACGAGACCTCCTTTACCCTCCCAGTAGCACTGCAAAGATACGTCGGCGACTATTCAACCGAATGGGGCCGTTTTGCGGCAGGCGCGATAGTGGTCAGCGTCCCAGTAATGGCCTTGTTCTTTGCCTTGCAGCGACATTTGGTCGGCGGCCTCACCGCAGGCGGGGTAAAGGGTTAGCCCCCAGCCATTTTAAGTTTGGACTGTGGCCTTAGTTAGCCAAGGGGCTTCAAAAACAACCAGAAATGATGTAGCCTTACCCAACGTTTGACCACAAAGCAGCCCGTTGGGATTTCCAACGACGTGTGCGTGGTTTGTCGCTTAAACCTAAAGGAGGGGTTTATGAAGATTCTCAAGAGCTTGCTGGCTGTTTCCGCTTTTTGCCTGTTAGCTGCACCAATCTATGCACAGGGAAAAGGTGAAGCTGCACCAAAAAAGGGTGAACCTGCACCAGGAAAGGGGGCTATCATCAAGACCTTGTCCGCCGACCAATTGATGGAAATCTTAGCCAAAGAGGGTCTAGTACCAGAAAGGGCTAAAGAGACCGTTATCCGTGTCAAGATGGACCAGATACGAGTGCTATTCTTTGTTTCCGACAGCAAAGAAAACATCCAGGCATATGCCGGTTTTGAAAGTGACAACACAACGTGTGCAAAGGTCAATCAATGGAACGCGGACAAACGCTTTTCCAGGGCCTATCTTGACGATGATGATGACCCCGTCATTGAATTGGACCTCGATCTTGAAGGAGGAATCACACAAGAGCGCTTGATTGACTTCATAACCACAGTCCGCCACTCCGTGGCAGGGTTCAGAAAGCATATTTACGACTAGGTTTGTGCGCCCAAAATATCCGTCAATTGCTGAAAGCGCTTCGGTGGCCTAATTTCCCCACTAGACATCAATCCGGCATTTCTATCAATATGGCCTTTTTAGAGTTGCAAATTCAATTAGTCAGTATACGATTAAGTTCTCTTCAACTCAGGAGTTACAAAAGAAGATGAGCGACAATCCAAAGATTTTAAATTCCATAACTAGGGATGAGCTGTTTGATGTGCTTGCTCGGGAAGGCTTTGTTCCAGAGAAGCGTAAAGATCGTGGTGTTGGTACCAAAATGAATCAGATAAATGTGTTATTCCCTGTCTCGGAAAGTCAGAAAAACATTCTGGCATACGCTGGGTTTAAGAGTGATGACACATCTTTCGCAAAGGTCAATCAATGGAACGCGGACAAACGCTTTTCCAGGGCCTATCTTGACGATGATGATGACCCCGTCATTGAGTTGGACCTCGATCTTGAAGGCGGAATTGCACGAGAGCGCTTGATTGACTTCATAACCACAGTCCGTCTCTCCGTAGCAGGGTTTAGAAATCATATTTACGACTAGGTCGTTCTGAGTTTTTGTACACAGTCCGCAACGGGCTTAAAAGCTGTTATTTCTGGAGCATTTGCATCAGTTACGTTGCAAACATGTCGTTTACTAGTGTAAGGTGTTGTCTGGTTTGGTCTGGGAGTTGAATCTAAAAATGCCCAATAAACAAATAATTTCATTGAGCCTCAGTATTTTGATGGCAACTTGGATGGTGGCTTGTGGGTCTGGCAAAAGTACACCGGACACAGTCACGGATACCATTGGCGAGTTGGACACGCCGGCGGATGATCTGGATACATCTGTGGATGGTGACGATGGTTTTGATACACCTGCTGATGATGTCGACGATTTGGATGTTTCAACTGATGATAGTGATGACGCCGAGACGCCAGAACAAGACATCAGCGAAGTAGACACTCCAGATGAGCCTGAAGAATTCCAGTGGGCTGGCGGTTGCGAAGAGCGAACCACAGGCGTTGCTTGGACTGTACCTGAGTCTGCAGAACTGGAAGAAGACGGGGGGCCTTTTTTAAGAAAACCCTTTGTACAGTCAAACTATCTCGACACGGCCACAATAGTTTGGAAAATGGCTGAAGACACAGAACAGGAAGCATGCGTTGACTTTAGTTGGGATGGTGGTAGCCAGACGGTGTGCGATACGACCGCGTTAAAAAACCAATATGAAATCCGCGTAGATGGCCTTCCTGCGAACGCTGAGATCACCTATCAAGTCACTGTGGGCGAAATAAAAACTGACGAATCGATGTTCAGGACCATGCCCAACCGCCCAGTTCCCATGAAATTTGCCGTCATAGCCGACGCTCACAACAACGCCGATGCCTTGCGCCGTTTTTCCATCCAGGCTTTGGAAGAAGGCGTTGATTTTGTGATTAGTAATGGGGACTTGGCACACAATGGCCTTCCTGAAGAATATGACTTATATCTTAAAGGGTTAGCCCCACTGGGCGCCCAAATGAATGTCTGGTCAATACTTGGAAACCACGACGATAAGAATCACGACGGATACCTTGATGCCTTTGTACTGCCGCAGGATGAACAGGATGATTTTGATAGGGGCGAATATTGGTGGGACGCTAGGTTTGGCAACGTCTGGATTGGTGGAGGATGGATTTGGTCCTTCTACGTATCATGGCCTCAAATGGATTTGAGCCAAGTTGGTTGGTATAGACAGCAGTTTGAAAAGAACCACTTTCAAACGGCCAAATGGAAGCTGTTTTTCATTCACCAGCCGCCATACACGCTGGAGTGGAATGAAGCATGCGATTACCACGGTGAAGATTGCCTTCGACTGACGATGATACCTTTGCTGAAGGAATTCGGGATCCAAGCCAGTTTCCACGGTCACATGCATGGCATCGAGTACGGCCAGGCCGACGGATTGTGGACCTTTATCGCTGGTGGGCTTGGCGGGGGGCTGGATGGGATGCGGGAGGAAGTTTGCCAACCATATGAAGGATTCCCAGATCCTTGGTACCGCAGGTACGGATTTCACAACTACCTGATTATTGAAACAGGGTGTGATGTGATGACCATCAGGTACATGGATCTTGATGGCGGCGAACTGTCTCGCATAGTGCTAGATGACAAAGCTGAACTGATAGAACACACTATCCATGAAGTACCAGAGCCCCAATAGGCAATGAATCTCAAGAGTTCCAATATGCGCACTTGCCTCATAATTGGTGGCCGCGGGTTTGTCGGCTCGGCGATTGCCTCGGCTGCCTCTGAAGCTGGCTGGGCGGTAAGCATAGCTGATCGCCAGACCTACAACTCTTACCTTGGGCAAGAATTTGACCTAATCATCAACGCCAATGGTAACGCCAAAAAGTACTTGGCGAATCAAAACCCACATGCCGACTTTGAAGCCAGCCTACGTTCTGTAGCTTTGTCACTAAATGATTTCCAGTGCCAAAAATACATTTACATATCCACGGTAGACGTCTATGAAGACACCACCAGCGAATTGACCACGCTTGAATCCGCACAAATTAACCCAATGAACTTAGACTCCTACGGCTTTCACAAACGCTTGGCCGAGCTTGTAGTGATGCGCAAGGCCATGAGCTGGCATATATTCAGGCTTGGACAGATGCTAGGGCCAGGGCTGGTTAAAGGGCCAATATTCGACCTTATAACAGGGCATCCCATCCGAATTACACTGGATTCAGAATTTCCGTTTTTAAACACAAAATCAATGGCTAACGCGGTCATGCAACTGAATGAACGCGCCCCTGACAACCAGATATTTAACGTCTGTGGTGTCGAAAGCGTAGCTTTCAGGCAGTTGACCGAGCATTTTCCGTATTTACAAGCTACAATCAGCCACGCGGCCCGGCGCCAGGTTTATAGAATAAACACCGACAAGGCCCTGGCATTTTGTGATTTGCCACACTCACAAGATGAAATCGCGAGTTTTTTGTTGCAAAAGGCTTGATTCGGTAGTACGTAAAAGTGCGTGAACCCAAAGTCAGTATAATCGTTGCCGCCATGAATGAAGCGGATACGATATCCCTGTGTATCAACAGGATTTTGGCGGTCTTTCACGACAATTGCGAGATCCTGGTAGTGACAGGCGGAACTGACGCAACTGCAGACATTGTGGCCGATATTAGCCTTAAACATCCAAATGTTAGACTGATTCAAAATGCAAATGATCGCGGTAAAGGTCACGCCATAAAAGTCGGTATCAGCCATGCAAAGGCGCCCATACACGCTCAGATTGATGCCGACCTTCAGTTCATGCCAGAGGAATTGCCTAGGCTGATTCAGCCTATTGAAAACGGCCAGGCCCATGTGGTGCTTGGAAGCAGGTTTACACGAGGCTCCAAAAGGCTGCCAGGCAGCACCCCGTTCATTAGAACGCTTGGTAATAAAGCGGTCAGCGCCTTTGCCTCGGTGCTGTTTTTACAACGCATGACCGATGTTCAAGCTGGTATGAAGGCCTGGAGCGCAGATGCCATTGAAATAATTCAGTTAGCGTCGGACAACTACTCCTACGAGGTTGAAATTCCTGCAAAGGGGCTGCTCAAAGGGCTGAAAGTTGTTGATATGCCAATAACAACTGACAGTCGTCAAGGTGGGGCAACTAATGTACAGGTTTTTAAAGCTGGCTTGGCCTTGTTACGTGATATAACAGCGTTTAGGCTTGGAATTAAATAGGAATCACATGCGAATTTTGGTAACTGGTGCTGCAGGTTTTGTTGGTTCGGTGCTGTGCCCGATGCTTCTGCGCGAAGGCCATCAGGTGACTGCCTTCGATGCGCTGCTTTATGGAGGACAAGGGTTGCTGGGGCCTTTTCAGCATGAAAATTTCCGCTTTATCAAAGGCGACGTCAGAGCATCGGCGGAAGTTGAAAACGCGGTTAAGGAGGCAGACGCAGTCATCCATCTGGCGGCGATTGTTGGATTTCCAGCGTGCCGCAAGCATCCGGAATTGGCCAAAGAAACCAATGTGATTGGCACAAAGAACGTTGTTGACTCTTTATCCTCGAACCAACTTCTGATCTACGCGTCAAGTGGCAGCAATTACGGAGTCGTGGAAGACTGTTGTACCGAGGAAAGCCCTTTAAATCCGGTCTCTTTGTACGCTATCACCAAGGCTGAAGGCGAAAAGCTGTCTCTGTCTCATAAAAACGCCGTGGCATTGCGTTTTGCTACTGGCTTTGGGATTTCGCCTAGAATGCGGTTTGACCTTTTGGTAAACGATTTTGTACGTCAAGCCATAGTTGATAAGCAGCTAATAGTTTATGAGCGGCACTTTCGCAGGACCTTTATAGCTGTCCAGGATATGGCCAGAGCCATTATTTTTGCTCTGGACAATGCCGAAAAGATGCTTTCACAGCCCTTTAATGTGGGGCATGAATCGCTAAACCTGACCAAAGAAGACATCGCTTTGAAAATTCGCGAAAAAGTCCCGTTTTTCCTGCATTTTGCAGATATTGGACACGACGAAGACAAACGAGACTATGAGGTCTCCTATCAAAAGATTCGCCAGCTTGGCTTTGAAACTCAGACCACGATTGACAAGGGGTTGAATGACTTGATCAGGGTTATGGATCTGTTCCAGGAGGCTTGGTGGCCGTTGAAATGAATGAAACAACCAAAGTGGCTGTCCTTGGTGGAGGCGGCTTTGTTGGGCGCCACGTTGTTGAAATTTTGCGTGCGCGTGGGATTGAGCCAGTAGTTCCCAGAATGGCGCAAGGCTGGGACTTTCGTGACCCGACAAACACGGCGCACTTCTTTGATGCAAACAAGCCTGAAATCGTAATTAACTGTGCGGCCCACCAAGGCGGGTTGGCGTACCAGCGCATTCATCCAGCCCAAATTTACCGTGACAACATGTTGATGGGCCTGAACACGCTGCATGAGGCTTGGCGCTGTGGGGCCCGCAAGTATGTGAATGTGGTAGCGGCGTGTTCATACCCAGGTTATGTGGATGGCATTTTGTCTGAGGACAATTATTGGGACGGGCCTTTGCATGAAACTGTAATCGCCTATGGTTTCACGAAGAAGGCCCAGGTCGTCCAGGGGCAATGCTACAGAAGGGAGCATGGTTTTAAATCGGTTCATTTGATAATGACCAACCTGTACGGCCCCCACGAGCACTTTCATCCGGATCGCTCGCACGGATTGGCTGCGCTGCTGCGTAAGTTTGTTGAGGCGAAACGAGATGGCTCGCCAAACGTTGTGGTGTGGGGTACTGGAAAGCCTGTGCGTGAGTGGCTCTTTGTAAAGGATGCTGCCCAGGCGATAGTGGCGGCTGCTGATTGCTATGAGGGCGAAGAGCCGCTAAACGTCAGTCTCGCTGGTGGATTGACGATTACTGAGCTGGCGGAGCTTATTAAGGATATCGTTGGGTATGGGGGGGAGATCGTCTACGACTTGGACAAACCTGATGGAGCGATGGTCAAAACCTTTACAAATGATCGAATCAAGAAAGCCCTGGGTTGGACCCCACAAACAACCATGAAAGATGGCATCTCCATGACTTTACAGTGGTTGCTGGAAAATTGGGAATCAGCTACAGCAAAATAAGAAGTGGCTAGCCTTGGCTGAAGCCTAGGCTTCAGTCTCGGTTGTAATCTCGCAGCTTGTCACAATCGATAAACTGGGCGCCGGCTGGATTTTTGAAGGGCGAACCACAGTACTCGAACAGGCTCGCTATGTCCTCGGAGCGCATAACATCTGGGCCGGCCTGAGGATGGAAGCCGTTGCGTCTGAATGAATAGGTACCATCTTCCACAGAGGGATCCCACATATCCCACCTTGGATAATCGGCATATGAGCTGAGGGTGCTCAAGTGAAACGCCTGGATCTTGCGGGCCTCGGCGACGGTCAAAGGCAAGCCAACCGCCGCGCTGCGCAACAGATAAAGCGCGATATCACGTTCCCATTCAGCCCTTTCCCAACCTGGTTCTTCGCTATTGGGGTCCTGATAACGCTCGCCCCTGATAATAAGGCCCCTCACAAGGTCATATGCCACTTGGTTATGGCCTGTAGTCAAGGCCAGCAAAGCTGCAACTTGGTGGAAATTATCGATAATGGCATAGTTGAAGTAATGCCCAGCAGCCGCAATTAAATCAAAGGCGCTACCCTGCCCCGTTTCGCAATCCTGGTCCCTAGTATCCCCGTATGCCAACAAAGCAGTAGCCAAACGAGCATCACATTCACTATCCGGAATAAGAGCAACGTAGGTCGCAAGGGAAGCCAAATCTGGAATAGCGTCCGGGTTCTCAATCTCCTTGGGAATTATGATTTCACCCTGCGCATTCTTGCTCCTGATTATCCATTCGTTATCAACGATATCCTTGGTCCCTTTGATTATCAGCGCCAAAGCCTCAGTGGCAACTTCCCGCAGTGTTTCGTCTTCTGTAAGCTCAATAATATAAGGCAACCAAGCCGCGACACGATAAATGTAGGGCAGGTCATCTTTGCTTCGTTTATTGGTCACCCACGTTGGCCCCCAAAGCGGCTGGTTTTCATACAGGAAACGGTCGGCGTTCCAACCTTCATATGAGGTAAACCATTCGTCATATTCAACCCACTTTTCCTTTTCAGGGGCCCATGGAATGTGGCTTTGGTGGGCCAAGGCCGGGGCGATATTTCTGGCAAAAAGCCAATCAACTTCATCGTTTTCATCGTACACCATGCCCTTTTGTAGAGCTATGAAGGACTTGGTGTACTGTTCGGCGATGTAGCGAATCCCCTCGTCATCAGGGTTTTCCAGGTGAGCAACCAAGGCATTAATCAGAACAATACCGGTTGGTTCGACATTGTTGTGGCTACCACCATCGGCCTTACTGGCCCTGAACGTGACCTTGTTACCCTCCTTGACGGCCACAAAGTCATGCCACCAAATCAGATAGTCAGGTTTTCCAGTGGCAGCATCCACGCCAGCGCTTGTCTCAGCGGCCCACTTGAAGTAGTCGACATCCTTATAGAATTTGACCATCGCATCAGTAAAGGAATCGATTTCTTCCTGTGGGATAGGGTCAGCATCATCTTCACGCTCAAGCTTGAAGGGCAAAGATCGAGGAAGCCCACCTGGGGTGGTAATTACTTCCACGTCAAATGGGTCTTCCTGGTCCGTGGCGGTGTCTTCGTCTGCAACATCGCCCAGGCAGTCCTCTTGGTCGCAGGCATCATCAGCATCATCAATACTTTCCCCATCATCTTGGGTCACATCAGGATCAGCAGGCACATCGGGATCGGCAGTATCCGGCACATCGGGATCGGCTTGATCTGGGAGATCCCCCCTATCATCAACCACAGCGTCTTTGTCAGGCGTGTCAGAATCCGAACAGCCGGCCAAACCTTGGACAGCAACGAATAAAACTGCCAACATCGTGTAAGAAAACAGCCTCACAATTCCCTCCCAAGTAAACAACCAAGCGGGTATGCCAAGCAAGTGGGCACTCCAGCCAAGCGGGCACCCCAACCAAGCGGGCACTCCAGACTTCTGGCCCCCCAAAAAATCCCATGAATTATACGCTAACTGTCAATCTTTCGGTTGAAAACCGTTATCCAGAAAAAATGATGCCCCAGGCTTTGCCATAAAGCGCCTAAGATTGTATTGTTCGTGTGTTTGTAAGTTGGGCTCAGAGACAATGAAAAGAACATTCACGATAATCACGGTGTTGGTCGTAAGCTTTTCTTTAACCAGCTGTGAATTGCTGACCAACATAATTGAGGGGGGTGACGGGGCCACATGGGCTGCACCTTTGGTCGACTTACCTGACGCCAAGGCCAAGCTGGTCGCTTACCCAACTGTCCAACAAATCGGCTCATGGGCATGTGACCGATATCTCGGCACCTTGGCATGCGGCCTGATCCCGTATTACAGACACACGCCGTTATCTCAGATGCAGTTTCAGTTCTCGCTGACGTTTCAAATATCCAACCCAAATCAACTTCCAGTCCCCACAACCGAGCTATTAGTTGCCCTACACCTATGGCCCAACTTGGACTTACCAAATTCCCATCTAGCAGGCATATGCACAACGCTATGCGAACCAGGCACGGCAGACTGCCCGATTCCCCCAGGAGGCGCCTGCGTAGACCGCTATGACGACGTCAGCGACCTAAACACTCTATTGGTAGCAGGCCTCAGAGGCGCCCTAATCCTGATCATGGAGGCCATAAACGGCCAACCAGTAGGCGGCCAATGGGAAGCCTGGACCATCCCCCCATCTGAAACGGTCGACCTGACCTTCACGTTCAGCATCGGCATAGAAAAGCTGGCGCAGTTAATCTACGCAATGATCACCCAAGAAGTCTTGGTCGACTTATTAAGAGGCGGCAAGGACGGCTTCGACATCCCCTACGCCATAGCCGGCAAACTATGGTTCCAAGTCCCCTACCTAGGCCGAGTAGCCATAGGAATAGGCCCCTTCGGCGACGCCAACCGCCCCCTGCACTGGCACATTGGGTGGTAGTTTGGCGAAATTACAGGGATTGTTCATCGGGAGGCCGGCTAAACCGGTACAACTTGGAATTGAATATCATATGAACCCAGGCTCAGGATTTGCTGCGGACCAACCTCATACCAACGGCGTGCAGTGATTGGCCCATTTGAATCAATCCAGGTCCCACAACTGGAGCCAGGATCCATTATTTGAACAGAGGGAGCTCCCCTAATCGCCCGCATAATCAAGTGAACGCGAGAAATTGCCGGTGTATCTGGATCAAACACAATGTTGCACCTTGTCGGGTCCCTACCAATAACCAAGTCACGATCAGGGCTTAATGGAAACAAGCCACCCTGATACTGCCCACTAAGCGCCGCGAGAGCCAGTTGTTGGCCCTCTCTGAGTGCTGGAGTAGGCCTAGGTTTAGGAATACGTTTAGGCGCTTCTGGTAAAATGGCTTGCCTGAATTCTTCAATTGTCTGGAAACGGTCCTCATACATCAGTTCCAATGATCGCATCACCGCATCTGATATGTGGTCTGGAACAGGGGTTTTACTAACAGTGGAAATGTGAGGTATATGGACAGATTTGGTCCTGATGTTAATTTCGGGAGGATGCTTTCCGGCCAGAAGGTTGTAAAAAGTGGCCCCCAGAGCGTAAATATCCGTCCATGGGCCTTGCGTTCCTTCACCCAACAGTTGTTCCAGAGGTGTGAAACCAGGAGTAAAGATTATTGAACAACTAGAATTGCTCGCCAGAAAGCCCCTAGCTGCCCCAAAATCCAATAGAATCGTATGCTGCCTATAGCTAGACCCACTACCTGATTCAACAACGAAGAGGTTATCTGGCTTGATATCCCGGTGTAACATTTTGCGCTTGTGCACCTCTTCAAGGCCATCACACGCACCCAGAATATGCTTGACCGCTTGTTCCCAGGTTAGATACCCCCCTTCCGAAAGCATCCTTTTTCGCAGCGTTCCGCCCTCAAGATAGGCCATCACTAGGTAACCAGTTCCATTCTCTCTGAAAAAATTCTCAACACTGACAATGTTAGGGTGCCCTTTAAAGCGGGCTAAACTGCGCCCCTCTTCCAGGAACTTTTCCAGTCCTAAGTTAAAACTTTTAACGTTGTTAGGGTCCGTTGACAGGGGCTCGACCTTATTTCCCTCCCTTACGCGACTACATAGCCCACTGGGGTAGTACTCCTTGATTGCAACCCTGAACCCAAGCGTGGTGTCAAGTGCCAAATACGTTCTGCCAAACCCTCCCTTGCCAAGCATTTTGCCCAAAAGATACTTACCCTTGTGTAAAATGGTGCCAGCCCGCAGCGTTTCTGCATCACTACTGACTTGCTGAGGAGAGGCTTTTTTGCCACATTTGCAGGTGAACTCGCCCTGTCCGCGATCCTCGATATGTGTCAAGCACTCGAAACAGTAATCGTGAAGTTGAGAAACCACAATTGCAACCCATTTATCTGACAGTAAACGCTGTATCAGCGCCACCTAGGGTGACTACCTGCCCTTTTTGCACTGGTACCCACACGCCAGAATCAATTTTACTACCATCGACAAACGTCCCGTAGGATGAGTAATTATCGCGAATTTTCACACCATCTGGACCTACAAATATTTCAAAATGGCGTCTCGAAACCCCTTGAGTGTCAGGTGGAAGAACGATATTGGATGTATCAGGGTCCCTACCTACAAATAAAGCCTTGGCACTTAACGGAAATTGGCTGCCAGTCAACGGTCCTGCGGTGCCGACTAACGTAAATTGACTGGCAACTGGCTCAGGTGCAGGAGCTGGCTTGAGTGCGGCAACCGGTTCTAGTGCAGGAGCTTGAATTGGTTTGGCAACTGGTTTTGGGGCTGGTAACCTTAATGACCGGCTGAATGTGCTTGCTATTTTTTCTTTGTGCTTCAGTGCAATGATAATTCCTATCGCAGCAAGCACTATGGCCAAGAAGATGACACCTACTACCAGTGCCATCCCCTGCAAAGCACTTGTACTACATTCAGACTTATCCCAAGTCGGCTTCACATCAGGAAAGCGATCTAAAAACTTCCGTAGTTCTTCATAACTAACTGCAAAACCAGTGGTTTCGCCATCACCACTATATTTAAACGTTGCTACCCCAATGACCCGACCGCAGTCATCCAAAACAGGCCCACCCGAATTCCCACGGTTAATACTGGCATTGACCTGTAGGACCTTCCGTCCAATATTATCTTCAGTTGACTTTGAAACATTGCCCTTGCGAGCCGCAGCTTCACTTAACGCTTTAGGCGATATAAGGTCTACCTCAGGAAAACCCAGCACCCACACAGTGAGTTCTTCGCAAACTGTTTTTCCGCTGTACAGTGGCAGCGGTGGGTGTTCCCGAGATTGAAAATCTTCTATTTTGAGCAAAGCTAAATCAAGATTTGGGTTTTCCTTTATAACCTCAGCCCTAACAGGATCGTTTCTGTCAAAATAGAAAGTCACCGCCTCGGCACCCTTTATTACATGGTAATTAGTTACAGCATGACCGCGGTCGTCAACAATAAAAGCCGTCCCAAAGTTAACAACTCCTGAACTATCCGAGACAACAAGCCCAACACTCTTCCTCCACTTCTGAACCTCTCCAGCTTTCTGGGCCATCGCAGTGCTGCAAGCCAACATCATCAGTGAGGAAACCAAGTAGAACAGTTTGTGATCAATCATCGCCTTTTTTCCTTATTTGGTTTGGTCTTTGGGGGCTGCGGCTTTTTTGGAGCCTGCTGGGTCTGCGGCTTTTTTGGAGCCTGCTGGGTCTGCGGCTTTTTTGGACTCTGCCCGGTCTGCGGGGTCTGCACCTTTTTTGGAGCCTGCTCGGTCTGCTGGGTTAGTGGCTTTGCCGTCTCCTTGGGCTGAGGCTTTGCCGTCTCCTTGGGCTGAGGCTTTGCCGTCTCCTTGGGCTGGGGCTTTTGTTGTTTGGGGTAGCTGAGTTGAAGATCCAGGAGATTCAGCTCCACGTACAGCAGTCGATAGACCACTAGTAGTAGGAGCATTTGCAGGTGGTTGTGTTCGACCTGCGTCAACAACCGCCCCTGCATCCCGGTCGCCCTTCCCATCCTCCGGCTCCCCCACCTTCCCCTCCACCTCCTCCTGCGCATGTTCCTCTACAGCGGGCTCCCCCTGCTCCGCGCCATCCCTGACGAAGGTCAAATAAACGGCCCCAGCTATCAGTAAGGCTGCAACAGCAAAAAGTACCAACGGCACAGGTTTAAGCAACCATTGCGTTACTTTTACTTTTCTCCCAGAAGCAGCACCAACATCACCCAGAGCATTCACGGTCACTGCTGTAACATTATCCTGTCCTGGGCGTTGTTTTCTGACGGTAGCGTTAACCAAAGCTTCCGCATACGTCACGTCTGTGGTGACTTGAAACCCTATATTCGCGATTTCATCATTGGACAAAGCATCGGACAAACCATCACTAGCCAAAATAAAGGAATCACCTGCTTGCCATTCCCTAGGCCCTTCAACTTCGACCAAAAGCCCACTCTGTTTACCCAGATAGCTCGTCAAATAGCGCCGTTCTGGCCCATCGGCGTTTGCCTCTTGTGGGTCCAGCTTACCTTCCGCGACCAATCTATCAAGTTGGGCCCCCAAATTGTGGTCGTGATTTAGCCTGTGAAGGACTCCGTGCCTGCGCAAAAAGATTCTGCTATCACCAACAGAGCCAAACCAATAGTGATGCTCCGATAGATACAAGACAACAATGGTTGTTCCACCGTCTGAATCTTGAGCCCAATCGATTACTGCGTCGTTGGCGGCTTCAATCGCAGCCTTGATAGACGCCGAACTAATCTCGGTTAACCCTTTGACTTTCTTTGAAAAGGAATCCACCGCCACTACAGAGGCAGAAGCTCCCCCCTCATGCCCACCCATGCCGTCAGCAACGATCAGCCACACGCCATCAACCGAGTCGCCATCTCCACCTACCGGCACAATAGCCATGTAATCTTGCTGCTCTCTTCTGCCACCTACGTGCTGAGCATTGCCAAGGACTATTCGTCTTTTTCCAATTTTCATTGATTTCACTCCGGAAGGTAGATACGAATACTAGTTCTACCCAGAATTAAGATGTCGCCACTTTCAACACGCTCCACACCAATTACCTGACCACCATTCCTGAACACTCCATTCGTAGAATCGAGATCACGAATGGCAAGATGGTTGCCCTCCCAAGTGAGCTTACAGTGTTTCGATGATACTAAATCATCTCCCCTAATCTTTATGTCACCAATCCTGCCAATAACCGTCCCATCTTCGTAAATCGGATAATCAGTTTCATTGGGCTCCAGGCGTCCGCCTCCTTCCATGGCTACCAAAGTGACTTTCAAAACAATCTCGCGCTTTGGTGGCGGAGCTACCGCCGGACTGCCCCACTCTCCCGGCGCTCTTACAGGGCCAGGCCCACCAACGTCATCAGTTCCGCTGGAATCATCGTGGTCACCGTCGTGCTCGCCAGCATAGTCGCCCTCATCATCATCCGAAACGTTTGGCTCAGGCTCTGCTTCTTTCTTTTTACGAAGCAACAGCGCAAGGCCAATTATCACGACCAGCAGAATTAAAGCGCCACCAACTATGATCGGGATGGGAATGGATTCGTCAGATTCAGCTTCAGACACCTCCTCGACTACACCCTCATCGACTTCTTCGGCGCCGCCATCCTCTCGTTTGGATGAAACAAATATCGCCTCTGTGGAGTCGTGCAATTTTACAGAGCCACTTGACACCGCGACGTGCACCTTTCTTACAGTACCGTCAACCTTATAACCATCCCATTCTGCATGCACCTTGTAGACATCCTGGATTTTGTTTAACAACTCTTCGAATGTCTTGGGGATCTCACTTAAATCGGGCTGTTCCTTAAACAACCCACCGCTGGTTTCTGCCAATCGCCGCAAATTATCAAAAGTCGGGCCCTTTTTATGGCTGTAACCTATGGTTAGGATTGGAATCCTTACACCACCTCTTGAAGGCTCCAAGTCTTGGCTTATCAAGTCATTAATGCTGATACCACTACCGTCATCTTCGCCATCTGTTACAACCAATATCCCTCTTCTGGCTGGAAAATTAGCATCGACACGTTTCTGATACTGAAGGGCTTCCCGCACGGCCACAAAGAGTTTCGTGTATTTTTGGTCAGGTTTCAGAGGATCAAGCGCCGCAAAAAGAGCCGTCTTATCATTGGTGAAATCTTGGACCACCTTTACGTCTGTGCCAAAAGAAATAATCATCATTTTGTCATCTTTGCCCATCATGTCGATTATTTTCTTGGCCGCGTCTATCATGGACTTGAACTGTTGCTGCTTAACGCTACCCGAGCAGTCAACCAATAAAACCCACGCAATTGGTTCTTTTAAAATGGGAGAAGTCACCGCGTTTATTGTCAAAGGATAGTTGTCAACTGCCACCGTGAATGACTCTGCACCAAGCCCAGCCACAGTTTTTTTGTCAACGTCTTTGACAGAAACCCACAGAGTCACAGATGGCAGATCAACTGCCACATGTGTCAGGCGAATAGCAGACATGCGGTGGGCTGTTTCAGTTGCCGATGGCTCCTGGTCCCCTTGTCCAGCAGTCTGAGCCAGGGCCAACCCTGGCAAGCACAGTAACGTAATTAATATCAGTCGCAATCTCATAGCCCACCCCCTACCGCTTGGAACGAGCATACTATTGGGATCACTCATCAGCGGACTGAAACAGGCTAACTATTGGGTTCACCCATCAACGAGTCCCCCCACTTAAATTGGTCAGTGCAAAATGGGACGAAAACAAGGACAGTACGCCCCATCTGAATCACGTCATGGGCCTCAAGCTTAGTCCATGCACGAACCATTTTCCCATTATGAATGGTTGGATTGCGTGCTTGGGCATCACTATGGATATAAAAGCTATTTTCCCTGTTATCGTATTGGATTACAGCGTGTCCATCCCTACTGATACCTTCATCACCGGTTATCTGTACGACATTCAGGCGACCATCACGACCAATTTTGTTGTTCCCGAAGAACAACCTGAAATCCTTGCCCATTGCAGGACCATCGGTACACACCAACCAACCAACCACGTGTGGTGTTTTACCTTGTTGTTCCCCCATATAAATTTGAGTAGCACCCTCTTCAATGGGACTGGCGTCTGTGCGGCGCCGAGTGTATTGCTGCTCATCCCGCCCCCCCACCGGCGTGGTAGCACGAGTGGCTGGAATGGCTGGGTTGCCTGGAGCGGCTGGAGCGGCTGGGCTTACGCCATAGCCCTCGGTTTGTCCGATTTCTGGACCTCTGACACCAGGAGCTGCCACAATTCTGCAGTGGGGACATGAGGCAAATTTGCTCGCATCATAAAAATGTAATCCCCTTTCACATAGCTTTTGTTCCATCACGACCTCCATCAAATGGGAACAACTCTTAACTCAACCTCTTATTACTCAATGTAAGGCTCTGATGAATAGGGCCCGCCATGCAAGAGCGCAATTCATAGTTGGGATAGAGACTATTAGGAAGCTTCCAAGATGTCAAAGAAAAGAGTCACAAGCTAGCAACGTTCATAAACAGAATAATCGGGCATGCAGTTCCAGGCCCATTGGTGGTATGATTGGCGGCATCCTTGGTACGCAGCCAGATGGAGGCCACCCGCCGAACTCAGCTATGCATCCTACCAAGAACAGACAAACTGGGAGTTACTGATGGAGATCCTGGTAGGTATTATTCTGATGGCCCTGATAATTGCATTACAGGGAATCAAAGTTGCGCTCGATAATAAAAAGAAAGCTCTTTCCATCGCCAAGCCATTGTTAATCTGCACAGCAGGGCCACTTGCTAGACATGAATACCCGCTCCCCTCTAAAGCTGTTTATATAGGTACAGATCCAAAAATGGCGACCATTATCCTGCCTGCTGGCACAAAGGGGGTTTCTAAACGGCACTTGCAGATAGCTGTCAAGCAGGATGAAGTGCAGATTCGCGACTGTCATTCGTCCGCAGGAACGTTCGTCGCTGGTCGCAAGTTAAAACCAGACACGTGGGTAAAAGTCCGACCGGGACAGGCCATAACCCTGGGAGGGGCTGACGTGGCCTTTACTATCAGGTGACTAGCGCCCCCAAAACTCATGCCAAGGTTCCATCAACCTAGTTAAGCGACTTGGCGACCCGAAAGCCTAGATAGTCCCTAGAAGTGCCCGGTGATGTATTGGAGCGAAACGCGGCTCTGACATGTTTTGCCTTGCTGTGCCAAGCACCCCCACGGATGATCCTTTTATTGCCTCCCGGCTCTCCCCATGCAGACCCATCTGATGGGGCTCCTATGTATCCATCATGATTCAAATCTTGGACCCATTCCCAGACATTGCCCGCCATGTCGCATAATCCTTGAGCTGTGTTGCCTCTCGACTTGCTACAAACTTGCCAAGTCCTATCATAGCCACAACCTCTTGAGGTGACATTATCCGTAGAATCAACAGTAGCCATCACCGCATGGTCACAACCAGCTGATGCGGATCCCCATGGATACTCCTGGTCCCGTCCACCACTGCGAGCTGCGTACTCCCATTCAGCCTCACTAGGTAGGCGACCACCCACCCAACTCGCAAATGCTCTAGCCTGTGCCCAATCAACGCAAACTACAGGCTGATCATCACCTTGAAAACTGGTTGGCAACACACCTGACACCCAGTCGGTCCCATCCCAAATCATACATAACCCATCGGAAATATGAGCTGGAGTGCAGTGACCAGCCGCCACACACTGTCGATACTGTTTAAAAGTCACCTCACTCTTACTCATCAAAAAGGTTCTGATTCTGACCCCGTGAACTGGTTGTTCTCTCTCTGATTTATTGGAGCCCATATTAAAGGTTCCACCGTTTATTGTGACCCATTCCAAGTCGACCTTATTTGCATCTTGCTGAGTGGTGGTGGCCTCAGCAGCCTCTGATTGTTGGGGTGAAGCAGGCTCCTCTGGTTTTGGTCTATTTACTCCAAATATTACGAGGTTAACCCCCAAAAGCAGCACAATGGCCGTGCCTATTATGTAAATGGCCGGATGAGTATGGCGCTTTGCCGGCACGGTGGAGATGGGAGCTGAGACAGGCGGGTTGATGGTAGGGTCTGAGGCAGGCGCGGTGGGTGTAGTATGTGGGACATATGGCTCGGGGCTTTCATAGGACGATGGCTGGGAGCGCTTTTTGGGTGCCCCTTGAGGACGAAGTCTGATCGAAGACGGCAGTGAAAGAGCTTTAGAAAACTCATCTACCGTTTGAAAACGTTCGGATGCTTCTGGATGCATTGCCTTTGTAACCAAGGCATCTAATTCCTTTGAAACCTGACCACTAGTAGCGGCATGAGGAAGCACAAGAGAAGGGTCGCCAACCCGGCTGGGCGCATCTGCTGGAAGACGACCGGTCAACATCTCATAAAAGGTGACGCCAACTGCATAAAGGTCAGTCCAAGGACCTTGCGCAGCCTGTTGAGAATACTGTTCAAATGGGGCGTAGGGAGCCGTCAACACCTGGGTCAGAGCACGGCTTTTGGCACCCTGGGCATAACGGGCCGCCCCAAAGTCGATCAGCTTCACGCCGCCGTCATTTGTAACAAAGACATTGTGAGGCTTGATATCTCGGTGGATTAGCCCCTCGCTGTGAACCTCGCGCAACCCATCCAGGATGGCGGTCAAATAGTATTTGGCCTCCTGCTCAGGCAGGCTGCCGCCCCTGGACCTCAACAATTCCGCCAAGGTCTGGCCTTCAAGGTAAGGCATCACAAGATAGGCGGTACCGTGAGCTGTAAAGAAACTGAACAGACTGACGATCCGAGGATTGTCCCTGCTGGAGATACGAGCCAAGACTCGGGCCTCTTCGAGAAACTTCTCCAGTCCAAAATTAAAAGCCTCCCTGTCTTGGTGCGTACCTGGCTCAACGGTACGTCCATCGGAACTTCTGACTGCTTCAGCGCGTGGCATGTATTCTTTTATTGCCACTCGAAGACCAAGCCGTTCATCCACCGCCAGATAGGTGATACCAAATCCACCTGAACCAAGAACGCGACCAATCAGATATTTACCATCCAGCAAGGTGCCAGCAGGCAGGCAAAACGCGTGATTATTGACGGGCTGTCCCTTGGTAGCGGCATCACAAGTACAAAGATTATCCTCAAAGCAACAATGAAGGCAGTAATCAGGCATAAGTCCAGCACCTCAGGTAAAGAGACGACTCATAATCAAAGGCAACAACGCCCAAACTGATATACACCAGCAACCCTACCCCTATGCCATGGGGCATAACTCTAATTATTGTAGCGGCTCGCCTCCTAGGGCCGACCAGAGACGTGCCGCCAAGTAAGTCGGTCTAAACATATGCGGTATTGACCCTTCTAACTGATTCTCAGACACCTGCTCGACTGTAACCCATAGCAGCCAAGGGCGCTCATTTGATAACGAACTGCGTGGGTCCACAAGGCTCACCAGATGCAACCAGTGTCGATGGGCGCCACTGGTGGATGTTCCCGTTTTTCCAATCAGATGAAAGCGTTTTGCTAGATTGTATAACTCAACATTGTCCGAGCCAGTCCCAAATTGGAGGCTACCAGCCATACCTTGCAGCAGTTCCCAAATGATAGGCGAGTTATCCCATCCACCTGCAGCCTGCTTAAATAGCCCCCCAAGCTTCTGTTCACTCTCCAACAAAGGTGTATCTCCATCCACCGCGACAAACCGTAACCAACGGAATTTGTCATATCCAGAGTCCACATCGGCTGCAGCATTTGAGCTTTTCAATGTAGCCGCCAATCCAGCATACACTGAAGCACTCCACCAAGGAGAGGCTCGTACATTTAAGCCATTTGCCCAGCGACTCAATCTAGCCTGGGCCAGTTCGAGCCCCTGGTCACGCCCACGAGACTGCATGAAACTATAATGCTCCTCCAGATACATATGTCCCAAAGCGCTGGCCCAATTCCTGGGAACTAGGCTCATAATTTCAAATTGAAAGCGCCTTTTAGATTCCAGGTCCAGGTCGAATTCCGCAGCAAACTTTGAGCGTTGTCTCATCGGCCCGAAAAGTCCCATACTCTCCAATTTGTCGAAAAACCATACTGGCCGATTAGAATCAAACATACCTGAATCTGCCTGATTAGGATTAGCCGCCCCGAAAAGGAGCCACTGCGGCACAAAGGAATTACAGGATTCCTGCATAGCCGCAGCCATGTCAATGTGCCCACCTGGGCAAAAACAAGTTGGAAGTCTAAGCCTAGGTTCTTCAGATGCTGGGCGAGGACAGGAGAAGGCGCTGGTACCCGATATATTTACAGTTCCAATAAAAGCCGAGATCGGTTTCATTGTGCTAGCCAGTTCAACATATCCATCTACCATCAGCGGTGGATACTGTGGACGGCTGTATTCGGCCGCCATCTGCGGCGATCCGACAGCCTCGGCAACGGCTAGAATCTGATGTCGCTGGTAGTCCACCAAAAATCCTGTGGCCCGTATGGTGCCATCTACGGCCACTTGAGAATCGTTAGCCTGATACATAGCATCTGAAAGCCACCCTAATAGTTCGTGTTCCATGACTAATTGGGCGTCTGCATCCAGTGTCAGCTTGGCCGACTGCCGCGATGCGAATGCATCCAAATCCGCCAATAAATCGCGAACTACCACTACCGTTGAACGCCGCTGCGTTCGGGAAGATTGGGCCAAAGGAGTGTCTGGAGCAAGCTTTAACATTCCAGCGCGAGCCAACCATCCCTTCCAACCCGAAGTATCATCTACAAACGGAATTTTCCTATCTTCCCGCACCGCCTTTGTCACTTTCCACGTCATATCTTGCTTGTCAGACGTCACCGTAATTACAGCATCGTCCACCTGACCTGGCTCACCAACTCTTTTAAACGTCGCCACCGGATCCAGGCGAACCGCCGCTTGGTCTACATTTTGTGTGGTACCCCCCTGATCAAAGAGACCAAGTTTCAAATCCCATCTGCCTTGCATTCGTAATGCTGGCCTTGGAGTAGGCAGTCTTAAATAGCCTGCATCTTCACTAACCGCCAACTGCCGTATGAAGAATTCTTTACTATCAAAAGCTGCTGGACGCCCCACCCCCATACTTGTCTCTTGCAGGAATAGCACTAACGGTGCACCAAATGAACGGAACTGGTCAACCCACCTTAGTTCAAGACGCCTCGTCGTTGAATTCGCCAGCGATTCCTCCCTAGCTCGCAACGGCCGATGACTGATTGCCGGATCCGGCGACGAACTAGCAACCACTTGGGCGAAGTTCTTGGTTTTCAGCACTTTCAATCTTGCTTCCAACCACTGTTCTTCTTGATTATCGGGCACTTCCTCACTTGCCGGTAATGCCAATGACTGATAAAGCAACTCATTCTTGGCCAATCTTTCAGTTTGCGACAGCATCCTTGCCAAAGAAGACCTAATAATGCGCCGCCCACCTGGAGTGTCGGACCTTAGTGTCGCCAATCCTTGAAGCTTCAGACCAGAATGGGCTGGAGGTCCCACTGTCTTTGGCACAGACAGGCTCTCAAACTGCAGTCGTGCTGATGAGTGGGATCTGACCTGCTCCCAAGCTGCCTGGCGTACATCTGCAGCATACCGTTTCAGCGAGGGCGCTTGGACATCCTTCCATTTAGATGGCCAACCAGCCCGCAGAGAACATGAGCTTTTAGTACAGCTTTCTTTGGGTATCGCCACCAACAACGAGGAGTGCCCTTTATTAGGCCAAAGCCCGACCTTCAACTGCTTTTGGTCGGTACCATCAGGTACGAAAGTGACGTGTGGCCCAACTGCTATACACAACGCTGTCCCTGGATTTATTTTTGAATCGACTCGCACTGGTACGATGAGGTAGTTACCGCCTGTGGTCCTTAAAGTGAATCCATTTAGGTCGCCAAGCTCTCTTTGCAACGCCTCGTGGTCGTCCTCGAATGAAGTAGTCTGGAATTCAAACATCGCTGGCGAAGTGCTATCTTGACCAGACAAGTTACCAATAGGCTCCATATCGCCAAAGATGGAAGCAACCAGTCGAACGGACGTACGCCCCCCTGCCCGCTTTATGGCAAGCTGCTCTTTAGCCGCACCAAAGGCTGGATCAACGAACCAATCACAAGACGGATCCGAACAAAGGGTTCGCTCCACGCCGTCATCAGGCAGAAACCAACCAGATACCAAGGCAGCTGCATGAGGTATTTCCATGGAAGATTCCGGCGCTAAATGGTCGTCCAACTTGACCAAGCGCACGAAACGGTTCCCCACCAATTGGCTACTACCAGTTGTAGCCGCGTAGCCCATCATTCTAACGGGCGAAATCACCTCATCGCACACAGTCTGCCAGGATTCGTTTGAGCTAACCTGCAGCGTATTGTCTGTCTTTGGAGCATTCCACGAGTCAAGCAGCACAGGCGGCTCGGCAAGATCCCAGTCCATCGCCTTACCTGGCAATGAATAAAAAGCAACCATAGCCCCAAAAAACACAACCAATGACGTGCCTGTAATTACCGCCTTCAGGGTGTTATTGTCTTGATTTCTTGAACCACGTCCGGTGCGCCACATGAGAGTCGCGATGACGGCCAAGAAAATGATTACCAACGCATTGCTCGTATTGGCAAATGACAAAAGCGGCCATGGGACACCACTTAAAGGAACCACTGTACGCGTTCCTAGGAGATGTAATGCCACCGAGAATAGTGGCACCATTGCTGCTCCAGAAGCTCCCGCCAATACTGAAGCTTTCAGTGAAGTATCAGACCTGGTATCGTTTGTTGCGCGGTATAACGGCACTGCCACCGCAATTGCAGACAGTACCGCTAAAACAATCACCCACCAGATCCCCGTTCCTAGGTGAATCGAGTGGGCCCAAGCCAAGTCACTATGCATGTTCGATGCGATAACGTCGGAAGGCCAGTCTGTAAGACGGGTAGACCAATATCTGCGCGCATCAAGTAACTGTTCACAAAACCCCCATAATTCCGTGTTGCCAGCGCACAAGTCACGTTCTGTCAACCGAGCTATAGGTTTGCTGACAAACGGTTGCGAAGCGAGCCCGGGGAGCCATTTATCTATGAAGCCTTGGGCAGCTACACCTATTCCACGAGTCGCCATCCCAGCGAAGAGACCTCCCACTATCCACAACGGGATAAGGTTCAGTATTAACGGGCACATAGCCCGCTTTCTCTCGCCACCATCATCGGCGGACATCGAGTTTGCGTCTAGTAACTCTTTGATTAAAAATATCGCGATTAGCGCCCCGTAAATTACAAATGACCATATCCCGGCTCCAAAAATGGCAAGGATAACCGCTACAGCTGGCGGAATCAGATGCTGTTGCCTACCTTGCTGCGCATTTTCAAAATGGTAGGAACTCCACCAAGTGGTTATAAGTACGGCCACAGTTCGAACTAGTGTGGTACCTAGGTCTCCGGAGATGAGGCCCGACAGAAATAACGCCAATGCAGCCCAGTGCCCAAACGTCTGGATGACCTTTTTGCCCCCCTGTTTCTTATTAAAGGCTTCACGCGCCAGCATGAAACAGACAAACATAGCCACCCCGTCGGGCAATGTGGCCTGAAATACAGGACCTCCAGGACGAACAGACAACAGCAATAGCAGGCTAAAAACAGCAGTATTTGCAATGATAGAAGCTTTACTAGCACCGGCTGAAGCGTTGCCCGGCTCTCTGATGCTCTTCCTGACGCTAACAATAAGCGGACTCAGAACCTTCCATATCAATGGGAAAAGCAAGTACGCCGCAACACTCGAAACAACCAGCACGCCCAGCAGTGCCAGGCCTGACGGCAATGGTCCTAGCTGCCAGAAAAACTTAAGTATTTTTGATCCAACACTTCGCCCAGCAAGTACATGAAGGGCCAGCACCCCAACGATGGCCATCAACGAAGCTGTCGTCAGCCAGCCCTTAATTCGGCCCAACCACCGTCTTAACACGATAAAAAGGACCGACAAACCTCCCAGTGCGATTATTAAGGGAGCTGAAATAGACCACGATTTCAGGGAAGTAGCCGGAAGGAAGATAGGTGCTAACACCCCATCCATCAGGACGGGGCCGGCACCCAAAAGTGTCGCCCCAAGTAGACAACTGGTAACCCCAGATTCAGACCAATTCCGCCATTCTTTGATACTCCATATAACCAGCCACGCTAGCACGCTACCAATCGTAATCCAGGAAAGATGGCCGCCTAGAAACAACGTACTGTTTTGCCCCAATGGAGACAAACCAGCCACCGTAATCTGCATCGTTCCTACACCGGTCAAAACCCCAACGGTAAGCCCGATAAGCCACACGGCAACTATATCCAAGCCTGACTTTGGTTTTTTGAACTCAAGCCCCAGAAACACTGCCATTGCGATGACTGTCAGCACTTGGACAATTGTAAGAAAGACCACCCAGTTTATGTAGGGATTCATCTCTCTGACACTTACCTGCACCTGATGTCCTGCTGTTTCAAACTGTGCGGATTTAGTGTGCTCCCGTCCCGCTACACTACTCTTTTTAGCGGCCTCGGATAAGCTTTCCCAGGTCTCTCCATTCCATTTGAACTCAGCGATACCAGGAATCAGGAGCCGTGCCATATTGTTTTCGACCCTAGCGACCGCTCGTTCAGGCAGGTATCGCCAAGCCCCGGGCTGAGCCGAAGAAAACGCAATAGCCCTGCCGATTACATCTGCCCCAGGGCTGTAGCGATTACGCAACCAAGTTAACTTAAGTCTTGGGTGGTAAGGATCTTTATTCGCAACAACTCGCAGCAGATTACCACTGCCTTCACCAGGATTTCGGATAAGTAGCGTGACGGGTTTGTCCACAGGCAACAAGAACTCTCCAAGAATCTTGTTACCTTTATCATCTTCAACCTGCAAAGATGGCAGAGCATCAGAAAAATCCCTTAAGTCAGCGGCCTCGCGATAACGCGACACCGCAATGGAATTCCCTGGACCACGCCTAGCTAGTAGCACCCCTCCAATGACAACTGGGGTCTCGCCAACCTTCGGCGAGAACCACTCTACATGTTCCTGATTGCTTACATCATGCCACCGAACCTCCAGCACCGGCATCTTGTCACGGCGCCAGCTAACGTCCGGACATCGTGAAACTGTCCAGTGCGTGTTCGGACCAGCGCCCTCGAAATTATCATCGACCAAGTCCTCGAAGGTATCATCGCCAGTATTATCGGCAGTGCCCTCGATGACCATGCCCCGCTCGGCCGGTTGCCACTTATTGTTCAAAAAGATTGCCCAACTCCTGGATGTGGCGTCATCCGTTTCGCTTTTTGTAATCCGCAACTCGACGTTGTTATCAAGGACGACACCAGTACGCGGGTCTAGCGCCATAAATCGGCGCGGATTCCCACCGGAAAGACACCAGGAAGGAACTTCTACCCACGACAATTTTGCCGAAGACATGCTAGAACTATCAGTGTCCACGATGTCAGACCGGTCCGGCGTATCCTCAATGATGTTGTCGTTGTATTCCAACAACTCTGTATCAAAGTCAGCGTTGTCCGGTCGGATGGGCAGGTTTACCGTCATTGAGGGATTTTCATCATCCAGCAAAGCGACCAGTGGCTGCTGCTGCACACGTTGCCACCATCGCACACGATTTGCCGAAATCGACTCTGCCCCCTCGGAGGGTTCTACAATCTCAATATTCAAAGCACTAGAAACCGTGCTCCAGCGCCATTCTTTGATCTGACCGCCTTCACCAAACTGAGGCTCGACCATGGCTATCACGTTGGGAAGATTTCCAGGTGTCGCCCCCCTGACCATAGTAAGTCTGGAGGCGCTACCACCCGCTTGGTCTATGGGTGCTACATCGGGAACAACCTGACCAGCAGTAGCTGTTCCAACCCAGATCCGCATTTCGCCGCTCTCCGACGAGGGGATAGCCCCAGCAGCGCTCCAGCCTTCGAAATCCCAGAGGTTGGCGTCTGTTCTCACTGAACGCACCTCGCCAACAGCGACCTCAACGTCAGGGCTGGTCCAGATTACAAGTCCGGTGGCGACTAAAATACAGGACCCAACAACTAGTAACCAACCTGCTTTCGCCAAGTTTTTACCACTGTTACGCACGTTACCCCCAAGTCATCGGCTTACTTGCAATTTACAGTTCAAGCTCCTCTGCTCTCTCGTCCTGCTCTAGGTCTGGAAAATCCGGTCCCTCTTCTGGATGTGCCTCTTCAACCGTTTCTAAAAGATTGAACACCATCTTAGGAGCGCCCGCTCTGTCAGAAAATTTATTAAGATGCTCCTTAAGTCTAGCGTCCAAATTGTAAGGATCTTGGGTAGTTTTGGAATCTGACCCCCCCGAGAAATAACCAAATAGCACATACAGGTTGACTCTTTTGTCAATCTTGTCCAATGGGACTTCACGCAGACATTCACCTTGGTCTTTCAGAGGCTGGGATTGCTGCTTGCACTTTTCATGGTCTGGATAAATCGAACAACTGGGCATACTACCTGTGGGCACCAACCCCCAACACACGTGATCCCTCACCCTAGTGTCCACTTTGTCGCCAATCTTTTTGTTGCAATTTTCAGACCCCATCAACCAACAGTGATAATCTTTGGAGGGATCCTTGGCATAATTGCAGGTCGGTTGTGTAGTAGTCCAATATTTATGCACTATCTCATTCAAAAATTCGCGCCGTGCACGAACGCAGCCATTTGACAATGTTCGCGAGCCATCCTTGTTTTTTCTGATCAGATCTTCATGGTTTGTACCATGGATGTAGTACCCCTCAATCCGAACGAGCTTCCCCTTGCTGGTATTTGGCTCTGAAGCCCACCCCATGTCATAACTAAGACCCCCAATGGAGGTTGGCATTATTTTGAAATCCCCAAGCGGATTCTCTTCACCGTGCAGAAGGCATTGTCGACTTCTGCCTGTTCCACAACTAAAATCCTCCTTATACTGTTTACCTTTCCTAGTCCTGGTCCACCTAGGGTAGGCCTGATAGGAGTCCCTTGGAGCAAATTGTGACAACATAATGGGTGTCGGGCTTTTCTTATCGTCGTTACCCACGACAACCGGATATCTCTTTTTGGGTAACTCCTGCAGGGGCACCCCACTTTCCTTAGCCCCAACCTCAACAACCCTCAAAAACTGATGAGCAATGTCAACAATTACCAGTTGGTAATTACTGGCCCCTATCCCATTTATTAAAATCATCCATTCTCGCGCCCTAAGCCAATCGAGCTTGCTTTTCAGGATGTCTTCACCAAACACTTCCTTAACTTTGGCGTGAGCCGGATGCATGGATTCCATAGCAGGCTTTGACATCCAACCAACGATACGATTGCTCGCGCCATTATCCGTTGCTTCACGCGAACACAACTGAAGAATGGTTTGGTCATCCAGCAATCGTCCTTCGCGATCTGCCAACCACGGCACATTAGCCCCACGCTCTTTTTCCGTCCATGGGGCCACGCGAAATGAACGAGCGTTGTACGAAAACCAGCCCCTTGCCCACTTAAATGGCGCAGATGCTTTTAATTCAGGCGGTCTTCGTGGAGCAGTCGCTTCACTGTCCAGAGGAAGTGCCCGCAGCGTGTGCTGAAAGACAGCATCAACACGACACGCCTCTATCAGCGTGGCCGCAACCGTTTTAATACTTAGACAATCGGCAGTTTTGGGTTCTGCAAATGCACACACTTCACCCAACTCGACATGATTGCTGGGCCGTTTCACGGCTTTCAAAACAACTTCCTCTCCATAGCGATGCACATGTTCCCGAAGCGCCTTGTCATCGCTTTCTGGCTTTACAAGCATGTTCGCCCAGCCCCGCCAATATGCCTCGTAATCAGCCATGGTTGCGTCTGCGTTCCTCATACCGATCCCAGACGTCACCTTACGCCCAGATTCTGCCAGATGCTCGGGAAGCCCATAATCCTGAAGTTCCCCAAATGGAAATCGGACACCTTTCAGGCCAGGTTTGTCATCATTCTGCTCGTTGGCTGGATGAGCTTTGCCTTCTATAATCGCGTTCTCGGAATGCTCATAAAGGCTGGTTTTTTTGGATCCACTCTCGGCAGCAGTCTCCCCGGATGAAGCCCCACCAGAAGGGACGCCCTGTGCAGGTTGCTTTGATGCCCCGCATCCCCACCCGAGCATAGCCAAAACAACCAGGAGCAACAGTAGTTCTGCTTCTTTATGAAGACCAAGCCACGTCTTTGTCATCATAGTCCTACCCACCATCGGTTTTTGAATCCAAACACCTGCAAGTTCACTTTTCGGGGCAAACTGCTCTGTAGGATTTGAACAACTGGATAAAAGCCTCCCTTTTTTCCGGATTTCCTTCGAGTTCAGTTATGAGCTTTTCGTACTTATCCCCAGGCCTATCCTGTGCCTCACCCGTAAACAACTTGTGGCACTTGATCAAAGACCTAGGATCCCCATCCGGACGACCAGGCTCGTATAGCGCCTGTAGTACCTTGGCGGCAGTTTTACAGTCAAAAGCCTGTGTCAACGGAGCTATTGCGTCATCAAGGGGCCGAACCAGTTCAAGAAAAGCCACTTTCGATTGGTCGTTGTCAGGATCTTTGGCGGCAGCTGGCGCCGCAGCCTCTTCTGGCGCCGCGGCCTCATCTGGCGCCGCGGCCTCTTCTGCCGGTTCATGAACGGCGGCCTCGTCGTCCGTATCAGTCAGTTGGCTTTCATCACTGGTTGCGGCGGCACCGGATGGCACCTGACCACCAGCTTGAGGCTCTGTGGGCGAATCCTCAGGACGCTCCGTACCGGGAACAATGCTTGGATCGGCAGGACGCTCCGTACCGGGAACAATGCTCGGATCGGCAGGCAGCTCCTCAATCGGATCATCGTTTGTACGAACCGCCGCGTCACGATTATCCATCCACACCCGAACCTGAAATACAAATATCAGGAACAGCAGCGTCAAGATCGCAATGGATAACCAGTTGAAGGATAATCGTGCTTTAGCAACCCCGGGAAATTCATCGCCCGGACCCGTCTCTGCAGGCTCGTCAGGCTCGTCAGGCTCATATTGCGCCACCGTGGCCGCTTTTAACCTATTAAACAGCTCTTTAACCTCTAAAATCCCCCAACCTTCGTTTGCCAACTCACACAGCAGGTCTTGCCTAGCTTGATTGCTCCATGGGGAAGTGTGCTCTTTTCTCTTGGCGATGGCCCATGCAAGAAAGGTGTTTGACAACCCCCTAGAATCGGCATTTAAGGCGGCTACAAATAACGCCCACCACCAGTTCTCCTCAAAATGATTCTCAGGTTGTACCAGCGCTGCAAGGTATTGCAACTCATTAAGCAGGTTCCTCCTCGCTTTGTCATGACTTAAAGACATGACGATATCAATGTAATCCTCGACCCAATCTGGGATAACAGGGCTTTCAAAAGGCGTACCCTCTGCAGCGCTCAAATCTACCCATATCTGTGGTCTCAAGTTGGATTCCAAAACCGCCAGCTCTGACGACGACTCGAATCCCAGCACGACTGTTAATTTCGGGCGTAAGGCAGGTGGGCACAACTCCCACATCCACTCCAGGACAGTCGAGGGCTCCAAGGCAGACGGAAACGGAATCTCAATCATAGGTTCTCGCTGCTTTTGCACAACAGCAGCCACTGTAAGCGAAGCCAGCCGTCGAAATCTTTGCCCCTGGGGCTCTGCAGTTGGAGCATAGGATTCAGCCAACATCGCAGAGACATCACTAGGTTCATACTGTTCAGGGTTTGAAAACAACTTCTGCGCCACATTGACTAACCCTGAAGGGAGCGCCTGCCCCTCGGGAACCTTGACCGCCAGCACCTCCACATTTTCCGTATAGCGCTTATCACCGGGATCAGCACTGCTAGCCCCCCTTATCTGGGCGATCATCAGATAGCCAGTCCTGTTATTGTTATTATCGGGAGCAATTAAAACCCAACCGGCTCGGATAGTTTCAAGGTCTTTCAACCCTCCAACGTTCCAACTAAAGAACAGCTTATCCACATATCCCAATAAACCGTCGGGTGATTTTGCTGAGCTTGAACTTAGGACAGTTGACAAGTGATACCCATTCTTACCATGCGCAACGCGCAGATAAAACCAATTCATATCACCACTAGCTCCACCATAATCTTTATTCATATACGCACCGTCAGTCTGGTTATCAATTACTCCTGGGGGATATTTTCTGGATGCGGATTTTTTAGCCACTCAAGCATCTCTTTTACCCCAATTGGCCTGATTGGTAGCCTCACATATTCACTGGACTTTTTCTCGTATGATTCTGTCCCTCTTCCTGACCCTAGCGCTTCTGAATCTCTAACCGTTAAATCCCTGTCTTTCAGATATGGTTTTTGCCCGAGCGCCGACACGCCGAAGATTTTAAAAGCATCCGGCTTGCCACTAATCTCTTGCGCTGATTGTCCCATTGAGCCCGCCACATCCCTAAGTAGTTCTGCGGCCTTTTGATTGCAAGCATCTACTGAAGGTCTTGATTCACCTTCTTCGAAATGTTCATCGATTTTGGTAACGCAAATGGCAATAGCATCAACTATACCAGGTCCACCAGCGAACCTGTGCGTCGCTTTCTGCCTAAGCGTTTTGATTGTTCTTAAGAGCTCTTTCACCTGCCTAGCAGACTCGCGAATTTTGTCTGCGCTACCATCAACGATCAGGCAAAGCCGATTCGCATTTATCAGTTTGGACTTCGTGAATTTCAATTTGTCTGTAGTGTCCTCACCTTTCCTACGGGAGCCATCGGGGCCTTCACGCATATCACGCCGAATTGCATCTATGTCCTCCCCAGGAAGATCGTGCAGGAATAACAGCTCCGTTTTTCGTCTGTCTGAATGACCACCGTCACCGTAACCATTGCCATATAAGACCATATGAGAATTCAACTTCGTAGTGTCGGGTAGCTTCCATTCTGTACCCTCTTCTTCCATTAGCTTTTCTGTCTCCTTGCCCAAATCGTTGGCCACAAAAATAACCGTTTCGTCCATTCTCCAGAATTCGTACAGCCATGAAATCAACAGGCATGTTTTTCCAGTACGTCTGGTCCCTATCAGGCCAATCGCAATGCGTTTATCCGGATTCTCAAGAAAAACCGCATCATTGAAGCAATGTCCACATAGAGGACACACTCGATGCAAAGCATCATGCCGGCCATCCGATTTGCAGCGTGGGCATCGCACCTGAATCGGAAGAACAGAAGTCACACCAGCTAAAAAGGGGCGAAAAAGAAAAAGTCGGCCGGGAATATCCTGCCTCTCCCAAGGCCACCCTTTCTTAATTATGGTTTTAAAATCAACGTTATACGCACAGCGGTACGTCTTGATAAATTTGTTTTTATTTTGTTGGCCGGATCTTAAGAATTGATCGCAATAGTGACCGAATTCAGCACAAGAATTGCCATCAGAATCTTGGGATCTGCATTCATACAGCGCCTCATGGCGCCTGAAAGTACCCCAACATATTGGACATCTGACCGATTTGTGTTGCTCAGGCATCTTAACACCCCCACGTCTCTAACAGCCGAGACGTATGGCCACTATTGCTTTTGATACATGGACCAAATTCACTTTCCCCAAAGCGCGACTAAGATTTCAATATAATAAAAGTCACAACGCCAACAAGAATTACGAACAAAACCAATTGCACGATCCTGATTACAGTTGATGGATCAAGTCCCTTTAGATACGAGGACAGTGCAGCGTCGTTCGAATCGGCGGCCGAATCGGGCCCATAGTAAGGACCGTTCCGTGTTCGGCCTGTTTCAGAGTCAGAGTAATCACCAGACGGCCTCAGACGCCGCTCTAGCTTTGCTCTGCATACAGCCCGTCTAGTGAAGAAACTTAGTATAAGCAGCACCAATAATACGCCACTGGTAATTGCTAGGTGGGCCGATGTAACTGGGTTCATTTCAGCTCCTTAACAACAGTTATCTGCTGGCAACAGTGCCATAACACAACTCACAGCACCCCATCTGAACTTTCCACCCGACGACTTAGCGGTAATCCATGACAAAACACAGCCCCAATTCGCTTAGAAGTGTAAAAACTTGCTAAAAGGCGAGCCGGTCACTTTTAACGCATCATCGAGAATACAGCAAGTTGATTTTACCCACAAAAGTTGACAGGGTTCTAGCACACCAGTCTTGTTATAATCATGCTTAGGATTATCCCAATAAAACCCCCGATATAGTTCCAGGCCCCAGAGACCTCCCTTTCAGGCTCGTCAGGAGTCTCAATTCCATCACGATACCAACTGTACTGATCTGTGGGTTGATAACTGGGGTTGTGTGAATAAGAGGTGGTTTTCAACCGGCCGCGTCTTGGTTGCGGCATCACCACGGCTGCGACTGTGCCTTGAGGCAAGGTATGGTGTCAGGGGAGAGGTTTGGGTGCTGGGTTGTGCAGGGGGGAGAGTTGTGGGTGGGGCAAAAAAATCCGATCTCACAAGGCACCATCCTGCAGAAGCGCAACTTCGGGCGCCCCTGTTGGCCATTGGCGCCTACGCTGCGCTGTCGCCTGGCCAACAGGGGCGCAGGGCCAAGGGCCCAAGGGCCCAAGAGCCAAGGGTCTAGCGCACCGATCTGGCAAGGCGGAGCCCGAGGTCGTCGTCGCGGAGGCCGGGATCGACGAGGTTGCGAATCGCCGCCCGCACGATCCCGGCGTCATCGAACCAGGAGCCGCCGCGATCAACCCGGAAAGAGCCTGTGGACGGTCCAGTTGGATCTGTAACCGAACCAGATGGATAAGCCCCATACCAATCTTGGCACCACTCCCAAACATTACCAAGCATGTCGTACAATCCCCATGCATTAGGTGCCTTCGTACCAACCGGATGTGTCTTACCACCACTGTTGTCCCCGTACCACGCAATCTTATCCAATTCACCGTACCAAGCAGCTGTCGTACCTGCTCGACATGCGTACTCCCACTCAGCCTCGGTTGGCAGCCGCAGGTTATTCGTCCCAAGCATCTGGTTCAACTTCCCGATAAAGTCCTGTACGTCATTCCAACTGACACGTTCAACTGGAAGGTCAGGTCCCTTAAAATGCGACGGGTTGTTTCCCATGACAAACTGCCAAAGCGACTGCGTCACAGGAGTGACCATCATTTCAAATGGACTAGTCAAAGTAACCTTGTGCTGCTTCTCGTCGCTATATCGCCCATCCTCCTCCTTTGGAGACCCCATCATAAACGTCCCGGCCGGAATGCGGACAAACCGGAGCATTTCGTGAATTCTGGCAATGCGCTCATCTCCTCGCTTTCTGGCTTCAACAGCCGCTCGGTCATCCCGCTTGGGTGGCTCTTGGGCACCCATCTTGACCGAGGACGGCAAAGAAAGCGCCTGGAAAAACTCATCTACGTTTTGAAAACGATCCTTTGCCTCGGGGCTAATGGCCTTCACAATTACTGAATCCAATGCCTTAGAAACCTTGCCGCCGGTGACTGTGTGAGGAAGGTCAATGGATGGGTTCCTAAGCCGGCTGAGAGCATCATTGGGAAGGCGACCCGTTAACATCTGATAAAAAGTGACGCCTACTGCATAAAGGTCGGTCCAAGGACCTTGACTGCCTTGTTCTGAATACTGCTCCAATGGGGCGTACGAAGGCGTAAATATCGGAAAACTGCGGCTTCTAGCTCCTTGAGCATAACGAGCCGCACCAAAATCAATCAACTTCAAACCGCCGTCATTGGTGATGAAAACGTTCTGGGGCTTGATATCGCGATGAATCAACCCTTCATTGTGAATCTCTCGCAGACCGTCAAGCATTGCTGTCAAGATCACAATGGCTTGGTCCTCGGGCAAACTACCACCCCTGGACTTCAGCAGGTCGGCCAGGGTTTGCCCTTCAAGGTAACGCATCACAAGATAGGCGGTGCCGTTGGCTTTGAAGAAGTTGTGAATACCAACAATGCGCGGGTTATCCTTTTCAGACACCCGAGCCAACACCTGGGCCTCTTCAAGAAACTTTTGAAGCCCAAATTCAAACGCATCTCTATCCTCGATAGTACATGGATTAACACTATGGCCATCGGTACTTCGCACGGCATCAGAGCGAGGCATGTACTCTTTTATAGCCACGCGCAGGCCAAGGTTTTCAACAACCGCAAGATAGGTGATCCCAAATCCACCAGATCCAAGAACGCGACCAATGCGATATTTATCATCAAGTAAGGCACCGGCCGGAAGGCAAAAGGAAGGGTTTTCAACCCCCTGCGCCTTGGTAGCAGCATCACACGTGCAACGGTTATATGAAAGGCAACAATGAAGGCAGTAATCAGGCATGAATCTGACACCTCAAACTAAAGCAACGGCGTGCAATCAAAAGCTAGCAACGCCCAAGCTGACACACGCAGGAGATTGTGCCCCGAGGCAACACCGGGTGTCAACGAAAACTAGGGCACCGATCTGGCTAGGCGGAAGCCAAGGTTGTCGATGCGTGTGTCAGCAGAACTGGAATTGCGCTTAGCTGAACGCATGAACCAAGAGCCGTCGGTCCAAGAACCACCGCGGATAACCCGGTCAGAGCCTACACGAGATTCCCAAGCAGAACCGTCGGCAGGAGCACGTTCATAACTGTCATGATACGAATCCTGAACCCACTCATCGACATTACCTGCCATGTCGCATAAACCCTGGATAGTATTACCTTTTGGCTTGCTACACACGGGCCATGCACCGCGTCGGCCACAGCCTGGATTGCCATCATCCTCACTGTCCTCATTAATTTCCAGATCATCCATTACAGCCAGTTGACAAGTTGCTTCTTCGTTGCCCCAGGGATACTTCCAATCACGACCGCCGCTACGAGCTGCATACTCCCATTCAGCCTCAGTAGGCAAACGGGCTCCAGCCCACTTAGCGAAGGCTTGAGCCTGGTACCAATCCACGCAGACCGCAACGTCATTATCCTTAAAACTATTTGGATCAACCGAAAATGCAATCCACCTAGAACCAGGTCCTTCCCAGAAGAAACACGTATCATCGTCAACATGAGCGGCAGTGCAGCGGCCTGCAGCAACACATTGCCGGTACTGCTTAAAAGTGACTACCGTCTTACTCATTTCAAAGGTTGGCACTGTTACACGATGAACGGGCTTTTCGTCATCCTTCGAGTCTTCATCTCGTTGACGAAATCTATCGTTTGAACCCATATTAAAACTCCCCCCTTCAATTCGTATCCACTCTATCCCAGTTCCACTTGCGGCTTCAGTCAGGGACTTACCGATTTTCTTACTACTACCTATAGGTTTCGGTTTAACCACTAACTCCGAAGGTAGATGGTTACCAACCTTAGGAGGAGTAACCACTCCCTGGCTTTCTGATTCTACCAATAGTCCCTCATCTGAATGAACGTAAGAAGGTGCAAATATCTTCTCCTTCAGAGAGCCAAATACTAGAACCGCCAATGAAACCACTAGTGCCGTGCCTATTATGTACACTGCCGGATGTGCTGCCCGCTCTGAAGGTGCCGGTGGTGGTAGAGGCAAGGGTGGGGTTTTAACTGGAGGCGAAGGCGGGGGTTTTGGATCTTGGTCGAATATCGGATGTGCTCGCAGACCCTTAAAAAACTCATCTACGTTACGATAGCGATTATGAACTTCAGGACTAATCGCCTTGGCGACTACGGCATCCAAATCTTTGGATACTCTTCCCCTAGTGGCTGTATGAGGCAGAATAAAAAGGGGATTTTCTTTCCTACTAAGGGCGTCGTTGAGAAGACGACCTGTTAGCATCTGGTAAAAAGTGACACCAACTGCATAAATATCGGTCCAGGGGCCTTGATTGCCTTGTTGCGAGTACTGCTCGTATGGGGCGTAGGGAGGGGTAAATACCTGCGTTAAGCTGCGGCTTTTTGCTCCCTGAGCATAACGGGCCGCGCCGAAGTCGATTAGCTTGATGCCGCCATCGTTGGTGATGAACACATTATGGGGCTTGATGTCACGGTGGATGAGGCCTGCACCATGGATCTCTCGCAACCCGTCAAGCATCGCGGTCAGAATCACAATGGCCTCGTTCTCAGGCAATCTGCCGCCTCTGGAATTCAACAGGCTGGCTAGGGTTTGGCCCTCAAGGTAGCGCATTACGAGGTAGGCTGTACCATTGGCCTTGAAAAAATTGAGGATACTGACGATGCGTGGATTATCTTTTTCTGAGATCCGAGCCAAGACCCGCGCCTCTTCAAGAAACTTTTCTAGTCCAAATTCAAAGGCCTCCTTGTCTTGATGAGTACCCGGTAAAACGGAATGACCGTCAGTACTTCGCACAGCGTCGGAACGAGGCATGTATTCCTTTATGGCCACGCGAAGGCCAAGGTTTTCATCAACGGCCAGATAGGTGATGCCAAATCCACCAGCACCAAGAACGCGACCAATGCGATATTTGCCATCAAGTAAGGCACCAGCAGGAAGGCTAAACGCGTAATTTTCAACCGGCCGCCCGCGAGTCTCGGAATCACATGTGCATTCCTTATGCTTAAGGCAACAATGAAGGCAATAATCAGACATAAGTTTGGCACCTCGGGTAAAGCAACGGCGTGCAATCAAAAGCTAGCAACGCCCAAGCTGACACACGCAGGCGATTGTGCCCCGAGGCAACACTGGGTGTCAACGAAAACTAGCGCACCGAGCTGGCAAGGCGGAATCCGAGGTAAGCGCGGCGGGCGCCCGGATCGTCGAAGTAGCGATTCGCCGCCCGCACGTGCCCGGCGTAGAAGTTCCAGGAACCGCCGCGAACAACCCGGTCAGAGCCTGTTGAAGGTCCAGTTGGATCTGTAACCGAACCAGATGGATAAGCTTTGTACCAATCCTGGCACCACTCCCAAACATTTCCAAGCATGTCGTACAATCCCCATGCATTAGGTGCCTTCTTTCCAACCGGATGTGTCTTACTATCGCTGTTGTCAAAGTACCAAGCAATCTTGTCCAATTCACCGTACCAAGCAGCTGTCGTACCTGCTCGACATGCGTACTCCCACTCAGCCTCGGTTGGCAGCCGCAGGCTGTCAATCCCAAGCATTTGGTTCAACTTCACGATAAAGTCCTGTGCGTCATCCCAACTAACGTTTTCAACCGGTAGCTTAGGTCCCTTAAATCGCGACGGGTTGTTTCCCATGACAAACTGCCAAAGCGACTGCGTCACGGGAGTGACCATCATTTCAAACGGCCTAGTCAGCGTGACCTTGTGCTGAGCCTCATAGCTACTGCCCTCTGGAGAACCCATCATAAACGTCCCGGCCGGAATGCGGACGAACTTTAGGGTCTGTTTCCTTTTAAACAAACCACCTGGTTTCACCATAACAACATCGCTGTATGTCGGCTTGAACTGACGGGAATTATCCACAACAGGTTCAACCCTCACAACCCGCTTTCGTTCCTGTTCCTCCTTTGCGGCCTTGTCCGCGGCGGCCTTCGCGGCCCTTGCCTTGGCGGCGGCTGCCCGCTCTCTCGCGATGCGTTCATCCTCGGCCTTCTTCTCAGCAGCAATCCGTTCCTGGTCGCGCTTTCTGGCTTCAACAGTCGCACGATCATCCTGCTTCGCTGGCTCTTGGTGATTCAGCTTGACCAAGGATGGCAACGAAAGGGCCTTGTGAAATTCATCTACGCTGCGAAAACGATCCTCTACTTCGGGGCTAATGGCCTTTGCAACTACACCATCCAAAGCCTTGGAAACCTTACCGCCGGTGATTGCATGAGGAAGCGCAATTGAGGGGTCCTTAAGCCGACTGGGGGCTTCGCCTGGAAGACCACCGGTTAGCATTTGGTAAAAAGTGACGCCTACTGCGTAAAGGTCGGTCCAAGGACCTTGGTTACCCTGTTGATAATACTGTTCAAATGGGGCGTACGGAGGGGTAAATACCTGCGTTAAACCGCGGCTTTTTGCTCCTTGGGCATAACGGGCCGCGCCAAAGTCGATTAACTTGACGCCTCCATCGTTGGTGATGAACACATTATGTGGCTTGATATCGCGATGAATCAGGCCCTCACTGTGAATCTCTCGTAGACCGTCAAGCATCGCGGTTAAAATCACAATGGCCTCGTTCTCAGGCAAACTGCCGCCCCTGGCCTTCAAAAGGCCGCTTAGGGTTTGGCCTTCAAGGTAGCGCATAACTAGATAAGCGGTGCCATTTGCTTCGAAAAAACTGAGGATGCTGACAATGCGAGGATTGTCCTTTTCAGATACCCGAGCCAACACCTGGGCCTCTTCAATAAACTTTTGAAGCCCAAATTCAAACGCATATCTATCCTCGATAGTACCTGGATTAACACTATGTCCATCGGTACTTCGCACGGCATCAGAGCGAGGCATGTACTCCTTTATGGCCACGCGAAGGCCAAGGTTTTCATCAACCGCCAGATAGGTAATGCCAAATCCACCAGCACCAAGAACGCGACCAATACGATATTTACCATCAAGTAAGGCACCGGCCGGAAGGCAAAAGGAAGGATTTTCAACCGGCTGCGCCTTGGTAGCAGCATCACACGTGCAACGGTTATATGAAAGACAACAATGAAGGCAGTAATCAGGCATGAATCTGACACCTCAAGCTAAAGCAACGGCGTGCAATCAAAAGCTGGTAACGCCTAGGCTGACACACGCAGGCGATTGTGCCCCGAGGCAACGTGCTGTGTCAACGAAAACTAGGGCACCGATCTCGCGATGCGAAACCCGACGCCGTTGCTGGAGTAGCTTGGCGAGACGTAGCCGCGATTGGCCGACCGCACGTGCTTGCCGACGTTGACCCACAGGCCTCCACGCCTAACTCGCTTGGAGCCTTCTGGTGATTCCCATGCTGAACCATCTGTGGGTGCGCCTTTGTAACTGTTGTGGTACCAGTCCTGGACCCACTCCCATACATTTCCAGCCATGTCACACAAACCTTGGGGAGTGTGGCCTTTGGGCTTGCTACAAACTGGCCATGTGATGGCGCGGCCACAACCATCTTTGCCAGCCCCGCACATCACGGCCCGACCACAAGTTGCATCCTCGTTACCCCAAGGATATTTCCAATCATTGCCAACACCACTAGCCGCATACTCCCATTCAGCCTCGGTGGGCAAACGGCCACCAGCCCAAGCAGCAAAGGCGCGAGCCTGCTCCCAGTCCACACACACCACAGGTTGATTGTCACCTTGGAAACTACTTGGCAACGCACCTTTGTCCCACTTCCGACCATTCCATATCCAACATGTACCATCGTCAATGTGGGGCGCTGTGCAGTGACCTGCATCTACACATGCCCGGTACTGCTTGAAAGTAACTTCACTCTTACTCATTTCAAAGGCTGGCACTCTTACTGAATGGATAGGCTTTTCGTCAGGGTCGCCATCGTTGGACCCCATTTGGAAACGACCACCTGGGATTGGTACCCAGTCCAGTTCAAGCGCGCCCGCTGCTTTGGCCTGAGCAGGGTCACCCTTTCCTGTTGTAGCTTCTGTTCCTGCCGGTGCTGGCGTTTCTGCCTCTGTCCTTGGGCTCGCCTTTGATGGAGCGTCTGTTGGAGCGTCTGCTGTGGCCTCTGCCTCTGTTGGAGCCTCTGCGCCAGCCCCTGCCCCTGTTCCTGGCCCTGTTCCTGCCCCTGCTCCCGTCCCAGCCTCCACCCCCACTCCAGCCCCCGTGGCCGCCCCCGCCTCCACCCCCACCCCCTTAGCCGACTCAGAAGAAGGCACCTCTGCCACCTCGGAGCCGCTTCCCACCTCTGCCACCTCAGAGCCAGTTCCCACGGCAAATAAAAAAATCCCAACCGCCGACAAAACCACAAACACCGCACCCATTATATAAATGGCAAGATTAAGGTACCGTTGCGAGGAGCTCTTCCTAGCACCGTCACCCAAGATCACAGTCACCGGTTCTTGGTCTAAACCTTCGGGCGGCTTGGGGGGCACCTGCTGGGGCTCCACATCGTTCACAAACGGCTTGGAAAGGGCCTCAAGAAATTCATCCACGCTGCGAAAACGATCCTCAGCTGCAGGGCTGATTGCCTTGGCGATTACAGCATCTAGCCTCTTGGAAACCGCACCTCCAGTAATTGTATGCGGAAGCGTAAGTGAAGAGTCCTGAACCCGACCTGGGGCCCCCTCTGGAATAAGACCAGTTAGCATCTGATAAAACGTAATGCCTACCGCATAAAGGTCGGTCCAGGGCCCTTGGTCACTCTGTTTGAAATACTGCTCGAATGGAGCATAGGGGGGAGTATAAATCTGAGTCAAACCACGGCTTTTCGCACCCTGAGCATGACGAGCGGCGCCAAAGTCGATCAGCTTGACGCCGCGATCATTTGTTATGAAGACGTTCTGAGGCTTGATATCGCGGTGGATAAACCCTTCATTGTGAATGTCTCGCAAACCGTTCAACATCGCCGTCAAGATTTCCACGGCCTCATTTTCAGGCAAACTACCGCCACTAGACTCCAACAGGCTATTTAGGGTTTGGCCTTCAAGGTAACGCATCACCAGGTAAGCGGTGCCATTGGCTTTAAAGAAACCATGAATATTGACAATGTTCGGATTATCCTTTTCAGAGATCCGGGCCAAGACCTGGGCCTCTTCAAGGAACTTTTCAAGGCCAAAATCAAAGGCTTCTTTGTCATCAAGAGTGTGCGCCTCGACACTATAGCCATCAGTACCTCGCCCAGCATCAGAACCCGGCATATACTCTTTTATGGCCACGCGAAGCCCAACATTCTGGTCTACAGCCAGGTAGGTAACCCCAAACCCACCAGCACCAAGCACCCGCCCAATGCGATACTTTTCATCAAGCAAGGTGCCAGCAGGAAGGCGAGAAGGAGGATTCTTAACAGGCTGTGCCTTGGTCGCATCATCACAAGTACACCGGCTATGCCGCAGGCAACAATGAAGGCAGTATTTGGAATCAGGCATGAGTCCGGCACCTCAGGTAAAGCAACGGCGTGCAATCAAAAGCTAACGCCAAGCTAACGGGCACCGGTGATTGTGCCCCGATGCAGTGGGGCCTGTCAATGGAAACTAGCGCCCCGACTTGCGGGGCGAAAGCTAGTGTGTCCGGGCAAGAGCCTCCTGAAATTCATCCACGCTCTGAAAACGATCTTCTGTTTCAGGGCTGATGGCCTTGGCAATGACGGCATCTAAATCCTTTGAAACTTTCCCGCCAGTGGCTTCATGGGGCAGTTCAAGTGAAGGGTCTCTAAGCCGCTGCAAAGCATCTTTTGGAAGACGCCCAGTCAACATCTGATAAAATGTGATGCCTACTGCATAAATATCGGTCCAGGGACCTAGCTTGTCTAGTAGTGAATACTGCTCAAATGGCGCGTAGGGAGGAGATACCACCACCGTGATGTCACGCCTTGCCTCTTGCTGAAAAGTGCGGACCGCCCCAAAGTCAATTATCTTGACGCCACCATCATTCGTAAGGAAAACATTATGGGGTTTGATATCACAATGAACGACCCCTTCATTATGAAGGTCGCGCAAACCGTCCAGAATCGCAGTCACATAGTATTTAGCCTCTTCTTCAGGCAGGCTTAAGCCCCTGGACTTCAGCAGACTGCTCAAGGTCTGGCCCTCAAGGTAAGACATCACTTGGTAGACTGTATTGTTAGCTCTAAAGTAATCAAGGACGCTGACAATTCGTGGATTACCCATTTCGGAGATTTTGGCCAGAGCCATGGTTCCTACAAGAAACCTTCTCATATGATATCTAAAGGTATCTTCATCTTCGGAATCACCGGACATAACGGTATTTACATCGGTACTTATTACATCATACCCACGTAGCATGTACTCTTTTATAGCCACCCGGTGCCCAAGCTCTTCATCAACCGCCAGATAGATATTACCAAATCCACTCGCACCAATTACGCGACCAATGCGATACCGGTCTTTCAGTAGCACACCAGCAGGAAGGCTGGGGGGCTGATTTTGAACTGGCTGATTCTTGGTGGCATCATCACAAGTACAACGGCTGCGCTCAAGGCAACAATGAAGACAATAGTCAGGCATGAGTTCTGCTCCTTAGATAGAGTAAAGAAACGACACGCAATCGAAAGCCAACGCCAAGCTAACATGCACCCGGGATTGTGCCCCGATGCAGTGGGGCCTGTCAATGGAAACTAGCGCCCCGACCGCGCACAGCTAAAACCAAGGGAACTTGGCGACTTGTGCTCGTCGTCGCCCAGGGTTTATCCTTCAACGTAACGCATCACAAGATAAGCGGTACCGTTGGCCTCAAAATAGTTGTAGACCTTCACACTGACAAGCCCTGAATTCCGCTTTTCAGAGATGCTAGCCAAAACTTGGGCCTCTTCAAGAAAATCCTTTATGCCAGATTCAAAGGCCGGCTTGTCTTTGGGCGCTACCGGCTCAACACTATATCCATCGGTACCGCGTCGTGCACAAGCATCTGACATGTATTCCTTTATCGCAACCCTAAGGCCAAGTTCTTCATCCACTGCCAGGTAGGTTATGCCAAAGCCACCTGAAGAAAGTACGCGACCTATACGATATTTGCCGTGAAGCAGGGTTCCTGCCGGAAGGCCAGGGGGCTGGTTTTGAACGGGCCCACCCTTGGCTGCGGCATCACAGGTACAGCGACTATGCTTAAAGCCACAACGCAGGCAGTAAATACCCGAGGATATAGGCGAGGTGACAGGCGGGCCTTCTTGCCGTTGCTGTTGGGACGCCCCCACGGAATCCAACTCGACTACAGACGGTAAGGAAAGGGCCTGATGAAATTCATCTACGGTGCGAAAACGACCGTTCACTTGCGGACAAATGGCCTTGGCAACCACATCGTCCAAAGCCTTTGATACTCTGCCACCAGTCGCTGCATGAGGCAGTTCAATCAATGGGTCTTCAAGCCGACTAAGCGCATCATTAGGCAGACGCCCAGTTAACATCTGATAAAAAGTGACGCCTACCGCATACAGATCGGTCCAGGCACCTTGGTTGCCTTGTTGTGAATACTGTTCAAACGGCGCGTAGGGAGGGGTATATACCTGCGTCAAACCGCGGCTTTTGGCACCATGAGCATAACGGGCCGCCCCAAAGTCGATCAACTTGAGCCCGCCATCATTGGTGATGAACACATTCTGGGGTTTGATATCACGGTGAATCAGCCCCTCATTGTGGATCTCTCGCAGCCCGTCAAGCATGGCCGTCAAAAACACGACGGCCTCATCTTCACGCAAGCCACCACCCCTGGACTTCAGCAGGCCGGCCAGGGTTTGCCCTTCAAGGTAACGCATCACAAGGTAAGCTGTATTGTTAGCCCTAAAAAAGTTGAGGATGCTGACAATTCGTGGATTATCCTTTTCAGAGATTCGAGCCAAGACCCGCGCCTCTTCAATGAACTTTTCAACTCCAAATTCAAAGGCACTTTTATCATCGTGAGTGCCAGGTATAACAGTATGTCCGTCGGTACTTCGCACAGCATCAGCACGTGGCATGTACTCTTTTATGGCGACTCTGGAACGCAGGTTTTCGTCCACCGCCAAATAGGTGATACCAAAACCGCCCGCGCCGAGTACGCGCCCAATGCGGTATTTGCCGTCAAGCAGAGCACCAGCAGGCAGGCAAAACGGATAGTTTTCAACCGGCTGATTCTTGGTCGCATCATCACAAGTGCAACGATTACGCTCAAGGCAACAATGAAGGCAGTAGTCAGGCATGAGCCCTGCTCCCTAGGCAAAGCAAAGAATCGACACGCAATTGAAAGCCAACACCCAAGCTAACATGCAACGGGGATTGTGCCCCGCAGCTGTTGGCCGTGTCAATGAAAACTAGCGCACCCAATGGTCCCCGTCTAATCTAGGCAGCAGGGTCAAAAGCGGTTTGCAAAACAAGAGGGCAACTTCCATGTGCCATCTCGACTAGCGTAGTCCAAGGCGGTCTTTCCAGGTCCGTTTTGGTAACAGGCTGGCAACTTCCAAATGCCCGCCCTTCTTAGCGTTGTCCAAAGCCGTATCTCCAAACATATCCTTGGCATTGGCGTTTACACCATGCTCCAACAGAATTCGTACAACGTCCGCATGTCCAAAAGATGCTGCCTTGTGTAATGCGGTCCCTAGCTGTTGATCCTTGGCATTGGCATCCGCACCATGCCTCAGCAGTAGCCTCACAACGTCCGCGTGTCCAGAAGATGCTGCCTTGTGTAATGTGGTCCACCTGTCTAGGTCTTTGGCATTTATATCTGCTCCGTTTTCCAGCAAAAGCCTTACAACTTCCGAGTGTCCAGAGGACGCAGCCCGGTGCAAAGCAGTCCCAAGGAGTTTATCCTTTGTATTGACATCTGCACCATGCCAAAGCAAAAGCCTTACAACTTCCGAGTGTCCAGAGGACGCAGCCCGGTGCAAAGCAGTCCATCCATCATCATCTCTGGCATTTATGTCCGCACCATGTTGAAGCAGAAGTTCTACAACTCCGGATCGTCTGCCGCTCAGAGCACTGTCCAAAGCGGTCTTTCCATTGATAGCCCTAGCATTTATGTCAGCTCCATGCTCCAGCAAAAGGCTTATCATCTCCGAGTCTCTGTCCCAAGCGGCCTGTTTTAAAGCGGTTGAGCCGAGCCTATCTTCGGCATCGACCTTCGCACCATGCTCCAACAATAGTCTTACAATTTCTGAGTGCCCCTCCTGGGTAGCAAAGTGCAAGGTGGTTCGTCCATTTTCGTCCTGGGCATCTATATCTGCTCCGTTTTCCAACAAAAGTCTTACAACTTCCAAGTGCCCCTTCTGGGCAACAAGGTGCAAAGCTGTCCATCCATGTTCACCCTGAGCATTTATATCTGCATCCCATTCCAGCAAAAGCCTTACAACCTCTAAGTGTCCCTCCTGGACAGCAAAATGCAAAGCAGACCAGCCCTTTATACCCTGGGCATCTACAAATGCACCATTTTTCAGCAAAAGTCTTACAACGTCCGTGTGTCCATTCAGGGCAGCAAAATGCAAAGCAGACCAGCCGTTTTCATCCTGAACATTCATATCCGTACCAAGGTTCAACAAAAGCCTTAGAACTTCCGAGTGTCCTTTCTGAGCAGCAAAGTGCAAAGCCGTCCATCCAAGGATAGCTTTGGCATTCATATCGGCGCCATGCTCCACCAAAAGGTTTGCAATTTCCCAGTGCCCCTCTTTTGCAGCTATCTGTAGTGGAGCTAATTCATTAATGTCAGCTTGGTTAACATCCGCCCCTTGTTTGATCAGTCTGTCTACTATTCCAAATGCACCATTTTTAACAGCCACATGCAAAGAAAACGGTTCGTTACCAGGGCTTAGTCTGCCGGTGCTACCAACCTTGTGTCCTTTACCTTCGGCCTCTGCCTTGTACCCCTTATTCACCCCCGAATCTGCTAGTTCTCTCAACTCTTGCGCAATATACACAGACTCGCTGCTTGCATCCTGACCTAGCAGCGCCTGGAGCACCTCAGAATTCTGATTCTTTTGTGCTATATCCAGCGGCGTCCGTCCAAAATTGTTCTTGGCATTTGCATCTGCACCATGCTCCATTAAAAGCCATGCAACCTCGACGTCCCCCTTCCACACAGCCCTGTGCAAAGCGACCGAGCCATCGAGACTCTTGGCATTTACATCTGCACCGCTTTTCAGCAAAAGGTCCACCACTTCCCAGTGCCCCTGCTCTGCAGCCCAGTGCAACGCGGTCAATCCATCTTCATCCCTGGCACTAATATCTGCGCCGTGCTCAAGCAGCCACCCAACAACTTCGCCACGACCTTCACTTGCCACCTGGATCAGGGCAGCATCATTGCGGTCAGATGCATTGCTCATCAGCGACATCCCCGTTTATAAACAAACACTTCACAGCACAGCTTTGAAAACCACAGCCCACCTTGGCACCTGCATTTACCATTAGCCGCACCCGGACCCAGAAGTCAAGAACCAAAATGCCTTCCGCATAAAATACTGGGCGCCCGGTATCAAGTACGACAGGGATTGTCGCCATGCTGGCCTTGGTTGTACCAATGAACAAAAAATCCCGCCTTGACTGATTGATAGGCTGGTGGTAGCGTCCGATCACTGCCACTTGATCGGGGTACGGATCATGCAACGTCAGTATGGGGTAACAAGCATGCAAGGTGAGTATCTTGTTGGGAGGTCAACCTCCTGCTTCCATAGACTTAACGATGCAACGGTTTCTGGTAAACACGCCACAATGTCGCTTGAACAGGACGGAAAGTTGCTGATAATTGATCTTAATTCGACAAACGGCACTTATGTACTGAGAAATGGTATGAAAACACGGATTTATCAAGAAGCCGTCAACCCCGATGACATCTTGTTTTTCGGTGAGTGCCAAGTTCCTGCAAGCAAGCTGATTGCCCACATTCACGATGATGATGGACACACATTAAGAGTACCCCAACCGGAACGAAAGCCATCAAAACCAACAAAACACATTCGCTGTAAATGCGGGAATATCAGGCCTTCGGGCACAAGTTGTCCGATTTGTGGCGACGTGTCAATCCGACGGTAAGGCTGCATTCATGAACAAATTAGCCAAAAATGGCCCGCTAACGTTCATTATTGGTGGGATATTTGTCGGTATCCTGGTGATCGCCGCATGTCACTTGCTGGGCTTTGTATTTCCGCCACTTGCGAAGGGTGGGTCCATGGCGGTGCTCTTGTTTGACTGGAGCACCCCCCCATTACTGCCAATCCCATATCCCTTCACCATCCAAAACCTGACTACTTTGGTCCTCTTTGCAGCCCTTGGGGAGCTTTGGTGGCACCGTCTTGCCACCAAAAAAGCACAAACCTTCGTACATATGAAACTGCTGCCTGAAGATGATCGAACTGTTCTTGGGCCTGTTGAGCTCGCATCAATCAGGCTAAAGGTCCTTGAAGTCAGCGCAGGACAAGATGCTTTTTTGCCAAGCGCAATTGACCAAGTCATTATGCATTTTCAGGTAAACAGAACCACGAATGAGGCCCACGAATTATTGAATTCAATGGTCGACCTTGAAATGCATCGTGTGGACTTAAGTTATGCAACACTGCGATATGTCACGTGGTTGCTGCCATCTCTGGGACTGCTGGGCACCATCGTGGGCATAGCTTTGGCACTTGAGGCCATGGCTAAGGCCCAGGCTCCTGTAAGTATGAACGATGTCATAAAATCCCTTGCCACGTCCTTCAACACAACTATCGTTGGATTGGCTTGGAGTATGATTGTGATCTTTGGCATGACCAAGGCACAACGAGAGGAAGAAGCCGCAGTCAATAAGGGGGCGAGCTACTGTTTGAAAAATCTGATTAATCGACTTTTTGTTCCGCCAACCTAGGCCTTTAAACGATTAAGCGTTGTGAGGTATTTCCATGTATCGTCCCAATCGTCAGATACAGGTATTCACTATAACGATGCTGGATGTGATTACTTTGACCGCGGGAGTGTTCCTGATCCTATTTATCATCGCGAACCAACAAAGGGAAAATGTGGAAGCGGAGCTTCAGCATGCCGAGTCCAAGCTTCAGCATGCCGTGGTTGCCCGACAGAATGCGGAGGCTGAGGCTCGGGCAGCTAAAGACGCCTTGGAGAAAATGCGACCAGGAGCAGTGATTGAAGGTCATGGACAATGCGAGATAGATACAGCTGAAGCAACCGTTTACCCCTGTGAAAACGAAGCCTCCCAAACATTTTTGGACCTTAATACTAAAGAACGAGCCTCCATTTCGATTTTCAGGCAGTGATTTCTAGCGGGCTCCAACCCAGCAGCCGGCGATGTTGCGGCGCCGTCGCCGGGCACATGGGGTGCGCGAGGCCAAGGGGCTAGGGGGCTAGTGCACCGACCTTGCTAGGCGGAAGCTCACGATGCCGTTGCGGTAACTAGGCAACCGCTCTGCTCGGTTCGCCGCTCGCACACTGTAGGCGTTGTTGTTCCAAGCACCGCCGCGAACAACCCGGGAAGAGCCTTTCGGCGACTCCCATGCGGCACCATTACTGGGCGCACCTCGGTAACTTGCGTGATACCAATCCTGGACCCACTCCCATTCGTTGCCAGCCATGTCACACAAACCCTGAGTGGTGTTACCGGCGGGTTTGCTACAAACGGGCCACGGGGCATCACGACCACAGCCTTTACCACCGTCGTTCATTACCGTTCGTCCACAAGTTGCCACATCATTGCCCCAAGGATACTTCCAATCACGACCGCCACTACGAGCTGCGTACTCCCATTCAGACTCGCTTGGTAAGCGAGCACCAGCCCACCTTGCAAAGCTTTGGGCTTGGTGCCAGTCCACACAATTCACAGGGTGACGTCCATGACCAGCTTTGCCCCAATTGCAATGAACTCCATTATTTGGGGTCGTACATGCACCTGCGTTTACGCACTTCTCGTACTGCTCGACCGTCACATGGCTTTTGGTCATTTGAAAGGTTGGAACGGTTACTTGGTGAACGGGAGTTTCATCAGAGTCTCCAAAATTGGACCCCATAGTAAAACTACCACCTTCGATTCGTACCCACTCCATTCCGTCTGTTGGCAAAGCGGCAGGAGCTGCCTGCTCCTTTGTCGCTGATCCAGCCTCCTCGTTCTGTACCTCCATCGGTACATAAACAACTTTCTCCCGAGTTCCAAATCCGCCAACCCAAACAAGGATTAAAACCCCCAGTAAAATTATTACCGCAGCGCCCATTATGTACATGCCCAGATGACTGGAGCTCTTTGGGGATTGGGGTGAGGATGAGGGCGAACGTGGCGGTGGAGGCGGCGGTGGTGTCGAGGGTGAACGTGGCGGTGGAGGCGGCGGTGGTGTCGAGGG
>Ga0116145_1000230_pt1 | contig 71972 bp, 48 predicted proteins | sample AD_JPNHG1_MetaG_FD_89747 | JGI IMG/M metagenome (GOLD analysis project Ga0116145, IMG submission 89747) | Active sludge microbial communities of municipal wastewater-treating anaerobic digesters from Japan - AD_JPNHG1_MetaG | ecosystem: Engineered > Bioreactor > Anaerobic > Digestate | place... | reverse complement strand
GACTCGATCACCGTGGCCCCCGCGCAGACGCTCACCGACCGCGAGTACCAGGCGATGCGCGACGCCTCCATCGCCATCATCCGCGAGATCGGGGTGGACACGGGCGGCTCGAACATCCAGTTCGCCGTCAAGCCCGACACGGGGCGCATGGTGGTCATCGAGATGAACCCGCGGGTCTCGCGCTCGTCGGCCCTGGCCAGCAAGGCCACCGGCTTCCCCATCGCCAAGATCGCCACCAAGCTGGCCGTGGGCTACACGCTGGACGAGTTGCCGAACGACATCACGCGCGAGACCCCCGCGTCGTTCGAGCCGACGATTGACTACGTGGTCGTGAAAGTGCCGCGGTTCGCCTTCGAGAAGTTCCCGGCCGCCGACCCGACGCTGACGACCTCGATGAAGTCGGTGGGCGAGACGATGGCCATCGGCCGCACGTTCAAAGAGGCCCTGATGAAGGCCATCCGCGGCCTCGAGGCGCGTTTCGCCGCGGCGAGGGCCGACGACCCGGTGGCCATGCAGCATAACCTGCGCACCCCCACGGCCGACCGCCTGGCCTACGTGTTCGCCGCGCTGCGCGACGGCTGGAGCGTCGGCGAGGTGGCGCGGCTCACCCAGATTGACCCCTGGTTCCTCGAGCACATCCGCGAGATCGTGTCGGTCGAGCGCGAGGTCGCGGCCTGCGGCTCTCTCGAGCGCGTGCCAACGCCCCTCCTGCGGCGGGCCAAGGAGGTCGGCCTCTCCGACCACCGGATCGGCGAGATGCTGGGCAAGACGCCCGAGCGGCAGGTGCGCGGCCGCCGCCTCGCCGCGGGCATCGTGCCAGCCATCAAGCTCATTGACACCTGCGCCGCCGAGTTCGCCGCCGCCACGCCCTACTTCTACTCGACCTATGACGCCGAGAATGAGGCGCGCCCCGCCACCGACCGCCCCAAGGTCGTCATCATCGGCAGCGGCCCCAACCGCATCGGCCAGGGCATCGAGTTCGACTACTGCTGCGTCCACGCCGTCTTCGCCGCCCAGGAGCTGGGCTACGAAGCCCTCATGGTCAACTCCAACCCCGAAACCGTCTCGACCGACTACGACACGGCCGACAAGCTCTACTTCGAGCCGGTGACGCTGGAGAACGTGCTGAACGTGGTCGAGACGGAGAAGCCCATCGGCGTCGTCGTCCAACTCGGCGGGCAGACACCGCTGAGCCTGGCCGTGCCGCTGGAGCGGGCCGGGGTGCCGATCCTGGGCACGCCGCCCGACCAGATTGACCGCGCCGAGGACCGCCAGCGGTTCGCCGCCGCCCTCGACCACCTCGGCTTCCGCCAGCCCGCCAACCGCTCGGTCCTCTCGCTCGACGAAGCCCGCGTCGCCGCCGATGAGCTGGGCTATCCCGTCCTCGTCCGCCCCTCCTATGTGCTCGGCGGCCGGGCGATGGAGATCGTGCTGAACCCCGGCGAACTCGAGCGCTTCGTGCTCCGCGCCTTCGAGGCCGCGCCCGACTTCCCCGTGCTGGTGGACAAGTTCCTCGACAACGCCATCGAGGTGGACGTGGACGCCGTGTCGGACGGCACCGACGTCTACATCGGCGGCCTGATGGAGCACATTGAGGAGGCCGGCGTGCACTCGGGCGACAGCTCGTGCGTGCTGCCCCCCCACACGCTGCCTTGGCACATCCTGGACGAGATCCGCCGCGAGACCATCGCCCTGGCCCTCGAGTTCCGCGTGCGGGGCCTCCTCAACGTGCAGTTCGCCGTGCAGGATGGCAAGGTGTTCATCCTCGAGGTGAACCCCCGCGCCTCGCGCACCGTGCCCTTCGTGAGCAAGGCCACCAACGTGCCGCTCGCCAAGGTGGCCACCAAGGTGATGCTGGGCAAGACCCTGGCCGAACTGGGCATCCGCGGCGACCCGCCCCGGTTCGGCGTGGCCGTGAAGGCGCCCGTGTACCCGTTCAACCGCTTCCCCGGCGTGGACGCCGTGCTCGGCCCCGAGATGAAGTCCACCGGCGAGGTCATGGGCATCGCCGACTCGTTCGGCGTCGCGTTCGCCAAGGCCGAAAGCGCCGCCGGCACCGAGTTGCCCCTCCAGGGCACGGTCTTCCTCAGCGTGCGCGACCAGGACAAGCCGATCATCGTGGGCATCGCCGGCCGCTTCCACAAGATGGGCTTCCAGCTCATCGCCACGGGCGGCACGTGCCGCGCCCTCCAGGGCGTCGGCCTCCCCGCCCAGCACATCCTCAAGGTCAGCGAGGGCCGGCCCAACGTGGTGGACTGGATGAAGAACCGGGCCGTGCATCTGATCATCAACACGCCGAGCGGCAAGACGCCGCGGCACGACGAGGTCTCCATCCGCACCACGGCGGTGCTGCGCGGCGTGCCGCTCATCACCACCGTGCCCGGCGCCGCGGCCGCCGCCAGCGCCATCGAAGCCCTTCGCGCCGGAGCCTTTGGCGTCCGGCCGCTGCAAAGCTGGCATGGAACGAGGAGTTGATGTGTGAAACGTGATCCGTGAGAAGCCACGCCGCAGTGTGTCGGTTCCTCTTCCCTCTCACGCATCACGGGTCAAGTCCACGGATTGGCAGGCGAAACCGATCGAAGCAAGACCACCTGTTCCTTACGGGAGTTCGCGATAATGGCCAAACACATCTTCGTGACCGGCGGGGTCGTCTCCAGCCTCGGCAAGGGCCTCACCTCGGCCGCACTCGGCCTCGTGCTCGAACGCCGCGGCCTGCGAGTGGCCATCCAGAAGTTCGACCCCTACATCAACGTGGACCCCGGCACCATGAGCCCGTACCAGCATGGCGAGGTCTACGTGACGCCCGACGGGGCCGAGACCGACCTCGACCTCGGCCACTACGAGCGGTTCACCAGCTCGCCCATCTGCCGCCTGTCGAACTTCACCACCGGCTCCATCTACAAGAGCATCATTGACAAGGAGCGCCGCGGCGACTACCTGGGCAAGACCGTGCAGGTCGTGCCCCACGTCACCGACGAGATCAAGGGCGCCGTCCGCCAGATCGCCACCCGCGACGTGGACCTGGTGATCACCGAGATCGGCGGCACCGTGGGCGACATCGAGGGCCTGCCCTTCCTCGAGGCGATCCGACAGTTCCGCCTCGACGTCGGGCGCGAGAACGTCCTCTACGTTCACCTCACCCTTATCCCCTACCTGCGCGCCGCCGGCGAGATCAAGACCAAGCCCACCCAGCACTCGGTCAACAAGCTCCGCGAGATCGGCATCCAGCCCGACATCCTGATCTGCCGCAGCGAGCGGCCGCTGGGCGACGACGTGCGCGCCAAGATCGCCCTCTTCTGCAATGTCGAGAAAGAGGCCGTCTATGAAGAGCTGGACCTCGAGGCGAGCTACCTCGTCTACGAGCTGCCGCTGGTGTTCGCCCGCCAGGGCCTCGACGAGATGATCATCCGCAAGCTGGGCCTGAACTGCGGCGAGGCCCGGCTCGACGACTGGGCGAGGATGGTCGAAACCCTCCGCAAGCCCGCCAGGTCCGTCGAGATCGCCGTCGTCGGCAAGTACATCCAGCTCAAGGACGCCTACAAGAGCATCTACGAGGCCCTCACCCACGCCGGCATCGCCAACGACGCCCGCGTGAACGTGCGCATGGTCGAGTCCGAGGACGTCGAGCACCAGGGGGCCGAGGCGGCCCTGGGCGGCGTGGGGGGCGTGCTCGTGCCCGGCGGCTTCGGCTACCGCGGCATCGAGGGCAAGGTCGCCGCCATCCGCTACGCCCGCGAGGCCAAGGTCCCCTTCTTCGGCATCTGCCTGGGCATGCAGTGCGCCGTCATCGAGTTCGCCCGCACGGTGTGCAGCTACGCCGGCGCCAACTCCACCGAGTTCGACCCCAAGACCAAGCATCCCGTGATTGACCTCATGGAGCAGCAGAAGCGCGTGGCCGGCCTGGGCGGCACCATGCGGCTCGGCTCGTACCCCTGCGAACTGCTGCCCGACACCAGGGCCCACGCCGCCTACGGTGCCGCCACGGTCTGCGAGCGGCATCGCCACCGCTACGAGTTCAACAACGCCTACCGCGAGAAAATGCGCCGCAAAGGCATGGTCTTCAGCGGCGTGAGCCCCGACGGCGCCCTCGTCGAGATCATCGAAGTCCACGACCACCCCTGGTTCGTCGCCGTCCAGTTCCACCCCGAGTTCCAATCCAAGCCCCTCCGCCCGCATCCGCTGTTCCGCGACTTCGTGGCGCATGCCTTGGCGCAGCGATAGCGCCCCGGCTGCCTTGCATCACGTCCCCTGGTCGCCAGGCTCTGAGCCTGTGATGGGGCCAGACGGACTCACACGGACTCACACGGACAGGCACGGACGGGCACGGATGCGGAGCGTCCCCATCGCCGCCCCCATGCGGAGCGTGGGGCGAGGGAGATTCCTGCCCGCGCCCCGTCTCGCGCCGCAGTTGCAGGCGTGGCCAATTGGTGGTAGAGTCCCGCCGTTCGCCGTTGCCGGCTCGTCTCGAACCCGTTCCGCCATTCGCCAAGGGAACTGACATGCGCCTCGCCATCCATTGCCTCGCCATGACCCTTGCGGTCGGCCTGGTGTGCGGCTGCGCCCGCCTGAGCCCCTCGCCCGACGCCCTTCGCCGGCGGCAGCAGGCATTCGAGCGCGCCGAGCTGGCCTTCCGCCCGTGCGTGTTCAGCGGCGAGCAGTTCCCCAAGGTGGCCTTCGACGACCCGGCGCGGGTGGAAGAGCTGATCGGCCCCTACACGCTGAACGCCCGGTTCTTCGACGCCAACCTCCAGGAGGTCACGAAGGCCGAAACGCCGGGCCGCTACGGCGCCATCGTGGAGATTCGCCCGAAAGCCGGCCCGGTGTCGAAACGCTTCTTCACCCTCTTCCGCGCGCCGGGCGGCGTGAACTGGCGGCGGGCCCGAATCCCCGTCGCCGCCGAGTTCCCTACCGGCCTGGGCTTTGACCCCGCGGCCGCGCGCGAGCGGTCGCGCGCCGTGGGCGAGTTCTTCGCGCGCGCCCTGCGCCATAGCCTCGACCACTCTTCCGACGCCGCCGTCCTGCTCGCCGGCCTCTCCGACACGCCGCCCGGCACGCCCGACACCGAGCGCAACGGCCCCTGGGCCGCCGATGCCCGCTGGTGGCACGAGCTCAAGCGGCACACGGGCGACCTCGTGCCGCTGAAGTACCTCGTCCACTTGCCGCCCGGCGCCGCCGCCGACCCGTCGAAGCGCTGGCCCACCATCCTGTTCCTCCACGGCGCCGGCGAGCGCGGCGACAACCTCAAGCTCGTCGAGGTCCACGGCCCGCCCAAGCTCGTCAAGACCCGCCCCGACTTCCCCTTCATCGTCCTCTCGCCCCAATGCCCCGCCGGCGCCTGGTGGAGCCTGCCCGCGCTCGAGGACCTGTTGAACGAGGCCATCGCGAAATACCCCGTGGACCCCGATCGCATCTACCTCACGGGCCTGAGCATGGGCGGCTTCGGCAGTTGGGCGCTCGCCATCCAATGCCCCGAGCGCTTCGCGGCCGTCGCGCCCATCTGCGGCGGCGGCGACCCGCTCGATGTCGAACGCATCAAGGACCTGCCCGTCTGGGTGTTCCACGGCGCCAAGGACACCGCGGTGCCGCTGGAACTCAGCCAGGCCATGGTGGAGGCGCTGCGCAAGGTCGGCGGTCGCGTGCGCTTCACAGTCTATCCCGAGGCCGGGCACGACTCGTGGACGGCCGCCTACGCGAACGACGAACTCTATGCCTGGCTCCTCCAGCAGCGCCGCGGCCAGCCGCAGGAGCCGAAGTCCCAGGAAGGCCGATGAACGCATTCGTGCTCCTCGTGCTGGCCGCCTACGTGGCCATGCAACTGCTCATCTACTGGCGGCTGCGGCGCGCGTTGCCCGCGGGCAGGGCAGGACGGGCCGCCGTGGTGGGGTGGTTCGCGCTCATGGGCGCGGCGCTCTTCCTGGCGCGGCCCTTCGAGAGCCTCGGCTGGCATGTCGCGGCGAACGCGGCCGGCGTGGCCGGCCACTGGTGGGTCGTGGCCTCGATGTGGGTGATCCTGTTCGGCGTGGCGTGCGAAGTCTGGAACCTCGTCCCCCGATGCCTGCCGCCGCTCCGACGTCTGCGCATCCGCCTCCGCGTGCAGGCCGTCGCCGCCGCCGCGATGGTGGCGGGGCTCACCGCCTGGGGCGTCGTCGAGATGCACGCCGTGCGCATCGAGACGCTCGCCGTACCCACGGCGCGCCTGCCGGCCGGCTCGCGCCCGATCCGCGTCGTGCAGTTCTCCGATCTGCACCTCAACTCGCTGATGAGCCGCTCCCGCCTCGAGCGCATCCTCGCCGCCATTCGCGAGGCGCGGCCCGACCTGCTGGTTTTCACGGGCGACTTGGCCGACGAGTCGAGCCCCCACGTCGAACGCCTCGCCGTGAGGCTCGCCGCACTCGAGGCCCCCCTCGGCAAGCTCGCGGTCACCGGCAATCACGAGTTCTATCGGGGCCTCGCCCGCACCGCGCCCCTCTTCGACCAGGCGGGCTTCCGCCTGCTGCGCGGCGAGCGGCTGCGCGTAGCCCCCGGCGTGCTCGTGGCGGGGGTGGACGACTATGCGGCCGAGCGCCTCGGCATCGTCGAGGCCGACCAGGAGGACCGCGCGCTCCCGCCGCCCGACCGGGCCGAGTTCGCCATCCTGCTCAAGCACCGCCCACACGTCGAGCCGGGAGCCGCGGGGCGCTTCGACCTTCAGCTCTCAGGGCACACGCACGGAGGCCAGGTGTTCCCCGGCCTGTGGCCGCTGCGCTTCTTCTACCGCTACACGCGCGGCCGCTACGAGTTGGGCGGCGGCGCGGAGCTCTACGTCACCCGGGGCGTCGGCACCTACGGCGTGCCATTGCGCGTCTTCAGCCCGCCCGAGGTCACGGTCATCCTCCTCCAGCCATAGCCCGGTCTTGCAGCCCATTCTGCCACACGCTAGACTCTTGGACCGTGGCCCGCGCGCCGGGAAAGGATGAGAGGATGAATGGATGAATGGATAGACGTGTGTCCGACAATCATCCAATCCTCCATCCATGCAGTCATCCCCCCTCATTGTAGCCAGGGAGCGCTCTTGGGATCACAAGGAGCAGTCAGATGAGAGAACAGTCCCATCGCGTAGACATCTGCGTCGTCGGCGGGGGAATGGCGGGGCTGTGCGCCGCGCTCGCCGCGGCGCGCCACGGCGCCTCCGTCGTCCTCATGCACGACCGCCCCGTCCTCGGCGGCAACGCCTCCAGCGAGTGCCGCGTGCACATCTGCGGCGCCGACCGCCACAACGGCATCAAGAACATGCGCGAGACCGGCATCCTCGAGGAAATCCGCCTCGAAAACCTCGCCCGAAACCCCAACCGCAACTTCTCGGTCTGGGACGCCCTTCTCTACGAGAAGGCCCGCTTCCAGCAGGGCCTCACGCTCCTGCTCAACTGCTCGTGTCACGCCGCCGAAATGGACGGCGACCGCATCGCGAGCGTCACCGGCTGGCAGCTCACCACAGAGACCGCCCACACCGTGCGCGCGGGCATCTACATGGACTGCTCCGGCGACGGCATCCTCGCGCCCCTCTCCGGCGCCGAGCACCGCATCGGCCGCGAGGCCCGCCACGAGTACGGCGAATCCATCGCCCCCGAAATCGCCGACCGTAAGACCATGGGCATGACCTGCCTCTTCCAGTCGCGCGAATACCCCACCCCCCAGCCCTTCACCCCGCCCGACTGGGCCTATCGCTATGACCGCGAAGACGACCTGCCCTACGGCGCCAAAGGCCACCGCTGGTGGACCATGGGCTACTGGTGGGTCGAGCTGGGCGGCGACATTGACTCGATTCACGACACCGAGATGCTGCGCGACGAGCTGCTCAAGACCGCCCTCGGCGTGTGGGACCACATCAAGAACCGCGGCGACCACGGCGCCGACCACTGGGCGCTCGAATGGCTCCAGTTCCTCCCCGCCAAGCGCGAGAGCCGCCGCTACCTCGGCCGCCACGTGCTCACCCAGGGCGACATCGAGAGCGGCGGCCGCTTCCCCGACACCGTGGCCTACGGCGGCTGGAGCATGGACGACCATCACCCCGCCGGCTTCCGCGCCGCGCGCCTCGGCGCGCCCGCCACCATCTTCCACCACGCCCCCTCGCCCTACGGCATCCCCTACGGCTGCCTCGTCTCGGCCAACGTCGCCAACCTCATGTTCGCCGGCCGCAACGCCTCCTGCACCCACGCCGCCATGAGCTCCACCCGTGTCATGGGCACCGGCTGCTCGATGGGCCAGGCCGCCGGCACCGCCGCCGCCCTCGCCGTCCGCCTCGGCACCGAGCCCGCCGGCGTCGCCCACCACATCGGCATCCTCCAGCAGCTCCTCCTGCGCGACGACGCCTACCTCCCCGGCGTCTCCCAGCGCTTCGGCCCGTTGACGACGCAGGCGAAGCTCTCCGCCTCCCAGGGCGACCCCGCGCCCCTTCGCGACGGCATCAACCGCCCCGTCGGCGACGAGACGCACCGCTGGCCCTGCCGCCCGGGCGACTGGGTGACCCTTGAGCTTCGCGCACCCGCCCACATCGAATCAGCCACGCTCATCCTCGACAGCGCCCTCCACCGCAACATCCAGATGAGCTACCACCAGCGCGACGACCAGCTCACCCGCCTCCCCGACGAACTGCCCCGCGCCTTCCGCCTCGAAGGCCGCCACGAGGGCCTCTGGGCCCCCCTGTTCGAGACTGCCGACAACCGCTCCCGTCTCGTCCGCATCCCCATCGGCCGCACCCTCGACGCCGTCCGCTTCACCCTCCTCGCCACCTGGGGCGCCGACGAGACCCACCTCTACGCCTTCTACCTCGACTGAGCCCCTGCCGCCCTACCTGGATCACCCCGCGGCTGCCAGGCAGATGATACAGGTTGCTGGAAGCGTGAGAACCGCCCATTCTCGCCATCCTGCCCCTGCTGTATCACTTTCTCCCACACGCAGGTGATACAGCAAGTCTCGAGTTGCGCGGAAACCCACACGGGACTGCGACTCCGCTGGCTCTGACCGCGAGCAAGGAGCGACGAGGAGGCGACGCAGCGGAGGGCGCCGTTGACGACGAACCACACAGCTCGCGGCCAGCGGAGCAGGCCCCTGCTACCAAGGCCCCGCTCTCTCGGAACTGCGGGAAACTGTGGAGGATCGCGGGTGCGGGCCGGAATTGCAGGTGGCGGCGGGAGTTCCGAAGGAGCGCAATGGGATAACCCAGGCAACGCCCTCATCTTTGCCCACATGGCAGGGCCTCGTAGCCCGCAAACGCGGGCGACCGGGTCGTAGCCCAGGGCGACCGAAGGGAGCCCTGGGACCATCGCATCCTCCCCATCGAAGCCCCCAAAGGGGGCGCCTCTCGTGGGCTGAATCGCCCCCCTTCGGGGGCTCCCTCGGGGGGCCGCCTCTACCCAGGGCTCCCTTCGGTCGCCCTGGGCTACCCTCAAACGCCCCCATTCGGGGGCTAAACCCCAGCCCCCGGAAGATGTGGGCAAAGAGCAGGGGCGTTGCCCTGGGCTATCCCATTCGAGCCCTTCAGGCTCCAGAAAGAACCACCCTGCCTGCAATTCCTGCCCGCACCGGAAGATCGCGGAGCGGTTGACCGCCGGCGCGCGCGGCAGTATACTGGGCAACGACGCACCTACCCTGTGGCACCCGCGGAGACCCAACCTTGAGACGTCGCATGGCCTGGTTCCTGGGCGGACTACTCGTCCTGCTCGCCGCTGGCGCGGCGGGGGAGGCGCCCGCGCCGCCGCTGGCCGCGGCCGACGTGGAGGCGCTCTCGAAGTCCCTGGAGAAGATCGTCGCCATCCTCCAGGGCAAGGTGCCCGCCTACACCGTGACGCTGTCGGGGCGGTACAAGGACGGCCCCCTGGAGCAGACGGGCGAGCTGGCCATCGCGCGCCTCGATGCCGAGCAGTTCCGCCTGGCCCTCAAGAGCGACCTGCTCAGCTTCACCCTCCAGCGCACGACGGAGGAGACGTCGCTCGTCGTGCCCCTGATGAAGGTGGCGGTGGTGGGCAAGGGCCCGCTGCCGGCAGAGTCGGAGCTCCAACCCGCGCGACTCTTCGACCGCGTGGCCGGGCTGTGGCCCGCCGCGCTCACCGCGCTGAGCGTGATGCAGACGGCCGACCCGGGAGCCGTGGCCGTGATCCTCCAGGCCCTGCTCCAGCTCGAGCGGGCGCCCGGCCCGCCGGCGGGGCATTTCGTGGCGAAGCGCGAGCTGAGCGACGGCCGGCTCTCGATCGAGCTGGCCGAAGACGGGAGGGCGATCCGCCAGTTCCTCTGGCGCGACGCCGGGGGCCAGGAGGCGGGCGTGGGCGTGGCCATCGCCGACGAAGCCAAGCTGCCCGCGGCGGCGCCCGCGGCCGACTTCGTGGTGGTGAGCGTGGCGCGCGACGAGCTGGAACGCGCGCTCGGCCGCGGCCTCGGCCGCGCCGCCGAAATCCTCGCCCAGCGCTCGGGCGACAAGCTCAAGGACGACGAGCGCGCGGCCGACCGCGGCAGGCTCCTCATCCGCAACGGGCAGCGCGTCGCCCTGCTCCAGGGCACGCCGCTCGAGATCGGCTACCAGCACGGCAAACTGCTCGCCAAGGAGGCGCGGCGCACCGCCGACTCCGTGCTCTACGTGGCCGGCCTCTACCACACCCTCACCAAACGCACCTGGTTCCTCGACGTGCTGCGGGGCGCCTACACGCGGCTCGAGCCGCATGTGCCGCGCGAATACCTCGACGAGATGCAGGGCCTGGCCAATGGCTCGGGCCTCACGCCTGAAGAGGTGCGGCTGGCGAACATGTTCCCCGAACTGTTCCATTGCTCGGGCTTCGCGCTCTTCGGCAAGGCCACGGCCGGCGGCAAGCTGCTGCACGGCCGCGTGCTCGACTACATGACCGAGCTCGGCTTCCAGCGCGAGGCGGTGGTCTTCATCGTGAAGAAGCGCGACGCCATCCCCTTCGCCAACATCGGCTATGCCGGCTTCATCGGCAGCGTGTCGGGCATGAACGCCGAACAGGTCGCCTTCGGCGAAATGGGCGGCCGAGGCGAGGGCCAGTGGGACGGCACGCCCATGGCGATCCTGATGCGCATGGGCCTCGAACGCGCGAAGACTCTCGCCGACGCCGTCGCCCTCTTCCGCGACACCAGGCGCACATGCGAATACTACTACGTCATCTCGGACGGCAAGGGGCCGAGCGCCATCGGCGTGGGCGCCACGCCCGAGGCCATCGAGTTCGTCCAGCCCGGCGCCGCACACCCCAAGCTGCCCACGCCGCTCGACGACGCGGTGCTGCTCTCGGCCGGCGACCGCTACCAGCACCTCGTCGAGGGCGTGAAGGCGAAGTACGGCCGGCTCGACGTGCAGGCCGCGCTCGACCTGATGAAGCGCCCCGTCGCCATGCGGTCGAACCTCCACAACGTGCTCTTCGTGCCCCAGGACCTCGAGTTCCACGTGGCCAACGCCCGGGGCGCGTCCCCCGCGTGCGACCAGCCCTACGCGCGCCACAGTCTGCGCGAGTGGCTCGACGAGATGGCCCGGCCACTGCCCGAGCGAGGTGGCAAACGCGACAGGAAACGCCGCGACAGCGGGCTGTGACCCTCTTCGTTCGTCCGCGCTCCACAGAGGTCGCGCGGCGCGTGAACACCGCACGGCTCACGGCACGCTGCTGTGCGTTGGACAAGGGTTGCAAACAGGGTGCGCCCTCGCTATAATCGTGCCTCGGCGGGCATCGGCAGAGCTCACCCCCGAGGGCAGGAGCCACCACCTTGGCCGGATTCACGTTCGTCGGCCGGGAAGCGGAACTCGCCGCCTTCCGGCAACTGCTCGAACGCCCCGAGGGCGAGCTGCTGCTGGTGACCGGCCCCGAGGGCTCCGGCAAGTCCCACCTCCTGCGCCAGTTCCGCCACGAGGCCGCCAGCCAGGGCCCCCACATCGTTCAGCACTTCCCCCTCGGGCACCTGCTGGATGCGGACCTGCGGCAATACGCCATCCTCAGCGGGCTGGCGGTTGCGCACGGGGTGCGGGCCTCGCGCAGCGGAGACCGCGAGCTCCCCGGCAGCCTGACGCTGCGCCTGGTGCCGAGTCCGCGCGAGTTCTTCGCCCACCTTCTTGGCGAGGACCGTCGCCCCGTCACGGAGAAGCTGATCGGCCTGCTGGCCGTGGCCTCGGGCAGCCTGCCAGACGGCGCGCGCCTGGTGCTGCTGCTCGACCTGGGCCGCGCCGGCGGCCAGGACGCCTTCCCACTCGACGCGCTGACGCGCCGCCTGCCGCAGGGCGTGAAGGTGGTGGTCGCCACGGCCGAGGCGCCGCAGGGGCTGGAGGGGCAGCCGCGCGTGTCCGTGATCCGCGACCTGCCCGCGTTCGGCATCGCCGAGGTCACGCGACTCCTCGAATTCCACCACCCCCGCGGTGGGGACATGGGCGCGCTGGCCGGGGCGCTGCTCGCTAAGTTCGGCGGCAGTCCGCTGCTCAGCGATGCGGCCGCGAAGCTCATCGCGGGCGCCGGGGACCCGGCCGCGGCCCTGGCCGACCTGCCGACTGCCACGGCGGGCATCTGCCAGCAGCTCCTGGCTCGCCTCAGCCCCCAGGAACGGTCCGTGGTCGAATGCCTCGCCCGCGTGCCGTCGGGCCTCGACACCCCCTCGGTGTGCGCCCTCCTGGGCGCGCAGGCCGCCGAGGTCCAAGACGTGTTCCTCCAGGATGGCACCTGCAATGTCGTGGTGACGCAGCCGACGGCCCGCGGGCCGCACGCCTACGTGTTCCACGAGGCCTTCGCCGACCTGTTCTTCGGCGAGAAGGGGCCCGAGGTCCTGGACTTCCATAAGCGCGCGGCCGCCCACTTCCTGTCCCTCGTGCAGAAGGATTCGCAGGACGTCGAGGCCCTGGGCGCCCACTCGTTCCACATCCGCCTGGCGGCGGACCGGGTGCAGTTCATGCAGGAGTTCCCGCGCACGCTGCGGATCAAGCAGAACCTGGGCCTCCTGCACCTCCTGGCCGGCGAGTACCGGCTGCTGCTGATGTGGGCGCGGGGCGGCGAGGCCCCGATCAACCGCCCCCTGTGCATGGCCAACCTGGCGCGCATCTACCAGCAGCTCAGCCAGCCCGAGGAGGCCCTGCGCTACCACAAGGACGCCTTCGACATCTACCAGCGCGAGCGCGACCAGAGCGGCATGGCCGCGCAGCTCTCCGCCATCGCCTCGGTGCTCTCGGACCTGGGGCACCACGAGGAAGCCATCAAGTCGCTCCAGCAGGCCATGGCGATCAACGAGGCGTCGGGCGGCAAGGCCGCGCTCGCCGCCGACCTGGCCAACCTGGGCGTGTTGCAGGACCGGCTCGGCCGGCCCCGCGAGGCCCTGCTCTCGCACGCGCGCGCCCTCGATGCCTACCGCGAGCTCAAGAACGAGCCCGATGCCGCCGTCCAGCTCACCCACCTGGCCGCCCTGCACCGCAAGCTGGGCGAGCTGAAGGACGCCGTGAGCCGCTACCAGGAGGCGTGGCGCCTCAACAACCGCAACGGCGCCACCCGCGCCGAGGTCGCCTGCCTGTGCCAGCTCGGCCTCGTGTTCGACCAGCTCGGCGACCTCGAGAAGGCCATCACCTGCTACCAGCAGGCGAGCGACCTCGACCGCACCCTGGGCAGCCGGCACGAGGAGGCCGACCACCTGCGCACGCTCGCCGCCATGCACCTCAAGGCGCGCGATCCCGGCGCCGCGCGGCGATGCCTCGAGCAGGCGGTGGCCCTGGCCCATTCGTTCGGTGACCCCGGCAGCGAGGCGGCGGGGCTGCTGGCCCTGGCCCAAGCCGAACGCTCCGCCGGCCGGCCCGCCGACGCGCGCCGCGCGCTCGACCAGGCGGCGGCCCTGGCCGCCCGGCTCGGCGATGCCGACACCCAGGCCCAGGCGCGCGCGGCGATCGAGGAACTCGAACGCACCGCCGCCGAAGCCGCCGAGGAGGCGGCAGAAGAGGAGCTTCTCGGCAGCCCCTCTCCCGCCGAAGCCCCCTCCGACGACGTGTGCCTCGACGACACCGAGGCGGCGAATGCCGCCGACCCTGCCAGCGACGAGACCCTGGCGGTCCTGCGGCACCAGCTCCAGCAGGCGCGCGAGCGCATCACCGAACTCGAGGCCGAGGTGCGGAGACAAGCCGAGCTCGTTCACACCCTCGAGAAGGCCCTGGCCAAAGCCCCGCGCGGCCACTGACCCGAAGGCTCTGGAGTGCTGTCCATGTTCGACTGGCTCTTCGGCAAGAAGAAGACGAAGAAGCAGACGCGGGCCGCGGCGGAACGCAAGCCGGCGCCATCGCCGGGCGCCAAGACGGCGACGCCGCGTGGCCCGGTGCCCGCGGTCACGCCGCGCCCCGAGCCCGTGCGCCGGCCCCCGGCCGACGAACCGCGCTCGCTGCGCACGGCCGACGACGTGCTGGCCGAACTCGACCACTCGCTGGGCAAGCGGCCGGCCGCCGCGCCGGCCCCCGAAGAGGTGCTGGAGATGCCCGTGGACGCCAACCTGGCGCGCCACCTGCTTGCCGAGGGCCCCATCACGCGCGAGTTCATCCAGCAGCAGATCGCCGTGAGCGGCAAGGCGGACAGCTATCTGTGCCGCCTCCTCGGCAAGGTGCGCGCGCCGGCCGAACAGCAGCTCTTTCGCATCCTGGCGGCCGGCTACGACGTGCCCGCCGTGGACCTCAAGCAGTGCCGGGTGCCGCTCTCCGTGGCACGCTCCGTATCGCCCGACCTCGTGCGACGCTACAAGATGATCCCGATCGACCGCGTGGGCGACCTGCTGTGCGTGGCCTTCGCCGGCGAGGTGAACCCCAAGGCGACCGAGGCGGTGCGCCGAGCCACCGGGCTGCGGGTCAAGGCCTTCCGTTGCCCGCCGCAGTACATTGACATCCTTCTGGGCAAGCTGCTGCACGAGGCCGCGGTCTCGCAAGTGGCCCAGGCGGTGCCCATCAGCGAAGCCGAGTACCAGGAGGCCATGCGGCCCGCCGAGGAGCGCTGGGAGAGCATCCACGCGACCGCGGGGCCGCTGCGCGCGCTGCGAATCGCCTGAGACGGGCCTCGCGCGGAAGGCGGCCGCGCGGGCGCCGATGCCGAGCGGAGTAGAAGGGGAAAATGGCCTCTGAAGGTGCCGCGAGCCGCTGCATACTCCTGGCTGTTCCCGGGGGCGATCAGGTTGCACCGATCATCGAGTCAGGCTTCGCCGCCGCCGGCTGGCCGACGCGGTCCATCGAAACCGTCGCCCAGCTCGCCCAGGCGGTGGCCGAGCAGTTGGCCGGCCTGGTGGTCCTCGACATGGCGCTGCCCGGCGCCCGCGAGGCCCTCGAGGCGCTGAAGATGGACCCCGCGACGAACTGGGTCCCCGTGGTCGCGCTCTTCCCGCGCGGAAGCCGTCTGCTGCGGCCCGCGGAACTGCGCGTGCGCGCCGACGTCGAACTCGTGGAGCCGGTGGCGATTCAGCACCTCATCGCCGCCGCCGAAAGCAAGGCCATCCGCTCCACCGAGCCGGTCTCCACCCGCAAAGTCTGCCTGCTCCTGCCGAGCCGCAGGGCCGACCTGGAGCGCTGCGTCCAGATGGCCTCCACGCTCGCCCAGGCCACGGGCCTCGCCGAAGCGGCCCGCACGTCGCTCGTCGCCGCCATCCGCGAGGCCGTGGCCAATGCGATCCAGCACGGCAACCAGGGCGACCCGTCCAAGTACGTGCAGGTCGAGTACCGCCAGAACCCCGCCACCGTGACCATCACCGTGCGCGACCAGGGCGCCGGCTTCGACGCCCAGCGCCTCCTGCGGCAGGCCATCGAGGGCAACGCCGCCGACGCCGCGCGCGACCGCCATCGCCAGGGCGGCAAAGGCGGCCTCGGGCTCCTCATGCTTGTCCGCTGCACCGACCAGGTCCGCTACAATGGCGCCGGCAACATCGTGACGCTCACCAAGTTCCTCCGCGAACGCCCCAGTTGAATTCCCTGCCCGAGACGTGTAGTCTATGGGAGTGTTACGGAACGCCGTCGGCCCCCGTCATCCTGCCGCCCTTGCGCCCGGAGGAGTTGCCTCATGAGAGTCCCACGAGCCCTACTCGCCGCCCTCTGCCTGCTGGCCCCGTCGGCACCCGTCCGCGCCGCCGCCTGCGTGGACCAAGCGATCCAGCAACTCGTCGCGCAACTGGAGGACGGCGCGCCCGAGCAGACGATCAATGGCATCGCCATCTGGCTCTGGCTCGACGACAAGCTGCCCGAGCCCGTGCGCCGCGCCTTCCGCGACGACCTCGAGATCGCCCTCATCAACTCCCCCCGCTTCCAGTACTTCAATCGCGACCGCTTCCGCCAGATCCTGCGCGAGCACCAGATCACCCTCGCCCAGCTCACCGACCCCGCCGCCATGAAGGCCTTCGCCGCCGCCGGCATTGACGGCTTCCTCTCCATCGAGGTGCTCGACACCTCCTTCGCCCATCCCGACTTCAAGGAGCAGGACGCCTATTGCGTGATCCTGGCCAAACTCACCGACGCCAAGACCGCCGCCATCGCGTGGGCCGCCTTCATCGAAGGCGCCAACCCCGTCGCCCTCAAAGCCCTGCTCGGCGACGCCAAGCCCGAGGCGGGCAGCACCCGCTACCGCCAGCTCGCCGCCGCCATCGCCGACAGCCTCAGCAAGACGAACCCTCTGGACCCGCAACCTGCGGCGGCCGCCGGCGCCGACCCCAATCCCGCCGCCCCCGCCGCGGCGGCCGGCGCCAAGCCCAAAGTCATCACCCTCTCCAACCCCACCAAGGACGGCGCCGCCGGCATCGGCATCCAGAACCCCCTGAACGCCCCCTTCGACCTCAAGGCGTTCCAGGACGAACTGCTCGTCGCCCTGGCCAGGACCGGCCACTACGCCTATGTGGACCCCTCGCACATCGCCCGGCTCGTGGCCGCCTGGACCCGCGACAGCGAAGCCACAGCCGCCGCCAACAAGGCGGCGCTCGCCCAGGCCTTCGCCCTCGACGGCTATTTGTTTGGTGAAATCCGCAGCGCCGCCGACCGCTCCATCGAGCTCTCGATCCGCCTCGTCAACCTACGCGACGGCTCCGAGGCCTGGGCCGGCAAGTTCACCGGCACCGATACCTACCTCCACATCGAGCCCAAGCCCCTGCCCGAGCCGCCGGTCCCGCGCGACGAGCCCAAGGCGCCCGTGCCCCTGACCCTCGAAGAGATCGAGCGGCCCCTCAAGCCGCCCATCCCGCAGCCCGACCTGGTCGCACTGCCCGAGATCCCCACCCCGCCCCAGCTCCCCAACCCACTGGCCGTGCTGTTCTACGGCGTCGCCGGCCTGCCCCGCGACGCCGTGGACGGCGTCTTCATCACCCTCGACCGCGTGCCGCTGCTCGGCGCGCCCACCACGGCCCTCTACCGCGGCACCGGCCTCGCCTGGCTCTGCCGCCTCGGGGCCCACGAGCACTTCGTCGAGGACATTGCCACCGGCCGCGCCCTCACCCAAGGCCAGCTCGCCTCGGCCGACCCGTTCCCCACCTTCTTCCCGCTCATCACCTCCGCACGCAGCAACCCCAGGGGCGGGTCGAACTACATCCTTCAGCTCTCGCTCGGCACCCTCAGCATCTTCGACCTGCTCGACGCCACCTACTCGACCCTCGACCGCATGCCGCTCGTGGGCGCCGTGGCCACCCCCGTCACCCTCCCGCTCAACTACGCCTGGCGTTCGGTGCCCGACGACCGCGACACCTATCGCGCCCAGATCGCCCCCGCATCCCCGCGGGGCCTTCTGACCTTCGGCTCGCTCTCCACCGCCCAGCCCTGGTCGCTCTTTCCCAACGCGCGCTCGTGGCCCTTCACCTTCGCCACCCCGTGGGCCAAGGCCAGCACCTACCGCGCCTACGCCCAGCGCTACGACGAGGCCGCCAAGGCCAACGAGAAACTGCTCGCCGAATGGGTCGCCCAGGAGGAGGCCCGCAGGAAGTACAACGACGAGGCCCTCGCCACCCTGCGCCAACGCAACGCCGACCTCCAGCGCCGCTACCAGCAGCAGCTCGACAACATCCGCCGCGACAACGAGGCCGACGTCCAGCGCTATAACAACGACCGGCGCGCTGCCGAGGAGCATAACCTGCGGGCCAAGACCCTCAACGCCATCGCCGAGGTCGTCCTCGACCTGCCCGGCGCGCTCGTTCCCAAGCCGCCGCGGCCCGCCATCCCGCGCAAGCCGCGCCCGTTGCCCCGAGTGCCTGTGGCGCCTCCCGCGGCGCCTCCCGCGACGCCCCCCGCTGTTGGCCCCGCGCCGGCACCAGCGCCTGCCCCCGCGCCGGCGCCTGCCCCAGTTCCGGCTCCCAAGCCTCGGCCCGTGCGTCCAGCCCCCAAGGACCCGGCCGAGCCAGAGGACCCCGGCGTCGCCCCAAAGGCTCCGGCCCCCAAGGCCCTGCCGGCCCCCCCTGTGCCCGCTCCCGCGCCGGCTCCCAAGGACCTTGTGCCCGCGCCCAAGGCCGGATGAGCACGGGCATCCAGGTCATCTTTCCCCGCAGAAGCGCCCTGGCGCCGCCTGTCCCTTATGTCCCTTCGGCCCCTCGGATCCATCGCTCCTCGGGCGCAAGCCAACCGCACAGAGACCCAGCGGGTCCAGGGGGCTCAAGGGACGAGCAGACACCGGCAAGGGAGCAATGAGCAGTCGGGGCGCAATCCGCGATCCGCAGTTCGCCATCCGAAATCCGGCTCGCCTGGGTTTGGCGATCCTGACGTGGCCGCCGTTGGGGAGCATGGGCAGGGTGTGCCGCGTCGGTGGGCATCACTCCATAGCCCTATATGCCGCAACGCTTTACATTCCCCAGGCATTCCCCCCGCATGCTGGCTCATCCCGCAGATGAGCCAGCATGGCCGGAGCCGCGAGAATCGCCCATTCTCGCCCATCTACCCATGCTGTATCACTCTCCCCCTCACAGGGTTGATACAGCATGGGCGGGCTGCGTCCGCCGACCACCCGGCAGAGCCCTCCCGAGGAACCGCCAGGTCCGGCAGGAGCAGGCATGCCCACACCCTGCCCCAGGCCAGCCGAGCCAGGTGCGCCAAGCCCCGAACAGCCCGAAATCCCTACGCCCTCATCTCCTGCCCGCCGTCCACGAGCAGCGAGACGCCCGTGATGTACGAAGCGAGGTTTGAGGCGAGGAAGAGCACCGCGTTGGCGATGTCCTGCGGCTCGCACGAGCGGCCGAGCGGCACGAGCGAGTCGTAGTGGGCGCGCACCTGGTCGGGCCGGATGCCCAGCTTGGCCGCCTGTTTGGCGATGAACTCCTCGTTCCAGATGGCGCTGCCCTCGAAGACGTTGCCCGGGAGGATGGAGCAGCAGCGGATGCCCTGCTTGGCGTATTCGCGCGCCCACGACTGGGCGAGGCCGATGACGCCGAACTTGGTGGCGCAGTAGTGGGAGAGCTCGGCCGAGCCGCGCACGCCGCTCTTCGAGCTGATGTTGATGACGACGCCCCCCTTGCCCTGCTTGAGCATCTGGGCGATGGCCGCCTTGCCGCACCACATGGTGCCCGTGAGGTTCACCGCGATCATGCGGTCCCAGTCGCGCGCCGTCATGTTCACGAGTTTCACGGGATACGACAGGCCGGCATTATTCACCAGGATGTCCACGCTGCCGAAGCGAGCCACGGCCGCAGCCACCATGGCGTTCACCTGGTCTTCCTTCGAGATGTCCACCTGCACCGCGAGGGCGCCGGCGGGCGGGAACTCCTTCTCGATCTCAGCGGCGGTCTGCTGGGCGAGGTCGAGCTTGATATCGGCGATCACCACGTTGGCGCCCGCTTGAGCGAGGGTGCGGGCGATGGTGCGGCCAATGCCGCCGCCGCTGCCGGTCACGATGGCCGTCCTTCCGGTGAAGCTGATGTTCACGTCTCGTCCTTTCGCATAGGGTTCTGGAGGGCCCCACATGAGGCCCCATCATTGTATCCAACGTGGCCGAGACGGGTCAAGCAGCGAAGCGAGGCCAAGGTGTGGGCCGGAATCGTAGGCAGGGTGGTTCTCTCTGGAGCCTGAAGGGCTCGCATGGGATAGCCCAGGGCGTTGCCCTGACTCTTGCCCGCATCTTGCAGGGGCTGGTGTTTAGCCCCCGAAGGGGGGCGTTTGAGCCGTAGCCCAGGGCGACCAAAGGGAGCCCTGGGTAGAGGCAGCCCGACGGGGGAGCCCCCGAAAGGGGGCGATTCAAGGCCTGAAACACCCCCTTCGGGGGCTTGGACGGACAGGGACGCCCGGCGGTCCCAGGGCTCCTTCGGTCGCCCTGGGCTACGGCCCGGTCGCTCGCGTTCGCGGGCGGAGTAGTAGAAGCGGAGTTGGGACCGGAGCTTCCCGCCCGCCGTCTTTGGTCATCAGGGTTCCGCGATCTCGTACCGCCGAAGCGAGGCGCCCTGAGCCGCCTGTGGGACGGGCAAAGGCCTTGCATACTTGAACAACTATGCAAGACCTGCCGCCGCCTATTGGCTGCCACCACGCCTTCTCGCTGCCCGGGTCCCCTGGTCCCTTGTCCCTCGGCCATCGCGCAGCCATGCGAGGCACGTGGTGCTCTCGCCCGCCCGCGGCAGCAAATTGCATACTTGAACAACTATGCAATCCATGCGCCTACCCACAAGACGGCCCGAACTCACTCAACTGCAACCTTGGCGCGCCACAGGGCCGAGCATCTTCTGTTCGCTGAGGAGGGCCCCTGCCCTGAGTCCTCGGGGCCACGTGCCCACATGCAGTCGGAGCAAGATGCGCGATGCCCGTGAGACGACACAGGCGCCACGGCGATTCGGTCTCAGGATTCCCGAGTTGCGAAGCGCCTTCATTTCGCCGGGGATCTTCGCCCCTCGCTCGCGATGGCCTCGACCAGGCGGCGGGCCATGGCGGGCAGGCCGGGGTCGCGGGCGCCCATGCTGAGCACGACGTCGCCAGGGCGGGCGCAGGCGGCGACGCGGCACACCAGGTCGTCGGCGTCGGCGGCAAGCTCGATGGGCACACCCTCGCGCGCGAGGTCGGCGGCGAGGGCGTCGGAGGTGACCGTGCCCGCGGCTGTGCCGCCGGCATAGTACACGGGCAGGAGGTAGAGGCGCTCGCACGTCGCGCCCATCTCGGTGAACAAGGTCCTGAGGTCGTCGTACATCTTGGCGAGCGGCCCGAAGCCATGGGGCCGCCAGGCGGCGAGCACGCGGCCGTAGTGGGGCGCCACAGCCTGCCAGGCGGCGCGGATCTTCGCGGGATTGTGCGCGTAATCGTCAATCACCGTCACGCCACCGGCCGTGCCGGCCACGTCGAGTCGCCGGCGTATGCCGCGGAACTTCGCCAGCGCCGCGGCGATACGGTCGAGCGGGTGGCCCAGCCGTTCGCACAGGAGGACGGCCTGGAGGGCGTTCTCGGCGTTGTGCGCGCCGAGAAGGGGCACGCAGAACTCCTGGCCGCCATAGGCGAAGCGCGAGCCGGTGGCAGAGAGCTCGAGAGACGGGATGATTGGAGGAATGGATGAGTGGATGAGTGACAGACCGGTCTTGCCTTCATCCATCCATCCACCCATCCATTCATCCGCTTCCTTCTTCGGCACGACCAGCCCCTTCTTCACCTTCGCCGCAAAGGCCGCGAAGAGCCTCCGCGTCTCATCGAGCGCGAAGTGGTCGGCCGAGATGTTCGTGAGGATCGCCCAGTCGGGCGCGAAGTTCAGGCACGAGCGGTCGCTCTCGTCGGCCTCGATCACCCAGCGGCTCGAGCGGCCGGCGCGCACGTTGCCGATCGCCGTGTCAGTCTCCCAGTTCACCACCACGCCGCCGTTGACGACGGTGGGGTCGTCGCCGAGCTGTTCGAGCAGGAAGCCGACCATGCCGGTCACGGTGGTCTTGCCGCTGGTGCCGGTGACGGCGATGACCTCTTTGCCCTCGCACAGGCGCGCGAGCATCGCGGAGCGGTGGACGACGGGCACGCGGAGGCGGGCGGCGGCCGCGAGGTCGGCGTTGTCGGCCTCGATGGCCGTGCTGGCCACGACGGCGGCCGTGTCGGGCGTCACGCCCGAACCGTCCTGCGGCACCAGGCGCACGCCGGCCCGCCGCAGCTTGGGCAGCACTTCGACGTCCTGCCCCGAGTCGAGATACCGGTCCGAGCCGCTCACCTGCCACCCTGCGGCGAGCAGGGCCTGGGCGAGGGGGTTCATCCCCACGCCCGCCACGCCGACGAGGTGCGCGTGGGGAGTGCTCACGCCTTCTCCCCCGTTTTCCCCGCCAATCGCTTCGGCAGGCACCGCGCGGCCAGCGCGGCGCGGGCGTTGCGGAGGGCTTCGTGGAGCTTGCGCTCAAGGAGTCCGCGGGGCGGGAGTTCGGTGAGGTACTCGGCGATGCGGATGCCGCTGGGGGCGAGTTGGAGCAGTTCGACGTGCTCAGCGGTCTTGCCAGCGCACAGGATGAGGCCGATGGGCGGCTCCTCGCCCGGCTGACGCTCGTAGCGGTCGAGCCAGCGGAGGTACAGCTCCATCTGCCCCTTGTGCTCGGCCTGGAAGCGGTCGAGCTTGAGGTCAATTGCCACGAGCCGCCGCAGCGTGCGGTGGTAGAACAGCAGGTCGAGGTAGTAGTCGCGGTGGTCTACCGAGATGCGCTTCTGGCGGGCGGCGAACGTGAAGCCGACGCCCATCTCCAGGATGAAGCTCTCCAGCTCGCGGAGAATCGCCGATTCGACGTCCTTCTCGCCGTAGCTGTCCTTCAGGCCGAGGAAGTCGAGGATGTAGGGATCGCGGAACACCAGGTCGGGCGTCAGCTTGTCCGCGTCGCGCAGCGCGGCCAGTTCGCGCTTCACCACCTCTTCGGGCCTCTTCGCGAGCGCCGTGCGCTCGAAGAGCATCGTGCCGATCTTCCGCTGGAGCGTGCGGGTGCTCCAGCGCTCGATGCGGCACATCTCGGCGTAGAAGTCGCGCTTGAGCGGGTCGTCGAGGTAGATAATCTGTTTGAAGTGGGTCCAGCTCAATTGTCTCCGCAGCGCGGAGACAATCCTCTCGTCGGGGAATGCCTCAGCGAACCGAACCATGTGATGTAAAGACTTTGCGCTGAAGCCAGAGCCATACTCAGCCACCAATTGTCTCGACAGCGCGGAGACAATCTGCTCACCGTAGCCCGCTCGCCTCTCCCTCAATATGTCCTGGCGAATCCGAGCGCCGATGCTCCAGTAGAGCGTGACCAGCCCGGCATTGACCGCTCGGGCCGTGCGCTCGCGGGCGGATTCGATGAGGGAGCGGATGTCGCCGAGGAGCTGCTGCCCCGTGGGGGCGGCGGCTTTGGTCTTACCGAGAACCTTCGAGCGGTGAGACCGGGGTGTCTTGGCCATGCATTCTCCTCCTCGCCAGCAGTATATCGGCGGCGGGAGCGGATGCAAGCGGCACTGGCGGTTGAAACGGGCGGGGCTTTGGGCCATAGTGAGACCGCAGAACCCCGAGGATCGGAGGATGTCCATGCTCTCACGTGCGCTCGTGTGTGTCCTTGCACTGTGTCCGCCAGGAGGAGCAATCGTGGGGACCGCCGGAACGCTGTTCGATGCGCCCGCCGATGCAAGAAAGCTTCAGTCGCTCCGCGTCGAGGGGCTGAGGAACCCCGCCGTCGGCACGGTCTACCCCGACGGCGTGCTCGAGCAGGGCGGCATGCCGCTCGGAGGACTCGGCACGGGCTACATCTGTCTCGACCCCAGCGGGCGGCTGGGGAAGACTTCGATCTTCAACCGCTTCCCCGCGCCCATCGTGCTCAACCAGCCGTTCCTCTTCCTCGCCTTCGGCGACAGGCGGCTCACGCTTGCGACGCCGAAGGACGGCATCGGCGATGTGAGGGCGGTGCGCTACTTCGGCCACTTCCCCGTGGCCGACGTCGTCTACGAACTCGATGCGCCCGTGAAGGTGGAACTGCGGGCGTTCAGTCCCTTCATTCTGGGCGATTCGGCCGAGTGCAACACGCCCGCCGCCGTCTTCGAGGTGCGGCTGACCAGTGCCTCGGACCAGCCGCAGAGCGTGACCGTCACTCTTGCCCCCGGCGGCTTCCCGAAGGGCGACGCCGAGGCAGTCGAGGCAGTCGAGGCAGGCGGGTGGAAAGGCATTCAGGTGAAGCACAAGCCCGTCGAGAACCTGCCGGCCGGGGTGCAGCACACCTACGCCCTCGCCGCCGAAACCCTCCCCTCCCGAAGGTTCCAATACCTTCGGGAGGGTAAGGCCGCCGACGAGCCCAAGGCCACGAATACCCTCCCGAAGGTATTGGAACCTTCGGGAGGGAACTGGGGCCTCTCTGTCACGTGTGAACTGAAGCCGGGTGAGCAAGCCGCGCAACGCTTCGTCCTCGCCTGGCACCAGCCGCACCTTCGGGAGGCATCGGGGCGGGTCGAGACGCATCAGTATACGAAGCGCTTCGCCAACGCGGCCGCCGTGGCCGCCCACGCCATCGGGAAGCGCGAGGAGTGGCTCCGCCGCATCCTCGCCCAACAGGACGTGCTCTACGGCAGCGACCTGCCCGACTGGCTGAAGGAGGAACTGGTCAACGTGCCCTACACGCTGGCGAAGAACTCCACCTGGCTCGCCAAGACCCGCCCCGACGACTGGTGGGGCGACGAAGGGCTGTTCCTCGTGAACGAGAGCTTCTCGACCTGTCCCCTCACCGAGACCATGCCCTGCCGCTTCTTCGGCCACTGGCCCACGCTCTTCTTCTTCCCCGAGCTGGAGCTGATCACGCTCAAGGCCATCCGCACCTTCCAACTGCGCGGGGGCCAGCCGCCGTTCTGCTTCGGCCTGGGCTTCGCCATCCGCGACCCGCGCTACCACTGCCAGCACACCTGCGGCGCCGGCGAATACGCCCAGATGATCTACCGCTACTACCTGCGCACGGGCGACGCGGCGTTCCTCAAGGACTTCTGGGGATCGGCCCGCGATTCGCTGAACTTCATGCTCTGGCTCGACCGCGATGGCGATGGCCTCGTCGAGGACCACCCGCACGTCTTCGGCCAGGAGGGTTTCCCCGGCAACAACCCCCTCGACCAGTGGCCCTGGTACGGCCCCAGCAGCTACACCGCCGGCAAGGCCCTGGGCGCGCTCGCCTGCGGCATCAGGATGGCCGAGATTGTGGGCGGGACGTCCCCGTCCCGCGAATCGCGGGGCACGGAGGCCCCGCCCACAATCGGGGACACGCCGCCGAGGATTGCGGAGCAGGCCGCCGCTTGGCGCGCCGCGCTCGCCAAAGGCCAGACCGTCTACGACCTGAGGCTCTGGACCGGCAGCTACTACCGCACCTATGCAGGCGACGCGGCGCACAAGGCCAACGACGCCTGCTTCTCGGCCCAATTGAGCAGCGTGTGGTGCACCCGCACCCTCGGCCTCGACGACCCGCTGCCCAGGGACCGCATCGAGAAGGCCCTCGAGACTATCGCGAAGCTCAACATCTCCGCCTCGCCCTTCGGCATGGTGAACGCCGTCTATCCCGACGGCAAGGTGTGCAAGGAGGCGCGGTGGTCCGACGACGTCTTCATCCAATGCAACGCCACGGCCGCGATGGTCTACCTATACTATGGGCAGCGCGAGACGGGCGAGAAGGCGGCGAGGGCCATGCTCGACACCATCTTCCGCGGCCCGCACCCGATGCCCTGGAGCCAGCCCTGCGGCCTCAGCGGTTCGACCGGCGGCACCTGCCACGGCCACGACTACTACGACCACATGGTCGTGTGGAGCTATCCCCTGGCCTTCGCGGGGCACGACATCCGCGCCGCCTGCGCCCCCGGCGGCCTGATTGACCGCCTGCTCAAGACCCGATAGGCCGGCCGGGGATGCCTTGACATGGCCATGTGAAATGACCATATTGGCATGGGGATGAGGAGAAGCACGTTGAAGACAATCGCGGCCAGCCAGTTCAAGGCTCACGCCCTCGCCACCATCGCCGAGGTAGCCGCCACGCGGGAGAGCGTGATCGTGACCAAGCGGGGCAAGCCCCTGGTGCGCGTGAGCCCGGTCGAGGAGCCGTCCCAGGACCACGCGCCCGGAAAGCTCGCCCACACGCTGATCTTCGAGGGGGACATTGTTTCGCCCTTGGGCGACGAGGACTGGGACGCCTGCCGGTGAAGTGCCTCCCCGACACCCACGCCTGGGTGTGGTGGCACGCGAGCCCGCGACGGCTCTCGCGGCGGGTTCGGGAGTTGATCGGCCGCCCAGGCGCCTACGAGGAACTGCTGCTGTCTGCCATCTCCCCCTGGGAGTTCGCCAAGCTCATCGAGAAGGGCAGGCTGGCCGTGTCCTGCGGGCCAGAGGAGTGGGTGCAACAGGCGCTCCGGATGGCCAAACTACGCGTCGTGCCGCTCACCCCGCGGATTGCCTGCCGTTCCACATCCCTGCCTCAGCCATTCCGCGGTGACCCGGCCGACCAGACCATCGTGGCGACTGCGCGAGAGGAGGGTGCGACGGTGCTGGCGCGGGACATGCGAATCCGCGGCTACCCTCACGTGCCCAGCCTCTGGTAGCGGGGGCGAGTGCCCGTGGATGCCGCGCATCACACCCGCCCTTGATCGCAGACGCCCGATGCGGGATAATGGCCGCGGGGCCGTCATCCTGAGGACACGTGATGCCGCACCACCGCCGCCTCCCGTGCCAGCGCCGCGAGCGGAAGTCGAAGTTCGTGGATATCTTCCGCACGACGCCGGCGAATACCGTCTGCCCGAACTTCTACGTGCTCGCCCACGCCGACGGGTGCAGCTTCGCGCCCCAGTGCTCGTATTGCTATCTCAAGTCGTCGTTCTGGTTCCTCCGGTCGCCCGAGGTGTTCACGAACTTCGACAAGATGACCGCCGAGATCAAGGCCTGGCTCGCCCGGGACGAACTGGAGTCCTACGTGCTCAACATGGGCAATCTGTCGGACAGCCTGGTGTTCGAGGAGGCGCGGCCGCTCATCGGGCATCTCGTCGGGCTGTTCCGTGCCGAGGCCGAGGCGAAGGGCCGCAGGCACTCGCTGCTGCTCGTGACGAAGGGCGGCACGCGCGAGTGCGCCCCGCTGCTCGAGACGGCCCCTTGCCGCAACGTCATCGTGTCGTTCTCGGTGAACAGCCCCGAGGCGGCCCGCGACCACGAGCGGGGGGCCGCGCCGGTCGAGGACCGCTTCGACGCGGCTCGCCGGCTCAAGGCCATGGGCTGGCGCGTGCGGCTGCGCATTGACCCCATGATCCTCGGTTACGACTATGCCTGGACGATCGAGCAGGTGCGGGCGTTCGGCCCCGAGCGCGTGACCCTGGGCACGCTGCGGGCCGAGGCGAACCTGCCGAAGTTCGTGGAGAACGGCCTGTTCGACGCTTTGGAGCCCGCGCCCCCGCCGGCATCGCCCACGGCCCGCAAGGGCCTTTCCCGCTACCCCAAGGATACGCGCCTCGCGCTCTACCGACAGGCCGTGGAGGCCCTCCGCGACACCTGCCCCATCGGCCTGTGCGAGGAGACCCCCGACATCTGGGACGCCCTGGGCCTCGACAAGCGGGCCAAGAGCTGCAACTGCGGGTCGTGAGTGCCGTCATTGGATGGCAGGAATGGGGGGAAACTTCCTGAAAGAGAGTTTCCCCCCGTCCCCCCCTTCAAGAACTTCCGCATCGGGGCGCAGCGGGGCGAACCGCCCCGCCGCGCCCCAGTGCGGAAGTCCTTGGAAGAGGGGCTGGGGAGGACCTTCCTTCTTCCTCAGAAAGGTTCCTCCCCAGGCTCACGGGGTCTCAGGCGTCTCGGAGCTCTTGGGCACGAGACGGTTGAGCTTCGCCGTGTCGGCCTGAAGCTGGATGTGGCCGCAGGCGGTGCACACGCGGGCGCGGATGGGCACCAGCGACTCGGCGAAGACCCAGAAGCGAGTCTTCTCGGGGTGGAAGTAGAGGCGCCCCGTGCCCTGCACGTTGCCCTCGACGAGCACGCTGTGGCCGCAGGCGGCGCAGCGCCCGGCCGCGGCCTCGGCCTCGGCTGAGCCGGTGGTCTTCTCGATGAGGGCCTCCAGGCCCTCTCGTGTGAAGCGCGTCGCGCCGCCGATCTTCACGAACGACAGGCGCCCTTCGCGCATCCAGCGGAAGATGGTGGGCACGCTGATGCCGAGGTACTCCGCCGCCTCGGGCACCGTGTACCAACGCTTTGCTGCGCCTGCACTTACAGCGCCATCCACTGGCCTTGATTCGTCCACCTCAGGCATCCTTATTCAGAGGAGTGCAGAGTTCTGCATCTTGTTAACTATCATAGAATATCACGGGCTATCCCGTCCGTCAAGCGCTGGCTGGGGGCATCGCAGGGCGGCTCCGCGGCAAGGGCGCGAGGCCCTCTTCAGGACGGATCGCCGATGCGCCATACTTGCTCACCCCTGGGGGGGAGGAAATTGAGCAAGTATGGCGGGAAAGGCCGTGGAGCCGCCCGGATCGCCAAAGCGCCATGCTTGCTCATTCCTGAGGGGGAAAAGATTGAACAAGTATGGGGGCCGGGCGAGGCTACTGCTTCTTGCCGAGGCAGAGGAGCCGGCCACTGCGGAGCGTGACCACGATGCGGCCCTGGCCGTCGAGCGCAATGCCCCAGCGGACTGGCTCGCCGGGCAGCGGATGCGTCCAAAGCTCTGTGCCATCGGGCTTTGTGGCGACAACCGACCACGCTTCGCCCGCCGAGCCCTTGCGTTGGGCCAGAGCCACCTTGCCATTCCCCGCCGTCACCGCCATCGGCTGCCACTCGCACGACTTGTCGAAGACCAGGTAGCCGGGCTTCGAGTAGAGCGGCTGCCCCGAGACCCTGACGGCGTTGCCCGCCAGGGCCAGCTCGCGGCCGCGGACGGCGGTGGTGCCCATCGTGTCGGGCGGGGTGTTGTGGCACTTGCCGGTTGCGGCGTCGAAGGCCGCCGGCGACACGTAGTTGCCGCTGGCGAGGTAGAGGGTGGCGTCCTTGAGCAGCAGCTCGCCCTGGCAGGCGACGCCCCGGCGCGAGAAGGGGTCGAGGTGGCCACAGGTGTTGTTCTGCCACTTGATAGCGCCCGTGTTTGCATCGAGGGCGTAGACGTGGGTGCCGTCGAAGTCGTTCATCCCGGCGGCGAAGTAGGCGGTGCCGCCCTCGACCAGCACGCCGCTCGCCACCGGCCACGTGCTGGACAAGGCGCCGTAGACGGGGATTCGGCGCTCGGCGGGCGCGGCGCGGAAGCGCCACTCCAGCTTGCCTGTTGCCGCGGCGAAGCAATAGGTGAAGCCGTCGGCGGAGCCGACATACGCCTTCCCGTAGGCGATGGTGGGCGGGAAGAACACGCGGCCGCCGGTGTAGGCGGTCCACTTCGGTTCCCCCGTTGCCGCGTCGAGCGCGCGCACCACGCCATCGGAGCCGGCCAGGAAGACCACGCCGCCCACGACGACGGGCGCGGTCGGCTCGCACTGGAGGTTGCTCTCCCAGGCGGTGCGGATGGGGTCAGGGAGTTCGGCCTCGGTGGCGGCCGTGCGGGCGCTATTGGCGCGATAGGTTGGCCACGGGTTCGGCGTGTCGGGGAGGAGGGCGGCATAGCCGTGGGCGGTCTCGAGGCGGTCATTGGTGGAGGCGGCCTGGTCGAACGCGAAATCGCCGGCGGGGCCGAGGGCGATGGTGCCGAACAGTTGGAGGTCGCAGTCGCACGCCCAGGGCACCCAAGTGGCGAGGCCGTTGGCGATGATGACGCCGACGTGGCACGAGGGGCGCATGGGCGAAATCCACTGGGTCTTGCCCGACTCGAGGTCCAGGCGGCCTGAGCCCTCATGGGCGCGGAAGAAGATGCCGTCGGCGCTGCCGGTGGCGCGGGTGCAGGCGCGGCGGCGCGTTGGGTATTCGGCCAGCACCTGGCCGGTGAGCGGGTGCAGCTTCTTGGTGTCCGTGGGCTTGTTCTGCGCGGCGATGACGTAGAGCCCGTCGTCGCGGACCACAATGTGAAGGTCCTGGGCCTCGTGTTTCCACAGGAAGCGGCCGTCGGCGGCGGAGACGGCGCTGAGCCACGGCACCTGGGGGCCGGCGAAGTAGAGAGCCTGGTCGGTGCACTTGAGGTAGGCCTGGGTGCGCCAGCCCTGAATGTAGCCCTGCCCGGGGCGGTAGGGGCCGATGGACTTGAAGAGGTCGGGGTCCTGCTCGGCGGTGCGGCGCCAGAGGTCGTTGCCCGTCCTGGCGTCGAGGCAGGCGAGGAAGCGGCCATAGTGGCCGATGTAGAGGCGGCCGCCCTTCAGGCAGGTCGAGCGGGCATCCACAGGCGGGTCCTGCTGGCGGTGCCAGAGGACCTTCTTGGTCTTGGGGTCGAGGGCGACGACGGTGCGGGCGAAGCCCCAGGGCAGGTCGCGGTCGTTGTAGCCCTTCGAGATGCCGTCCCAGGGCCATCCGTGGCGGGTGCTGCGCCAGCGGGCCACGGGGTCGGGCGGCTCGGGCTTGCCCACGAGGGCGTAGAGCACGCCGTCCTCCAACGCCATCCATTTCCAGAAGGTGCCGTCGGCGAGGTCGGCGGGCACGGCGATCTCGTCCTTCACCTCGCCCGTGGCGGGGTCGAGGAGCTTGCAGCCCTTGTCGTCGGCCACGTAGAGGGCCGTGGGCGTGGCGATCAGGGTCGAGCGGTCCACCATGAAGCCGGTGGGCAAGGGCTTCTTCCAGAGCAGGGTGCCGTTATAGGCGTTCACGGCCATGAGCGTGTCGAGCACGTCCTCCTCGCGTTGGTGCCAGGCGACGTGGCCGAAGGCCATGAAGAGGCGGCCGGCCGAGGCCACGACCTGTTGCGGGGCGGGGGCGTAGCGGGGCTCGGCCACGAACTGGGTGAGGAAGGGCGCGCGGGCCACGGCGTCGCGCGACAGCGGGTTGTTGTCGGGGCTGTGGAAGTGATGGCTCCAGTCGGCGACGCCGGGCGGGAAGGGCTTGGAGGCGGTCTGGCCGCCGACGAGGGCCTGGCCCTCGGGGCGCAGCACGCGCAGGGCTTCGGCCTTGGGCGTGGCGTCGAGGACCACGACGGCGTCGGCCACATTGTCGGCCAGGCCGATGCGGGGCGGTTTGACAGCGGCGACGAAGAGACGGGTGCCCAGCAGGCCCGCGGCGTCGGCGGCCTTGGCCGCGGCCTGCATCGCGTCGCAGTCGGCCAGTTGCACGTAGAGCGTCAGTTCGCTGGCCTTCGCCAGGTCGAGCGCGAGGGCGGCGCCGGCGTCGCCCACGAGGGCGCAGAGGCCGCGTTTCGCCGCGATCTTGGCCAACACGTCGGCCGCGGTCGGCCTCTCGCCGGCCGCGGCCCATGCCGCCATTGCAGCGAAGCCGAGCAGGAACGTCGCCTGTTTGCGCATGGCCAGCTCCTTTCGCGCCGTGACGGTCGCCCCCATCTCTACCGGCATAGTGAATGCCAAACCGAGCGGGAAATCAAGAGCGAGGCGGGCACGAGACCCGCTCGTCCCCTCGCTGCGCGTGGCGACGATGCTCCGGCCCCACGGTGGCCACGGGAAGGGAGGCGGGGCGCGTCAGGCCCGCGCGCGGCGCCGGCGAGCGATGATCGGGAGGCCAAGACCGAGGAGCAGCAGCGTGGCCGGCTCGGGCAGCCCGACCCCCGAGGCGTGGGTGAGAACCTCTTGCGGCGTGAGCCGCCGGTCGTAGATCACGACCTCGTCCAGCAGCATGTTCGCAGTGTCGGCGCCGCCCAGGAACTCGCGCGGCAGGGGCATGTAGTTGGGGTTCGTGCCTGCCAGCACGCCGTTGAGGTACAGGTCAATGCCGTTGGCCGGGTCGGCTACGAAGGTGAGATGAACCCACTGTTGAAGGGCAACCAGAGCGTCGGGCGTGAACCGGTAGTCTGCCACGCCGAAGCGGGTGAACCCCGCCGCTCCGGTGGAGGGCCATTGGTCGAGGCGCAAGGCCCCCGCGGCGCTGCGGAGCAGGCTGCCGGCGTCCTCGATGCCCAGGTGCATGAGCACGAACTCGGCGCTCCACGGGCCGGTGAGGTCGCCCCCGCCCAGCCACACCTGGTCGTCCACGCCGTCGAAGCGCGCGGCCAGGTCGCCCTCGAAGGGAATGCCGGCCTGCCCGCGCACCACGCCATTGCGGTAGACGCCGTCGAGCGCGCCGCTGCCATAGTCAATGGCGATGCTGCCGGACTCGTTGAGGCGGTACCAGTGCAGCGGCGCGCTGGCGAGGACGAGATTGGTCCACTGTGTGGGCGGCCCGGGGGAGGTGATCTGATTGACGATCAGGTTGTCGAAGAGGCCCTGGTCGTCCGAGCCCGCGTTGCGGGTGGGGCCGATGAGGTCCACACCCGGCTGGTACCCTGCATTCGTGAAGCGCGCAGCGAAAACCTGATCGGGGTTGCTGTAGTTGGGCACGGCGACGAGGAACTGCCCTGTGTTGCCGCGGACGAAGACCTCCATCGTGTTCAGCACGCCCCCGGGAGGCGTGAAGCCCATGCTCGTGTTGCCGAAGCCGCCGGGGCCTTCGACGCGGAATGCGCCGGGCAGGGAGGTGTAGCCGGGGTGGAAGACGATGCGGTTGGCGCCGACCCGCAGGCCCACATTGCTGCCACCCCCTCCCGGGTTCTTGCCCACGAGTTGTGTGATCAGCAGGTTGCCCGGGTAGCCGGTCGCTGTGACCAGCGAGTGGGTGAGCGGAGTGCCGTTCATGCGCAACACTCCGCCGGTGACCACCACGGTGCCGCCGCCCTGGAGGGTCATGTTCGTGTAGGCGGCCACCGTGGCGGCCGTGTTGGCCGTGTCGGTGTCGAACGGCTCCTGGAACACGATCCCCGCGTGTGCAAGACCTGCACCCGCAGCCAGGGCAGCAGCTAACACGAGCAACGAAACGGCCCGCCACAACCCCCGGTCCCCGGCCATCGGTCATCTCCTGGAGCCATGCGCTTCCTGGCGCGAGAAGCCACAGAGAGGCAAGGCGCCGCTCGCAGCGTCCTGAATCGCGCGCCAGTATGTACCATCGCCAGGGCGGCGTCAAGCGCGGGCACGCTATGCCTGCCGCTGGAGCGCCCGGGCGCCGATGTCGGTGCGATAGTGGGCGCCCTCGAAGCGGATCCGCTTGACGGCCTCGTAGGCGCGGGCGATGGCGCCGCGGATGTCATCGCCCAGGGCGGTGACGCCGAGCACGCGCCCGCCCGCGGTCACCACCTTGCCGTCGCGCAACTCGGTGCCGGCGTGGAAGACCGTGACGTCGGGCAGCGCGCCCGCGGCGTCGAGGCCGTGAATGACCTTGCCCTTCTCGTAGTGGCCGGGGTAGCCGCCGGAGGCCATGACCACGCAGACGGCGGGGCGGGGGTCCCAGTCGAGATCGGCGTCCTGGAGATTGCCCTGGGCGATGGCGGCGAGCACGGGCACGAGATCGCCCCGGAGGCGGGCGAGGATCGGCTGCGTCTCGGGGTCGCCGAAGCGGACGTTGAACTCGAGCACCCTGGGCCCGTCGTCGGTCATCATCACGCCGGCGTAGATGACCCCCTTGTAGCGGCGGTCTTCGGCGTTCATGGCGTGGACGATGGGGATAAGGATCTCGCGCTCGATGCGCGCGTACTGCTCGGCGGTGATGACGGGTGCGGGGCTATAGGCGCCCATGCCGCCGGTGTTGGGCCCCTCGTCGTGGTCGAAGATGCGCTTGTGGTCCTGCGAGGAGGGCAGGGGCACGATGGCCCGGCCGTCGGTGAGCGCGAGGATCGAGGCCTCCTCGCCGAACAGACACTCCTCGACGACCACGCGGTTGCCCGCGTTGCCGAAGACGCGCTCCTTCATCATCAGCGAGATGGCGTCCATCGCCTCCTTGCGCGTCTGGCAGATGATCACGCCCTTGCCGGCCGCCAGGCCGTCCGCCTTCACGACCAGCGGCAGCGGGGCCTTGCGCAGGTGCTCTTCCGCCGCGTCCACCGTCTCGAAGACGTCGTAGCGCGCCGTCGGGATGGCGTGCTTGCGCAGGATGTGCTTGGCGAAGACCTTGGAGCCCTCGAGCTCGGCGGCGCGCTGGCTGGGGCCGAAGATCGGCAGGCCGTTCGCCTCGAAGCGGTCGGCGATGCCGGCCACCAGCGGCGCCTCGGGGCCCACGACCGTGAGGCCGATCTTCTCGCGCCGGGCGAACTTCAAGAGGGCCTGCACCTCGTCGGCCGGAATGTTCACGCACTCGGCCACGCCGGCGATGCCGGCGTTGCCCGGGGCGCAGAAGAGCTGGGTGACCTTGGGCGACTGGGCGATCTTCCAGGCCAGCGCGTGTTCGCGCCCGCCGCTGCCGATGATGAGGACCTTCACGGGGCGTCTCCTAGAGTGGGACTGCTCGCGCCCCTGATATTACTGATCTGCCGCAGCGAAGCAAGCGTGATGCGTGATACGTGATGCGTGAGAGGGCCGGGCATGAAAAAGAGCGGCAAGGGCCGCCTGCGTTCACTTTCTCCAGTTCCGGTCTTCTGGCCTCTCACGTATCACGCATCACGTGTCACGCCTCAACTCCCGCCCCAGCTCTCGAACCGAGGGGAACACGTAATCGGGCACATCTCGTGTGGCCGCCAGCTCCTCGCGCTTCGTTTCGCCGGAGAGGACGAGGATGGTGGTGAGGCCGGCGCGCCGGCCCATGCGCATGTCGGTGTAGAGGCGGTCGCCCACAATGGCCGCGTCGCGCGGGCGGTAGCCGCTCCCCAGCTTGCGGAGCGCCATGGCCACCATGCGGCGTTCGGGCTTGCCCACCACCACGGGCCGCACGCCCGTGGCCTGGCGCAGCAGGGCGATCATCGAGCCGCAGTCGGGCACGGGGCCGCGCTCGGTGGGGCACACCTTGTCGGGGTGGGTTGCCACGAAGGCCGCGCCGCCCCGCAGCAGGTGGCAGGCCCGCTCGAGCTTGGCATACGTGAGGGTGGTGTCGAAGCCCAGCACCACGGCATCCACGGCGTCTTCGGCGAGGATGAGTCCCGCGCGGCGCAACTCCTCTTCGAGGCTGGGCGTGCCGAGGACGAACACGCGGCGGTGGCGGGTGGCGGTGGTGAGATACAGGGCCGTGGCTTCGCCTGAGGTGATGATCTGATCGGGCGCGACGGCCAAACCCATCGCGGCCAGCTTGTCGCGGTAGAGGAAACGGTCCTTCGACGAATTGTTCGTGAAGAACAGGTAAGGGATGCCGCGGCGGTCGAGCAGCCGGAAGAAGCCCCTGGCCCCCGGCAGCAGCCGCGCGCCGAGGTACACCGTGCCGTCCATGTCCATGAGAAAGGCGCGGATCGAGCGAAGGGGCTGCTTCATCCGACCCTCAGGACCAGGGTGTGGCCTTGTAGCGCCGCACGACCACGTTGTCAATCATCATCACGCCGTCCAGCGAGGCGAGGAAGACCACCAGTTCGGCGATCTCCTCGGGCCGCATCAGGTCGGCGCGGCTCTCGAAGCTGGGGTTCTGGCCGGCCATCTCGGTATCCACGCCGCCCGGGCAGATGCAGTGGACTCGGATGCCGGCGTCGCGGGTCTCGAGGGCGAGCACCTTGGCGAAGCCGAGCAGGGCGTGCTTCGAGGCGCAGTAGCCGCTCTGGTCCACGTAGCCCTTCACCGACGAGCTGGAGGCGATGTTGATGATCCAGCCGCGCCGCCGCTCGAGCATCGAGGGCAGCACCGCCTGAGTGCACAGGAGCGCGCCCAGGACGTTGACGTCGAACATCGCCTGCCAGTCGGCCACGGTGGCCTGGAGGATGGGGGCGAAGCGCGCCACGCCGGCGTTGTTCACCAGGAGGTCAATCGGCCCGAGGCCCGCCACCGCCTGCTCGGCCATGCGGCGCACATCGTCGGGGCGGCGCACGTCGGCCACGATGCCGAGCGCCGCCCGGCCCAGCAGGCCCGCCGTCTCCTCGACCTGTTCGCGCGAGCGTGCGGCGACGGCGACCTTCGCCCCCTCGCGCGCAAGGGCCTGGGCGATGGCGCGCCCGATGCCACGCCCGCCCCCCGTCACCAGCGCCACTCGGCCTTGCAGTTTCATACACGCTCCTGTGCACGGTTCGGCTCGCTGATTATAGCGGCGGCGCCGCGGGGGGTCAAGGCGATTGACACCTCCGGAAGGCGACACTATAATGACGGAGGCGGGCGGACCAACCCAGCAGATGGGAGGCGGGCCCATGGCAATGCATCTCCGCGTGCGACGCGGCGCGAGCGCGGGCGCCGTGTTCGCACTGCGGCCTGGGACCAATATCATCGGGCGCTCACGCGACTGCGCAGTCGCCCTGTCAGACGACAAGGTCTCGACCTCCCATGCCCGCATCGAGGTGGCTGGCGAGGCGGCCACCCTGATTGACCTCGGCAGCACCAACGGCACGCTGCTCAACGAGGCGGCGGTGACGGCCCCGACTCAACTGCGGCCGGGCGATGCCATCCAGGTGGGCAACACCACCCTGGTCTACGGCGACCGCGACCATCAGGCCGACCAGCATCCCACGACCCAGGTGCGCATCATCGTGGCCGACGACAAGACGGTGCTCCAGCGCCCGGTGGCCTGGTCGCCCGAGGCCACCACCCAGGTCCTGCCGGCGACCGGCCAGAACCTCGAGGCCGGCGAACTGCGCCGCCTCTACGGCATCCTGTCGGCCCTCTACCGCGTCACCAGCGTGGTGGGCCGCTCGGTGACGCTCGAGGGGCTCTTCGCCAACGTGCTCGACGTGCTCTTCGACATCCTGCCCGCCGACCACGGCAGCGTGCTGCTGGTGGAGCCCGACGCCCGGGCGCTCAAGCCGGTCGCTGGCCAACGCCGCAACACCCGCGAGCAGACCATCCGCGTGAGCGAAACGATCGCCCGCGACGTCATCGCCACCGGGCGCGGCGTGCTGACCCGCGATGCGGCCGAGGACGAGCGCTTCCGTCGCGTCGCCAGCATCCACCTCTACGGCATCCGCTCCGCCCTGTGCGTGCCCATCCGCTCCCCGCGGCAGACCTTCGGCGTCATCTACCTCGATACCCACTCGGTGGACCGCAGCTTCACCGAGCGCGACCTCGAACTCCTCACCGCCGTGGGCAGCGACCTCGGGCTTGCCGTCGAGAACTTCCAGCTCATCCGCAAGAACCTCGAGGCCGAACGGCTCGCCGCCATCGGCCAGGCCGTCGCCGGCCTCTCCCATTACATCAAGAACATCCTCCAGAGCATGGAGGCGGCCCGCTACCTCATCCCCTCGGCCATCGCCAACCAGGACCTCGCAGAGATCGGCGAAATCTGGGGCGCCCTCGACCACAACATCCAGCTCATCTCCGAGCTGGCGATCAACATGCTCAGCTACTCGCGGCGCGCCGGCCCCCAGTACGCGCCATGCGAGCCCAACCGCGTCGTGCGCGAGGTGGCCACTCTGGTGGCCCAGCGCGCCGCCGCGCAGAACGTCGCGCTGACACTTGCTCTCGACGACGCCATGCCCACGGCGCTGCTCGATGCAGGCGCGCTGCACTGCGCCCTGCTCAACCTGCTCACCAATGCCATTGATGCGACTCCCGGCGGCTCCGTCACCGTCACCTCCCGATGGGTGCCCGCCGCCCGTCGCATCGAGATCGCCGTTGCCGACAACGGCCCCGGCATCCCGCCCGCGCTCCGCGAGAAGATCTTCGAGGCCTTCTACACCACCAAGGGCTCGAAGGGCTCGGGCCTCGGCCTCGCCGTCTCCCGCAAGGTCATCGGCGAACTCGGCGGCCGCATCGCGGTGGAGTCGGAGGCCGGCCGAGGGGCCATCTTCACCGTCGCCCTGCCCATCGAACCGCCGGAGGGGCAGGCCGACCAAGGCGACGCGACATGATCGGCACCACGCTCGGCAGGTTCCGCATCGAGGCCCAGATCAGCTCCGGCGGCATGGGCACCATCTACCGCGGCACCGACGTCGAAACCGGCCAGGTGGTCGCACTCAAGGTTCTCCAGCCGTCTCTTGCGGCCGACCGCTCATTCCTCCAGCGCTTCCGCCGCGAAGTCCATGTTCTCAGCGGGATTCAACACCCCAACGTCGTCCGCATCTACGACGTAGGGGCGGACGACGGGGTGCAGTACTATGCGATGGAGCACCTCGAGAAGTCGCTCGCAGAGGTTCTGCGCGAGGGCCCCGTGCCCATCGAGCGCGCCGTGCGCATCGCCAGCCAGGTGGCGCGCGGCCTGATGGCCGTGCACGATGCCGGAGTCCGCCACCGCGATGTGAAGCCCAGCAACATCCTCTTCGACGCCGAAGGCAACGCCAAGATCGCCGACTTCGGCATCGCGAAGATCAGCGACGCCACCCGCATGACCCAGACCGGCGTGATCGTGGGCACCCCGTCGTACATGGCTCCCGAGCAGGTGGACAGCCAGGCGCTGGACCCGCGGGCCGACATCTACTCGCTGGGCGTCGTGCTCTACGAGATGCTCGTCGGCCGCCCCCCCTTCGACGGCCGCACCACCCTCGAGATCCTGCGCAAGCACCGCTACACGCTCCCCGAGTCTCCCAAGAGCTTCCGGCCGCAGGTGCCCAGCGCCCTGGCCCACCTGGTCCTGAGCATGCTGGCCAAGTCGCCCAAGCAGCGGCCCGACTCCATGGCCCTGGTGGCCGACGCCCTCGATCATATCGAGCGGAACCTGGAGCGGCGCGGAATGCCGCGCGACGAGGCGAGCCCCGAGCTCTCGTCGTCCGAGCAAACGGAGCGCTACGAGCGCATCGCCGCCTGCGTCATCCGCTGGGCCAAGGCCGCGGCCGCGGTGGTCGCCCTGGCGGCGCTTGCCTACGGCGGCTACCGCGTGATCTCGCATCTCACACGCGGACCGGCCGACTACCTGCGCGACGCCGAGGCGGCGGAGGCCCGCGATGCGGCCGACGCCCTCCGCCGCTACGAGGCCCTGGTCGGCCGCTACCCCGACGCGCCCGAGGCGGGCACGGCCCGCGAACGCATCCGCGCCCTTCAGGAGGAAGAACGCCGGCGGCCGGGCGGCAGCGCGCCCGGCCTCTTCGGGGCCTCGGGGCACACGCTCGCCATTCGCGCGCAGATTGCGGCCATCCATTGCAGCCGCGCCGAGAAGGCCGTCGCCGCCGGCGACATCGAGCACGCCCGACAGATCTACCGCATGGTGCGCCAGGTATTCGCCGACACCCCCTGGGGCCTGCGGGCCGACCACCGCCTCTACCTGCTCGATGCCATGGACCCAGGCGGCGCCAAGCGGCGGCCCGAGGACGCGCGCGAGGAGCCCGAAAAGGAGAACGCGCCGGCACCGCCGTCCCACGAGCCCCCGGCTCCCGAACCGCCCCGTTGAGACCCTGTACCTGCGGCGGCCCCCGAGACTGGAGCATCCGGCCATGTCCACACTCCACGCCATCCCGCGACCCGTCATCGAACGCATGGTGCTCTACCTGCGGCAGTGCCAGCGCCTCGAGCGCGAGGGGATTGACACGGTGTCGTCCACCGAGCTGGGCGAGGCCATCGGCGCCAGCTCGGCCCAGGTGCGCAAGGACCTCTCGTTCTTCGGCCAGTTCGGCCAGCGCGGCCTGGGTTACCCCGTGCAGAACCTCGAGCGCGCGCTGCGGCCGCTGCTCGCGCTCGACCGCGAGTGGAAGGTGGCCCTCGTGGGCGCCGGCAACATCGGACGGGCCCTGTGCACCTACCGCACCTTCCGCGAGCGCGGCTTCCAGATCGTCGCGCTCTTCGACAGCGACCCGCGCAAGGAGGGCTGCACCTGGGCGCGCCTCAAGGTGCTGCCCATGAGCTCCCTGCGCCGCACCGTGGCCGAGCTGGGCATCGAGCTGGGGATCATCGCCGTTCCGGTCGAGGCCGCGCAGAACGTGGCCGACCAGCTCGTCGCCGCCGGCGTCAAAGGAGTCCTCAACTTCGCCCCCACGCACGTCACGGTGCCCAGCGGCGTCGCCGTCCGCTCGGTAGACCTCGCCGTCGAGCTCGAGCAGCTCGCCTTCCTCGTCACGCGAAGCTCCGCCCCATGAGCCCTCCCGCCTTCGCACAAGTGGCGCTGAACCTCCCGGTCGGCGACGCGTTCGACTACGCCGTGCCGCCCGAGCTGCGCAGCCGCCTGCGGCCCGGCCTGCGCGTCCGCGTGCCCTTCCGCAACCGACACCTCGTCGGCTACTGCGTGCGGCTGCTCGACGCGCCCAGCATCGAGGCGGCGCGGGTGAAGCCGATCGTGGATCTCGTGGACGCCGAGCCGCTGGTAGATGCGGCAATGCTGGAGCTGACCCGCTGGGTGGCCGACTACTACGGCTGCGCCTGGGGCGAGGCGCTGGAGGCGGCGCTGCCCGGCGGCGTGCGCCGCCAGACCACCTCGCGCACGATCCAGATCGTCGAGCCGGCCCTCGAGGGGGCCGCGCTGCGCGCCGCCATCGCTGGGCTGCCGCCGCGGCTACGCAAGCGGGCCGCGCTGCTCGACACCCTGGCCTCCTGCCCCAACGAGGAACTCACCCCCAGCCAGCTTGCCGAGCTGGCCGGCTGCTCGCTCAGCGTCGTCCACGCCGCCCGCAAGGCGGGCCAGATCCGCTACCGCTCGAAGACGGTCACCGAGCATCCCGTGGACGACGTGCTGCCCGAGGCGCCCAAGGAGATCGAGCTCACCGACGAGCAGCAGCACGCCCTCGCCCTCATCGGCGAGCGCCGGCGCGCCGGCTTCGGCGTGGTGCTCCTCCACGGCGTCACCGGCAGCGGCAAGACCGAGGTCTACCTGCGCGCCATCGCCGACGCGCTGGCCGAGGGCAAGCGGGCGCTCGTCCTCGTGCCCGAAATCTCGCTCACGCCGCAGACCATCCGCCGCTTCAAGGCGCGGTTCCCGCGCATCGCCGTGCTCCACAGCCACCTCACGCCCGGCCAGCGCACCGAGCAGTGGCGGGCCATCCAGCGCGGCGAGGCCCAGGTGGTCATCGGCCCACGCGCCGCCGTCTTCGCCCCCGTGCAGGACCTCGGCATCGTGGTGGTGGACGAGGAGCACGAGAACACCTACAAGCAGGAGGAGCCCGCGCCGCGCTACCACGCGCGCGACGTGGCCATCGTGCGCGCGCAGCGGGCCGGCGCGCTCGTGGTGCTCGGCTCGGCCACCCCCTCGCTCGAGAGCTTCCACAACGCGCGGCGCGGCAAGTACGCCTACGTGGTCCTCGCCCACCGCGTGCTCGGCCTGCGCATGCCCCCCGTGGAAGTGGTGGACATGACCGAGGAACTCCAGGAGGCGAAACGCTGGTGCTTCCTCTCGCGCCGCCTGGAGGCCCTGACGCGCCAGACGCTCGAGAGCGGCGCCCAGGTGATGCTGTTCCTCAACCGGCGCGGCTTCTCCACCCTGGTCTTCTGCCCGCGCTGCCAGCACGCGCTCCGCTGCCCCCAGTGCCAGGTGCCCATGGTCTACCATCGCCGGCGCGGCATCGCCCTGTGCCACTACTGCGGCGAGCACCAGCCGCCTGCCGGCATCTGCCCCGCCTGCAAGGTGGGCCAGATGCGCCACTTCGGCGTGGGCACCGAGCGGGTGGAGGACGAGATCGCGCGCAAGTTCCCCAACTACCCGCTCGCGCGAATGGACACCGATACGACGCGCGGCCGGGCCACGCACCAGCGCCTCCTCGACCGCTTCCGCTCGGGCGAGGCCCGCATCCTCATCGGCACGCAGATGATCGCGAAGGGACTGGACTTCCCGCAGGTGACGCTCGTGGGGGTGATCTCGGCCGACACGGCGCTGTACCTGCCTGACTTCCGGGCGGCCGAGCGCACGTTTCAGCTCGTCGAGCAGGTGGCGGGCCGCGCGGGCCGCGGCCTGCTCGGCGGCCGCGTGGTCGTCCAGACCACCAACCCCCATCACCTGAGCATCGTGTGCGCCGCGCGCCACGACTACAGGCTCTTCGCCGAGACGGAGCTGGACCTCCGCCGCGAACTCGGCTATCCGCCCTTCGGCCATCTGCTGCGAGTGGTCGTGGCCGGCCCCAGCCGCGACGCGGCTGCCGGCCGCTGCCGCGAGTTGGCCGAGCGCCTGCACGCGCTGCCCGAGGCGGCGGCAGCGTTCGAGGTGCTCGGCCCCGTCGAGTGCCCCCTGGCCAGCCTCCAGGGCAAGAGCCGCTGGCAGCTTCTCGTCAAGGCGCCCGAGCGGCGCGGCGTACGACTCGCCACGCGCGCCCTGCGCCCGCATGCTGGCGTCGCCGGCAAGCTCCAGGTGACCCTGGATGTGGACCCCGTCTCGATGCTGTGAGGGCGTCGTAGCTCGTGCGCCGGGGGCCGCCCGGCGGTGTCAGTGCGGACGCCGTATCCTGGCCAGCCGCGCCAGCGTGACGGCGAGCACGGCGGCTACGACGAGCACGACGGGGACGGTGTATGCCTCGCCCAGCGCGTCCCAGAACGTGTCGGCCGGGGGGCCGGCGTTGTCGTCGCGGGTGCCCACGGCGAAGCCGTGGACGACTCCGCTGTACGACGGGGCGATGAGCATGGGCCTGCCGGCCAGGGTGCCCACGACGCACGAGCCCCAGATCGTCTTGCCCTTGCGATAGTGGCTCCAGGGGAAGCGGCCCAGATCGTAGCGGAAGAGGAAGCGGCCCTCGCGCGCCGTGACGACGTAGACGTGGTCGTCGAGTGAGTTCACGCACACGACGAGTTCGTCGCCCATCGTAGCGAGGGCGGGCGAGCCCTGCACGATGTTGCGGGTGCGATAACGCCAGAGCTCCGTGCCGGTGGCGGCGTCGAGGGCGAAGAGGAAGTAGGTGTAGCTGCCCACGAACACCGTCGGCCGCCCGTCTATCACCGCGAAGGCGGGCGTGCTGTCCACCCACGTGTTGATGGGGCTGGCCCACACCTGCTGGCCGGTCTCGGCGTCCACACAATAGGCCCAGGCCGTGCGGCCGCCGAGGAAGAGGAGCTGGCGGCCGTTCACCGTGGCCACCGAGACGCCGCTGTGGATCTCATCGCCGCTGGCGTAGGGCTTGGGCCACAGGTCCTTCCCCGTGCGGGCCGAGAGGGCGAAGACGCTGCCCGGCTCGTACGGCACGAAAAGGGCCGGCTCGCCCCGCACAGTGCCCAGGCACGGGGCATTGACGGCCCCCGTGCCGATCTCGCGACGCCACAGGGGGGTGCCCGTGGCCGGCTCGAGGGCGATCACCTCGCCGCGCTGGACGTTCTCGACGGCGCTGCGGTTGTTGTTCCACACGCCGCAGAAGAGCACGGGCCTGCCATCCACCTCGGCGAGCAGAGGGTCGGCCATGCGCGCGGGGTTCACGGTGCCGCGCCAGGCGAAGGTCTCGAACTGCCAGAGCTTGCGGCTGGCGTCGCTCGGGAGGCCGGGGCGGGGGTCGAGGGCGAAGATCGAGCGGTCGCTGGACGCCACGAAGAGCATCGGCCGCCCGCCGACGATGGCATAGACGGGGGCCGCGCTCACCGCCGAGCCGGTGATGAAGGCCCAGTCCTGCTTCCCCGTGTGGCCGTCGAAGGCGTAGACCGTGTTGTCGTAGCAGCCGATGAAGACGCGCGGCTGGCCCTCCACGGTGGCGAGGCACGGGCTCGACCAGTAGGGGATGCCCTCGACGTAGGCGTAGAGCGTGCGCGGCTCGGCCGTGCTCCAGACGTGCTCGAGCGTGGCCGAGGCGAAGCGGGTGGGGCTGAGGCTCTGACGCTGCGGGCCGAAGCCGTACATCGGCCAGTCCACCACCTCGGCGGCGACGGCTGCCGATGCGCAGAGGGCGAGGAGCGGAATCGCAGGCTTCATCGGGTCCTCTCTGTCCTATTCGTCCCATCTGCCCCATCGGTCCTATAGCACGGATGGGGCATACAGGACCGATAGGCCCCTCCGCGCACCGCGGCCGCTCAGAAGTACTCCGTTGGCCGGGGCTCGAAGGGGGTGACCTGCCTCTTGCCCGGCGCCAGCTCGTTGACGATCTGGAGCGCTCCATAGGGGCAGGCATCCACGCACTTCATGCAATAGAGGCACGTCTTCCGATCCCGGATGCCCATCACGATGCAGTCCACGGGGCACACGGGTTCGCAGCAGCCGTCGCGTTGGCAGAGGTCGTCGTCGCGGTTGATCTGCCAGGCCGCATTCTTGGCCAGGAGGCCCAGCATGGCGCCCTCGGGGCACATGTAGCGGCACCAGGCGTTCATCAGCACCATCGAGAGCAGCAGCACGCCGAAGCACGAGATGAGCGAGGCCCATTCGACGTAGGCCGTGAAGAACACGCAGAAGGGCCCGTTGGCGTACACGCCGTAGATGAACACGGCGAAGATCGAGACGAGGATTGCGTAGCGCACCCGCTCCTTGAAAAACCAGTCCTTCGACCGATCAGTGAGCACCGTGAGCGCGATGAGCGAGAGGCCGATGGTGTAGAAGACCATGGCGTGCTCGATGAACGAGAACGTGGCCGGCTTCGTGCGGTACGAGCTGTAGAAGAGCACGCCCAGGAAGGCCACGCCCATGGCATACTTGATGTAGATGAAGGCGGCGCGGTCGGCGTAGCGCCTCAGCCACGATGTGGCCTTGGCCAGCAGCTCCTGCGCAAAGCCGAGCGGGCACAGCCAGCCGCAGAAGATGCGCCCGAAGAGCATGGTGAAGGCGGCCACCGTGGCGAAGACGACCAGGTACTTGAACGCTCCAAGGTCGTCGCGGCCCAACACGTTGGCGCCCAGGACGATGTCGCGGGTCATGCAGGCGCAGGGGTGGACGCCCAGGATCAGGGCGATGGCGGAGAGCGTCTGGACGAGGCGCCGCGCCCACTGGCGGTGAGGGAACTTCCAGCGCATCAGCAGCGCACCGACGACGGACAACCCGGCCATCATCAGGAACGGCGTGAGGTCCAGGGCCGTGTTCCCCAACGGCAGCAAGGCCCTCTCGATGACCTTGCGGATGACCAGCCGATTGCTTTCCCAGCCGAAGGGCAGTTCCATCGCCAACCTCTTCAACCCACCGCAGGCTTCGACCCTGCGGGAGGCTCATCTTTCCTCGTCGCGCCAGGGGAAGACGTGGACAGCCTCGGGTTCGAAGCCCAAGGCCACCGCCTGGCCGATGCTGAGTCCAGACGCCGCATAATCGCGCTTGGTCTGGAGCACTACGAAGCGGTTACCGCGCGTGGCGACCTCATAGCGGACGACCGGGCCACGGTCTGAGATCTCCGCCACCGTGCCTTCCAGCCGGTTTTGCAGGGCCGCCGGCGCATTGGCCGGGCCGATCAGCACCCGTTCGGGCCGCACGCAGAGGCCCACGCGGCCGGCCACCGCACCGCGCGCCAGCAAAGAGCCGCAGGCGAGCGCGATGCGGACGCCGCTGCCCTCGCGGACCGCCGTGCCTTCGAAGACATTCTCGGTGCCCACGAAGCGCGCAACAAAGGGGCTGTTGGGGCGCTCGAAAACGTCGTCCTTCGGGCCGAATTGAAGCAGGCGGCCGCTGCGCAGGATGCCCAGAGTGTGGCCGAGGATGCGGGCCTCCTCCTGATCGTGGGTCACGTGCAGGATCGTGGTGCCGAGCTGGTGATGGAGCGCGGCGATCTCGGCGCGAAGGGCCTCCTTAGCCAGGGGGTCCAGGGCAGCGAGCGGCTCGTCGAGCAGCAGCACGCGTGGCTCGATGGCCAGCGCCCGGGCGACCGCCACCTTCTGCATCTCCCCGCCCGAGAGTGCGGCAGTGTCCCGGTCCAGCAGTGCTGAGATCGCCAACAGGTCGGCCACGCGCTCGACCCGCTTCGCCCGCTCGGAGCGCTCGACGCCGTGGTAGCGCAACCCATAGGCGATGTTCGCCCGCACCGAGAGATGCGGAAAGAGCATTGAGCGCTGGTAGACGAAGCCGATGCCCCTCCGCTCGGGCGGCAGGAGTGTCACGTTCTGCCCGTCGAGCCACACCTCGCCAGCCTCGGGGCGGTTGATGCCCACGATGGTCTCCAGCAGCACCGTCTTGCCGCAACCGGTGGGGCCAAGCAGAACACCGTAGTCGCCGGTGGCCAGCTCGAAGCTGATCCCCTGCAACTGGAAGGCGCCCAAACGCTTAGTCAGTCCGACGACTCGAACCACAACCGTGGCCCCAGATGGTGCGGATGTTCCGCCACAGGGTGCGCGAGGCCAGAAGGTGCAGGCCCGCGAACACAGTGACGCACAGGACAATCATGAGGATGGCGAGCGAAGCGTGCTGGCCCCTCTCGCCGGCCTCGATGAACTGCTTGTAGATGCGCACGGGCATCGTCTCGGGGTGCTCGGCCACCACGCTCACCGAGGCGAACTCGCCAATGGCCCGCCCCCAGGTGAGGATGCAGCCCATGAAGATGCCGCGCGCGGCCAGCGGCAGCGTCACGCGGAAGAAGGTTGCCATCGGGCGGGCCCCAAGGGTGCGTGAAACGTGCTCTAGCCTCAGATCAACCCCCTGGAACGCCGCCATCGCGGAGCGAATGAGGAAGGGGCTGCTCACGAAGGTCTGGGCGGCGACGATGCCCTTCCAATCGTTGGCTAGCACGATGCCGAAGTTCGAACGAAGCCAGTCGCCCAGCGGCTGACGTGGCCCCAGCAATGCGATGAGGGCGATGCCCGCTACGGGGGGCGGGAGAATGATCGGCAGGTCCACCAGCGCGTCGAGCACCCGGCGGCCTGGGAAGTCGCTCCGCACCAGGAAGTAGGCGAGCGGCACGCCCAGCGCCAGCACCACAAGTGTCGTGATGGTGGCTGTTTGCACACTCGTCCACATCGCCCGGCGGGTCTCGGCCGCAGCAGCGTCGGAGCCGAGGAGCGCAGTGCGAAGGTCCTGTGGCGAGCGGCTCACGCCCAGATTCACGAGGGGAAACAGCACCGCAAGCACAAGCATGAAGCCCAGGGCGAAGCACGCCACCACGAGATAGCTGTGTGTCTCCTTTGCCAGTCTAAGTTCCGCCAGGATAACGAGATAGAAGATCGTGAGCAACACCAGGGTCGCCTCGGCGAAGAACGGGAACACCAGGTAGGCCACGAGCAGCACGACCATGAAGCCGAATGCCTTGGGCATGTGGAACAGGCTGCTTGTGATCATCAAGAAGAGACCGAAGAGCAAGAGGCGGTGTGTGCCACCAAAGGTCCACGGGGAAGCGGGGGCCACAGCGGCGAATAGCGAAAACAGGACCGCATACCATGCGATGTATCCGCCCTGCATCCATCGCGAGCGTAAGCTGATATGAAATAGTAGGTTATAGAGGTAGAAGACGTTGGCAGAGAGGAGGAAAACATAGACCGTGGCTGAGCGCAAACCGGGCTTGAGCACGGGCGCGAGCCACACCCACTCGGCCACCGCGAAGGCAAGCGAGCCGATGGTGAGACCCAGTATCCTCTGTCGCGTGGCTGCTGCCATTCTCCCTACCCAGTATCTAAGGCACTGACTGCGAAAAACATGTCCCACCGAGGGACCTGTCAGGTTCGGAACGCGCGCTGACCAGCGACCGAGGCGCAAACCCTCGCGGGATCACGGGGTCGAAGGCCCCGAGGCCGCGCAAGGGTGACGGCGGATACTGGACGCACCAGTAGCTGCCCCTGGCATCCTTGCCGCGCGCCCCTCTGTGACATTCGCTTGACGGCGCACCTATGTGACCTGAAGAAACGTAAGGCAGATGCAAATCACTAGTTACGAAGTCTCATGGTGTTGGCCGAAACCGTGAGCGCACAGGCACGGTAGTGCCCGACCCCGAGGCCTCAAGGGCAGCCAGGGTAATGTCGAGGACGTGGTAGGCTGCGTCGCCGGGACAGGTGAGGGGCTTCCCCTTACGGATGCCCGCCGCAAGATCGAGCGGCCCCCGCGCCCATTCGACACCGGGATAGGGATTGCCAAGAAGGGGCAGCGATCTCCACTCGCGCTCGCCCGGCTTGCACAGGTCTAGCCGAGAATTGAAGCCGACGACCGAGTCGAGCCGCAGTGAGCCGTCCGTGCCGTGGACTTCGATGCCCGCCTGCGCGCTCTTGACAGCGAAGAAGCTGGCAGTGAGACGGCAGTGAATGCCAGAGTCGAACTCAATAAGAGTACATGTGTGATCCGGATTGGTTACCGTAAACGACTTGCCGGCGTCCGGCCCTGAGGCGATCGTGCGTTCGCGGAGCCGAATGCCCCCCATAGCCCGGACGGCGGTCGCCGAGCCGAAGACTTGTATGAGCACACTGAGAGGGTAGCAACCAACGTCGAAGAGCGGCCCCGCTCCGCGACCATAGAAGGCCGCGGGTGCGGGGTGCCAAGCCTCGATACGGCTCCAGTTCATCTCGGCGTAGACCTCCTTCACATCGCCGACGAGGCCCTCCTGCACAACCTTCTTGAGGGTCTGCTGGGCCTCGCCGAGGATGACAAACGGAGAGCAGCTCAGCAGAAGTCCTTGCTGTGCGGCGAGTTGCACGCAGGCCTGCCCGTCCTCGCGGGTGGCGGCGAGGGGCTTCTCGCTGTGCACGTGCTTGCCGCCCCGTAGGAGGCGCTGCGTAACCTCAGGGTGGGCAAGGTGCACTGTCAGGTTGAGGCCCGCCTCGACCTGAGGATCAGCGATCAGTTCGTCGAGGCTGGCGTAGAGTTTGCACGCGTACTTTGAAGCGAAGGCTCTGGCGGCCTCGGTGTTGAGGTCATAAGCCCCGACGATTGCCAGCCTGTCGGGGTGCTTCTGCATCGAGTCGGCATACGGCCCGGCAATGTTCCCGCAGCCGACGAAGGCGAACCCTACGGGTCCTGTCACCCCCATGCTCCTCTCCTTTATTGGACGGCCCTTGAAGGCTCGTCAGGATGTCCGGGCTTCGACTCTCGGAGGTGCTGGTTACTCTGGCCTTACGAGAACAGCGCTGCCGCCGACGGCGACGGTGAGTCCGTTGGCAGGGGATAAGGTGGCTTGGTCAACTGAGTCGCCCCTGCGGACTGTGACGACGGTGCCGGCGAGTTCGACGGTCGTGACGCCCGGCTTGCGGCCGCTGAGGACGGGCTCGATGACGGCGGCGAACATGGCCGAAGCGCCCTGCTGCGTGACGGCGATCATGGGGACGCGGTCGAGAACTGAGGCGCACGGGCCATCCCCAACGAGGACCTCGGCGCCAGGAGCAGCGGCCATTGTGAGATGGGTGGTGACGGTCTTGCCGGGGAACTGAGCGCGGATGGAGCCGTCGGTGGCGCCGGCGCGGATGTTCTGGACGTATTCCATGCCGAGGAACCCGTCGGGGGCTTTACCTGGCTCCTTGGCGGCATCGCACTCGATGGCCGTGGCGCGGTTATGGTACACCCAGTCGAAGCGGCGCGGCTTGTCGGAGGCAAGTTGGTCGAGGATGAGCAGGTAAGTTGGTGTGAGAACGAGGAGGCGCTTGTGGGTGACGCCTGGATAGGCGGTGTCGCAACTGGCCGCGACGGCGGCGTATTCGTCGTTGGCGGTGAAGAGCTCGAGCTTGCCCTCGGCGGGCCGCTGCGGCTGCTTGTCCACGAGGACGGCGTTGTGGCTGAGGGTGGGCTTGTACCAGTTGCGATGAATGGGCAGGCGATAGGCCTGGGAGGCGGCGCGGCCGGGGTCCACGCCCAGTTCCTCCCTGTGGCCGAAGAGGACGAAGGAGAGCTTGTCGAGGTGGCCGTGGTAACCGCCATAGGGTCCGAAGGTGAGGGCGGCGGCGAGGCCGGCTTCGCCCTTGGTTCTCAGGATGGCGTGCCCCGCACTGGGGAAGACCTTGCTGGTGAGGAGAGGCGGCTCGGCCTTTGTGCTCGGGTCGCGGGCGAGCATCACGGATTGCCAGGTGGGGGACTGCGCGAGGAGGGGCAGGAGATCAGGGTCCTTGGTGGCCGCGTACGCGTACTCCATGAGCCAGCCGGCGCCGCGGGCCGAGGCGTGCACGTCGTCGCCCCAGCGGGGCAGTGAGCCGTCGGGCATCGTGTAGTGGACGGGCAGGGTGTACATCTTGCGAAGCGTGGGGTGGCTCCACAGGTCAATGCCCAGGCGGCGGGCGTACTCGGCGATGAGGGTCATGGCGTGGAGGGTGTAGAAGTGATAGCCCCAACTGTTCTCATACCACATCCCCTCGTCGGAGACGGAGACCTTCATCTGCTCGACGAAGCCGTTGTGGGGCTGGGCGATGGCCTTCTCGACCCAGGCGAGATCGCCAAGGACGGCGCCGCCGGCGATCATGCCGGCGTTGTGCCAGGTCTGCCAGTTGCCCTTGCCCGCCTTGTGCTTGTCCATGTTCTTGAGCATGGGGATGAGAAGGCCGTCGCGGATGGCCGCACGGTCGGCGTCGGACAGGGCATCCCAGATGAGGTCACAGGCGGGCGCGATGTCGGAGGCCAGGCTGGCGGCCTCGTTGAGGGTCTGCTCGAAGAGGCGGCCGCCCGAGATGATGGTCCAGGGGCTTGGGCTGCGGCTGGCCGAGTGATAGGGGTATTGGAGATAGCGCTCGGCGTAGCCGAGGAGCACCTTCGCGGCGAAGTCGGCGTAGCGCTTCTCGCCGGTGAGGGCATAGGCCCACGCGGCGTTGGAGGCATTGCGGATGTTGGCGTAATGCTGGTGCTCGTAGACCACATCGTCGTACGGCTCGCCCGAGTAGACCGTCTTGCAGCGGGGGCACTCGTGGTGGGTGTCGTCGAGCGTCTTCAGCGCGAGCTGACACTTGTCGCACTGGTACCACTGGTTGTGCTGTCCGCCGCGCGGCGGGAAGGCGATGGGGTTGGCGAGTGCGGCGTCGGCCTGCCGCACAACGCCGGCCACGGCGTCGTGAGCCGGCCCGGCGGCCTTGAGCGCGGCCCGCAGGCGGCTCAGCTCCTCGGGCGTGGCCGCGATGACGGGGTGCTTGAGGGTCTTCGGCAGCGCGATGGGCGGGACCCTCCAATCCTCCGCGGAGGCCGCCACTATCATGATGCCCAGGATTGCGACCGGATTCATGGCCGTCGCCTCCTTGCGTTGCGGGGCGCGCCCCCATATTATAACGGGCATGGGGACGGGCACAAGCAGGATTAGCCCCCCGAAGGTATTGAAGCCTTCGGGAGGGACGGGAGCAAGCGCCCTCCCGAACGTTCCAATGCGTTCGGGAGGGTAACGTCGCAACCTCATGTGAGGAAGCACAAGATGGCCCGATGGTTGGCGGTGTTGATCTGCCTTTCAGGAGCACTTGGCATGGTCACGGCAGGAGAAGCGAAGATGGATAGCAAGCATGAGGTGCTGCGGCTGAACCTGCGCACCCGCGTCGAAGAGCCGGCCGGCAGCGGGCAATGGAAAGAGGTCGTCGCACCCAAGGACCTCGCCCCCGCCGAAACGGCGCTGCTGCTGTGCGACGTGTGGGACAAGCATTGGTGCCAGGGGGCGAACGAGCGCCTGGCCAAGCTGCTGCCGCGCATGGCCGAGGTCGTGAAGTTCCTCCGCTCGAAGGGCGTGCTGATCATCCACGCGCCCAGCGACACGATGAAGTTCTACGAGGGCACGCCGCAGCGCCAGCGCGCCCAGGCGGCGCCGCCCGTGAAGCTGCCCGAGCCGAAGAAGCTGCCCGACCCGCCGCTGCCCATTGACGCCAGTGACCAGGGCTGCACCGAGGACCCGCCCTGCCGCGTCTACGGCGCCTGGAAGAGCGAGCACCCCGCCATCGAGATCGCCGAGCCCGACGCCGTGACCGACAAGGGCGGCGAGGTCTACAGCCTCCTTCAGCAGCGCGGCATCAAGACCCTCCTGATCTTCGGCGTCCACACCAACATGTGCGTGCTGCACCGTTCGTTCGCCATCAAGCAGATGACCCGCTGGGGCGTGCCGTGCGTCCTCGTGCGTGATCTCACCGACACGATGTACAACCCCAAGCGCCCGCCCCACGTGCCGCACGACAAGGGCACCGAGCTGGTCGTCGAGTTCATCGAGAAGCACTGGTGCCCGACGGTGCTCAGCGATGACCTGCTGAGAGTGCATCCACAGACCGAGCCCATCAAGCGATGAGGGCGAGCGCGGTCAGAGGATGAACCCCGCGGCGAAGTCCAGGTAGCCCGTCGAGCCGGGCCTCCCATCTGAGTGGCGTCTGGCCGAGTGCAACACCACGCTCAAGGCGTCCCGCCACACCTTGTCCCCGATGTCGGCCCTCTCCGCGCGCATTTCCGCGAGGCGCTTGACCAGCCGCTGCGCCCGCGGGTCAGAGGGAGACAGGCCCTTGATCGCGGCGTGCAGGGCCTCGATCGCGACATGATCGTCCACGCCGTAGTCAGCGCGGTGGGCCGCGACGAGGACGAACTCGATGTTTTGGAGCACGTCTTCGTGCTCCTGCATCATGCGCTTCATGGGGTCGCCAGGCTGAGCCGCCTTGACCCCACGCCACAGGCGACTGACGCGCGGCTTCCTCCGTTTGGGCATGCAGTTCACTCCAAGAGCCGCCGAGCGTTCTCCCACAGCAGCGCGGCCTCGCGCTCGGGGCCGAGGCCGAGGCTCAGGACGCGCTCGACCGCGGCCTTCTGGCCCGACCAGGGTGAGTCGGTGCCGAACAGGAGGTACTCCTTCGGATGGCTGAGGAGGATCTCGCGGGCCTCCGCGTCGGCCATGAACTCCATCGAGTACGAGATTTCCATGTAGATGGGCCGGCCGACGAGGTGCTTGCGGCTCTCGGCCCAGTCCATCCAGCCGCCCATGTGCGAGGTGACAAGGCGGAGGCGCGGAAAGCGGTCGAGCAGGCGCAGCACACGCACGGCGTCGCACTTGCGGATGCGGGGGAAGGCGGTGTCGAAACCCGTGTGGCTCAGGTGGAGGAGGCCGCTGTCCTGGAGCCGCTCGTAGATCGGCAGCAGGCGCGGGTCATCCATCTCGAAGCCCTGGTAGTAGGGGTGGAGCTTGATGCCCTTCAGCCCCGCTTCGCGGACGGCGTCTATGCGGGCCAGGGCCTCGGGGTCGAAGGGGTGGAACGAGGGGAACGGGACGATGCGGTCGGAGGCAATGGCCTTGCACCACTTGAGGATCGAGGGGAACTGCTCGGGCTTGGTGGCGATGCAGGCGACGACGGAGGCGGCGATGCCCGCCTCGTCCATCGAACGCAGGAGCGCGCCGATCGTGCCGTTGAGCACGGCCTTGGCGTTGCCCGGCTGGGCCTCGAGCGTGGCAATGGCCCGTTCGGCCAGCCCGTCGGGGAAGGCGTGGGTGTGGAAGTCGATGATCCCGGTCATCGGCTGCGTGTGCGCATCGGTGAGTCCCATGAGTCCGAATGAGTCCTATTGAAAAGACGCCTCCCTCAGTACAGCACGAGGTTCTTCCGCCAGTCGGCCTCCTTGTCGTGACCGTAGCGTTCGACGCGCGGGCGGCGCTCGCGCAGGCGCAGCGAGTCGAGGCCGAGCCAGTAGCCGGTCGAGACGTCGCGCTTGCCGACGCAGACCAGCCGCAGCTTGTGCGGGCCGGCGTCGAGCCACAGATCGAGCAGCGGGAACTCGCGCACCTGGATGTCGGAACTGTAGAGGTCGAGCCGCTCCCCGATCCTCACGCCGTCGAGGTAGGCCTCGTAGATGCCGAAGTCGTACGAGGTGGTGAGCTTGAGGACGAGTCGCCTCGGCTCGCGGCGCTTGGCCTCGAAGGGAATCTCGACCCAGGCGTCTTTCGCCGACGGCGGCTGGTAGAGGAGCTGCGCGTAGTCGGTCCACCAACCGCCCTTCTGAACAATCGCCCCGCCTGCCCCGTGGTACTTCGCATCGGTGAAGCTGCGGCCGTGGACCACGATGTCAATCTCGGGCAGGCGTCGCTCGGCGCAGGGCGGCACCTTGGCGAACCGCCTGGGCTCGCCCAGTTGATACCAGAAGGCCACGCTCGAGTAGTCGTCCTGCCGCTCGTTCCAGCTCGTGCTCTCGCGCTTCGGGTTCTCGTCCACCGAGATCCAGCCCATCCGCTCGATGGCGACGCGGATTTTCTTCTGGAACACGATGGGGTCGGCAATGTGCCAGCGGTAGGCGCAGGTTCTGCCGCCCAGCACGTGGCCTCCGTCGGTGTAGGGCACGCCGAAATAGGGGAAGCTGCACGTCCGCAGCCCCCAGGCGCACAGGAAGTAGTCCTCGGTGCCCGTGCCCCACACGGTCGGCTCCGCGTCGTCGTCAATGGCGATTTTCTCGTCGCCCTCGCCGAACCAGCCTGGGCTGCGCGAGCGCACGCCGAGCACGGTGCCCACGTAGTGGCCGCGGCCCTCGGTCTCGAGGATGAGGTAGTCGCCGCCGCCCTCCTTCAGCGGATAGTCCTGGCGGTACTGGGCGTGGAAGTAGGGGGTGTCCGGCGGCAGGCTCTCCTTCTGAACCCAGTCCACATTGTGGTAGAGGAGTGCGATGGCCTTGTCGCCGTCGTTCTCGACCTCGATGCGGGCCGACTTTGCGAAGGGCATGGGCCAGAAGCAGTTGTAGGATGCGCCGCCCTCGATGGCCACGGGCAGGCTGTTCACCGCCATCCGCTGGCCGAACGGCGCGGCGAAGAAGTCGCCTACGGGCGCTTCGACGGCGGGCTCCTTGCGGCCGTCCCAGAAGACGCGAAGCACCATTTCGCGGTGGTTGGCCGCGCCGTCGGGTGCCCAGGGGTGTGGCTCGGGGCCGAGGAAGGTCATCCAGAGGTGCGTCACGATGCCCGGCCCTTTCAGGTCGGCCAGGACGTGTGTCCGGCCCGGCGGCACAGTGACGTTATCGGCATTGCTGTTCGGGTCGGGGCGTCCATCCGGCAGCTTGGCGGTGGACGACACCCGCCGGCTGCGCCCGTCGCGCAACCGCAGCAGGTCGTCGAGCGACGAAGCTCCCATGGCTGGTGCTCCTAACATAGCGGCGAGCAGGACCGTCAGCATCGCCTGTCTTGCGTCCATGCGGAGGGCTCCAGGGTATCCCGGTGCGTGCGACAACGCCTCGCATGATAGCCCGCCACTGCGGCGTCTGCAAGCCGGGCCACCACATCCGACCGAACGGCGCCATTGGAAAGCCGCCGCGGGACGCTCTATAATGTGCGCTCGATTGGCCCGGAACAAAGGAGCAGACCATGTTGCTGCGCAGGCGCTTCGTATGGATGCTGGCCCTGAACTCGTTCGCGGCGGCGTGCGCGGCCGCGGCGGCCGGCGACGCGCCGAAGGCCGTCGGCATCGTGAGCCACGTGAAGGTGCTCTCGGACAAAGTGGAGGACGTCTCGAGCCTCGACGCCTGGAGGAAGTCGTTCCTACGCGACACTCTGAGCGACCGCGACAAGGCCCTGGCCGCCTGGGAATCGGTCGTGCGCTTCCAGCACCAGGACGCGCCGCCCGTCGAGTACCTCCAGATGGAGGACATGGTGCTGGACGCGATCAAGATGTTCAACGTCTACGGCTACTCGATGTGCGGCAACGCGGCGTCGCACGTGCAATCGCTCGCCCGCGCGGCGGGCCTCGAGGCTCGAGGCTGGACGATCCAGGGCCACGTCGTGCCCGAGGTCCTGTGGGACGGCAAGTGGCACCTGCTCGATGCCTCGCTCATCAACTACTTCCCCAAGCCCGACGGCGACCTGGCGAGCGTTGAAGAAATCGCCGCCGCCATCAAGGAATGGTACGACAAGAACCCCGGCTTCAAGGGCAACGACGCGAAGCTGCGCCAGTTCCACGCCGAAAACGGCTGGACCGGCTGGAAGCGCGGCCCTGCGCTCCTGGCCGCCTGTCCCTTCTACACCGCCGACGGCTGGCTTCCCGCGCGCACCCACGGCTGGTACGCCACGATGCAGGAGTACGACGGTTCGACCCTCTTCGCCTACGAGAACGGCTATTCGGTGGGCTACCAGGTGAACGTGCAGCTTCGCCCCGGCGAGCGCCTCACGCGCAACTGGGGCCACAAAGGCCTCCACATCAACATGGACGGCGCGGGCGGCGCCCCCGGCTGCCTGACGATGAAGCCGGGCGAGCGGTTCATGATCTACACCCCGCGCTACGGCGACCTGGCCAACGGCCGCGTGGGCAACGGCACGCTCGAGTACGAGCCGCCCCTGGCCGACGGCTCGCTCGCCGCCGCCGCCCTCGCGTGCGAGAATCTGGACTTTCGGGGCGAACGAAAGGACGGCCCGGCGCTCTTTGCGAAGGACGCCGCGCAGCCGGCCACGCTCGTCCTGCGCATGCCATCATCCTACGTCTACCTCGGCGGCGAACTGACGCTCAAGGCCGCCGTCGGCACGGGCGGCGAGATCGCCCTCGCCTTCTCCGACAACAACGGCCTCGACTGGCGCGAGCTCGGCAGGTTCACAGCCTCAGGCGACCAGAAGCTCGACCTCAAGCCCCACGTCTACCGACGCTACGACTACCGCCTCAAGTTCACCCTGAAGGGCGCGAGCACAGGGCTCGACGCCCTGAAGATCACCCACGACATCCAGCACTCGCAGCGGCCCCTTCCCGCGCTCGACCGCGGCGAGAACACCATCACCTTCTCCGCCGAACCGTCCGAAGGCACCATCACGGTCGAAGGCTCCACCGACCCGAAGAACAAAGGCAAACAGGTCCTCTACACCGACTTCCATCCCGAGCGCAAGAACATCAAGGACGACCTGCTCGTCCTCTCCGCCGCGACGGGCGAGGTCACGTTCCCCATCGAGACCCCAGGCGAGATGACCCGGCTGCGTGTGGGCATCTACTACCGCGCCCGCGACCCCAAGGACGCCTGGGACATCGCGGCGTCATTCGATGGCGGCAAGACGTGGCAGCCCATCGGCCATTGCGAGGGGCCGACCCGTAACCATGGCAAGTACTTCGTCCTCGACAAGGTTCCCGCGGGCACGAGGTCGGCTCTCGTCCGGTTCACAGGCACCCAGCGCACGGTGGCGATGATCTACCAAACGCGCATTGACGCCGACTACCGCGAACCGCACGGCGGCTTCCGGCCCGTGAAGGTCACTTACACCTGGGAAGAGGGCGCTGCCGAGAAGCGCCACGTGCACGTCGCGCAGAAGCCGGCCGAAACCTACACGATCTTCTGCGCCTCGAAGCCGACGATGCGGAGTCTGATCGTCGAACTTGCCCAGTGAAGAGAACTGTGGCTCGCGGCTGCGTCGAAGCCGGCGCAGCAACGCGGGAGGGATGAATGGAGGAATGGATGATTGGATGGTCCTCTGGCATCCATCCATGCATTCATCCACCCATCCAGTCATCCCCCTTGGTCGGGCTTAGAACTGCCTTGAGGAGAAATCATGGGCATCAGCATTGGTCTCGTGGGCGTCGGCTCGTTCGGTTCGGGCTTCGTGCGGCTGTTCCGCAACCACCCGCTCGTCGAGCGCTTCGCCCTGTGCGACGTGAACCCCGAGCGGCTGCGCGCCGCGGCCGAACGCCACCAGGTGGCCGAAACCTATCGCAGCCTCGACGCCATCCTGCACAGCGACCTCCAGGCCATCGCCCTCTTCACCCAGCACTGGCTCCACGCCCCCCAGGCCATCCAGGCCCTCGAGGCGGGCAAGCACGTCTACTCGGCCGTGCCCGTCATCTCGCTCGAAGACGGCGACGCCATGCTGGACTGGTGCGACCGGCTGGTCGCCGCCGCGCGCCGCACGGGGCTGCACTACATGCTCGGCGAGACATCCTACTATCATCCCGAAGCGATGTACTGCCGCCGCCGCGCCGCCGAGGGGGCCTTCGGCCGCTTCGTCTATGGCGAGGGCGAGTACCTGCACGACATTGACTCGCCCGGGTGCAGCCTGCGCGAGGTGGCGCGCAACCGTTGGGGCAAGGACTGGGACATGTGCAAGAGCGGCGGGGTGCCCATGCACTATCCCAGCCACTCGATCGGCGGGCCGCTCTCGGTGATGCGCACGCGCATGACCAAGGTGGCCGCCTTCGGCTACGTGCACCCCAACGACGACTGGTTCCGCCCCGACACCGAGGGCGGCAACGTGATCAGCAACGAGATGGCCCTGTTCCAGTGCGCCAACGGCGCTGCCGTGCGCATCTGCGAGCACCGCCGCATCGGCCATCCGGGCCGCGAGGGCTTCCAGCTCTGGGGCACCGACGGGTGCTTCGTCGAGGGCCACGTGGGCGGCGGCCACTGGATGACGAAGCAGGGCGCCACGCCGCTCTCCGTCGAGCAGATGCGCGACCCGCTGCCGCCCGACGTCTTCGCCGCCTGGCGACGCGGCGTGGATTCCGATGCGGCGGTCTATGGCGGCCATCGCGGCTCCCACGCCTATCTCGTCCACGAGTTCGTGGACGCCATCGCCCACGGCCGCCGGCCCGCGATCCACGCCTGGGAGGCGGTGCGTTACTTCGCCCCGGGCATTCTGGCGCACAAGTCGGCACTCCGCGACGGCGAATTGCTCGATATCCCCGACTGGGGCGAAGCCCCGTGAGTAACGGAACCACCCCGAAAGGACACCCGTGAAGTTCGTGCCAATGGCCGATCTGCTGTCGGACGCGCGGGCGCGCGGCTACGCTGTGCCCTCGTTCTGCGTGTGGAATGCCGAGACCGCGAGCGCCGTGCTGCGTGCGGCCGAGCAGTGCCGTGCGCCGGTGATCCTGATGACCGGGCCGGGCGAGGGGCTGCTATCGTACGCCGCGCTGGCCGACACGGCTCGCGCTCTGGCCGCCCGCTTCGACGTGCCCGCCGCCCTGCACCTTGACCACGGCAACTCGATGGAGGCCGTCGAGGGTTGCCTCGCGGCCGGCTTCACCTCGGTGATGCTCGACTACTCGACCAGGCCCTTCGACGAGAATGCGGCGGCCCTCCGCCGCGTCGTCGAGCTGGCGCGGCCGCGCGGCGTCACCGTCGAGGGCGAGATCGGCGCCGTGGGGCGTGTGGACGAGGTGACGGGCGAAGGCACAGGCCACACGGCCCTCACGGACCCGGCCGAGGCGAAGGCCTACGTCGAGGCGACGGGGGTGGATTGCCTGGCCGTGTCGTTCGGCAACCTGCATGGCAACTACACGCGGCCGCCGAAGTTCGACTTCGAGCGGCTGGCGAAGCTGCGCGACGCGGCGGGCGTGCCGCTCGTGCTCCACGGCGGCAGCGGCACCCCGCCCGACCAACTGGCGCGCGCCATCGCGCTCGGCGTGGCCAAGGTCAATGTGGCCAGCGAACTGAACCGCGCCCTGCGCGAGACGATGCACCGGCGCTGGAACGCCGGCGAGCGGCTCTGGGTGCCCTCGGCCCTCGTCGAGGGCATGGCCGCCTTCGCCGCCATTGTGGAGAAGTGGATCTCCCTCACCGGCGCCGCGGGCAAGGCGTGAGCCTCGGAGGCGGGACAGCTCGGCCCCACGATCACACGGACAGACACGGACGGACACGGACCATTCGGACGGGCAGCGCCCTTGCCCCGGGCCGTCCGTGTCTGTCCGGGTGAGTCCCTGTGGCCCGCCCGCCTACTTCAGGATGCGGAAGAGGTTGCTGTAGTCGTCGGTCCACAGAATGGCCGGGCGCTTCTCGGCGCCTTCGCCGTTGGCCGCGTCGTCCCGAGTGGTGTGCTCCAGCACGTCGGGATGAAGCAGGAAGCTCCTGTTCGAGGTCACGAGCATCCAGGTGCAGTAATAGATGTCGCGGTAATAGTCGCTCGAGCCTCGGATGAGCACGCACGGCATCCCCAGCCGTTCGGCCTGCGCCCGCACCACCGGCTCGAGGTCCACGAAGCGGTTGGTGACGTTCACGGCGATGATGCCGTCCTTCTTGATGTGGCGGCGGTAGATGTCGAACGCCTCGCGGGTGAGCAGGTGCACGGGCACGGCGTCGCTCGAGAAGGCGTCCATCGCCAGGAGGTCGAACTGCTGGCTGGGCTGGCGTTCGAGCGAGAGGCGGCCGTCGCCCAGCACGCACGCGCAATCGGCCTCGCTGTCGGTGAGGTAGGTGAAGGTCGGGTCCGCGCAGTCCACGCCCTTACGGCCCGAGAGCTCGATGACGCGCGGGTTGATCTCGTAGAAGCGATAGAAGTCGCCCTTCCTGCCATAGGCGGCGATGGTGCCGGTGCCGAGACCGAGCACTCCCACGCGCATGCCCTTCTCGGGGTCGCAGGCGCCGTGGAGGAGAGCGAGGCCGATGCCGCTGTTCTCGCCGAAGTAGGTGATGGGCCGGCGGCGGCCCTCCTCCGAGGTGAGCTGCGCGCCGTGGTTGATGCGCCCGTGGCTCAGGATGAGCTGCTCACGATTGGGGTCGCCCTCGTGGTACTTGCCCACTTTGAGGACGCCGTAGAAGTTACGCGACATCGAGATGGCGCTGCCCATCGCATCGGAAGCCAGTCCCCCCAGGTCGAGACCCAGAACGGCCAGCGCTGCCACGAAAGCCGGCAGGCACAGGGTCCATAGCCACGCCCGTTGCCAGACGGCCAGCACAAGGGCGCCGCCCACGAGCCAGAGGCCCAGGACATGCGGCGCGCGCAGCCAGGCCCCCTGGCTCTCGGGGCGCGCTGGCGAGCTGCTGATGGGTGCGAGATGCAGCGCGGCCGCCAGAACGAGGAACCATGCGGCCGCTCCCAGCCACCCCCAGCGCGCGGGACCGCCTCGCCCCACGAACACGCAGGCTCCCGTGAGGAGCGTGCCCGCGAGCGCCCAGAGGCTGAGAAGCTCGGGCGCGGCCAGCGGCTTGTTGCCGCCGAGCGTGAGCCACTCGAAGGGGGCGAAGACCAGCACGGCGGCGGCGAGGAGGAAGTAGACCGCCACCCCCAGCGCGGCGGCCCACGGCACCGGCCAGCGGCGATGCGGCTTCTTGTCCATCCAGAAGGCGGCCATCGCCAGCGCGCACGTGGCCCATAGGCCAATGTGGAGCTCGAGGTACGTGTCGAACACCCTGGGCGCGAGCAGCGACACGAAGACGCCGCCCAGCGCCCCGCCCGCCGACACGAGGAGGTAGAAGCCCGTCAGGTGCCGCGGGCTGGGCTTCAGCCGCACCAGTTCGCCGTGGCACACCATGCAACAGGCGAAAAGGCCCATCGAGTAGCCGAGGATCTGGGTCCACACCACGGCCGGGTCGCCGAGGCCCTCGGCCCAGGCGCCCAGCCCCACGAAGGCCAGCATCTGGCGGATCGTCATGTCGGCGTCCACGCCCTTGTGCATCAGCCACAGGATCGTCCACACGCCGCCGGCCATCAGGACCCAGAAGACGGGGCGGAAGTACCATCGCTCGTTGTCGAAGCAGATGACGAAGGTGAGCAGGTAGAGGCTCAGCGGCAGCACCCAGAAGAAGGGCACCACAGCCACGTCGAGGCACATCTGATTGGTCACGGCCAGGAACATGGTTGAGCCGCAGGCGGGCAGGACGAGCCACAGCAGGCGGCGGAGGAGGGTCGGCCTGTCGTCGTCTGCCGCATCGGACGCGGGGCGGGCCTCGTCGGCCGCGGGCTCCACGCGGCGCATCTGCATCGCGCAATAGGCGGCCAGCAGCGCCGCGACGCCAAAGGCCACCGACCAGGCCATCCCCATGCTGTGGAGCGTGAACCGCGGCTCGAAGACGAAGGGGAACGTCAGGAGCGCCAGCAGCGAGCCCACGTTTGAGAGGGCGTAGAGGCGGTACGGCGAGCGCCCCGGGTGCGTGCGGCTGAACCAGGCCTGCATCAGCGGGCTGGTCGAGGCCAGGACGAAGTAGGGCATGCCCACGCAGGCGCTCAGCAGCAGCAGGATCTGCCAGGTGGGCGCCCCGTCGTTCGTCGGCTTCCAGCGCTCGCCCGGCAGGATCGGCAGCAGCAGGGCGGCGATGGCCAGCACGACCAGGTGCACGGTTACCTGGCGTCGGATGGGGACCTTCGTCGCCACGATGTGTGCGTACGCGTAGCCGCCCAGCAGCAGCACCTGGAAGAACAGCATCGCCGTGGTCCACACGGCGGGCGTTCCGCCGAACCACGGCAGGATCACTTTGCTGATGAGGGGCTGCACCTGGAAGAGCAGGAACGCGCTGAGGAAGATCGTCAGGGCATACCGCAGCACGGAGAAACTCCTGGGAAGGGCGGATCGGAATGGCGTAAGAGTCTAGTCCGCCGCCCGGCCCGCGTCAAGTGGCGCGGGTGTGGGCCGGAGTTGTAGGTGGCTGCGGGAGCTCCGAAGGAGCGAAATGGGATAGCCCAGGGCAACGCCCTGGGAACAAGACCGCCCCGTGGCAGCCCTGAAAGGGCGGAATAGAGAGCTTCTATCTCGCCCCTTCAGGGCTGGACCCGTGAATCCCACTGAACCCAGGGCGTTGCCCTGGGCTATCCCATGCGAGCCCTTCAGGCTCCAGAGAAAACCAGCCTGCCTACAATTCCGGCCCACACCCAAGTGGCGCGGGTCGCGCACGCCGGAACACCCCCGATGCCCCGCCATCGAGGGGGGGCACGGCGGCGCCCTTCTTGTCGCCGCGCCCGTCGCTATGGTAGGATGAGGGTGGGGACTGGCTTGACGCCGTTGAGGCGGCTACCATGGTGAAGAAGCTGGCGTGCCGGGCGCTGAGGATCGCGGGGGGCGTGCTGCTGGTCCTGCTGGGCATCATCGGGTGCTTCCTGCCCATCATCCAGGGGTTGTTGCTCATCGCGCTGGGTCTGTGGGTGTTGAGCCACGACATCCCCGCCGCCGCGCGCCTGCGCCAGTGGGCCGGCGAGCGCGTGCGCCTCGAGCGCGCCAAGCTGGCCGAGCGGCGCGCGAAGCGTCTGGCTGCCCGCGAGGCCCGCCAAACCCAGCGGCGTGTGAAGTGAGCGGCGGCCCGCTCAGCCCTTGCCGCAGCCGTTCCAGCAATAGGTGCAGAGCTTCTCCTTCGGCAGGCCGATGCAGGCCACCATGTCGTCGAGCGTCTGGTACTTGAGCGACGTGACGGTGAGGTCCTTCGCAATCCAGTCCACCATCTGGCGATGCTTGTCGGAGGCGGGGTCGAGGTATTCGGACACGTCCTCGATGGCCCGGCCTTCGATGGCGTGGATGGCCTTGCGGGCGGCCAACTCGTCTATGCTGCGCGTGGAGATGTTGTAGCGGCAGGGGAACATGAGCGGCGGACAGGCGATGCGGACGTGGACCGCTCGCGCCCCGCTCTCCCAGAGCTTCTTGACGGTGAAGTTCTTGAACTGCGTGCCGCGGACGATCGAGTCGTCGCAGATCACGATGCGGTGGCCGCGGATGACGTCGGCGATCGGCACGAGCTTCATCTTGGCCACCAGGTCGCGGATCTCCTGGGAGGGGGGCGTGTAGCTGCGGCCGTAGCCGGGCGTGTACTTCACGAGCGGGCGGCGATAGGGGATGTTCCTGCCCATCGCATAGCCGATGGCGTGCGCGATGCCCGAATCGGGCACGCCCGACACGAAGTCGGCCTCCACGTCGTCGCCTCTGGCCAGCGACATGCCGCTGTTCTCGCGCACGCGCTCGACACTGATCCCCTCGTAGTGCGAGGCCGGGAAGCCCGTGTAGATCCACAGGAACGAGCAGATCTGGTCGCTCTCGCACCCCTGCTCGCGCTGCTCCATGCCGTCGGCGGTGATGCGCACGATCTCGCCGGGCAGCAGGAACTTCTTCACCTCGAGGCCCAGGTTGGGGAAGGCGGTGGACTCGGTGGCGACGGCCCACGCATTGCCGTCGGAGCCGACCACGAGGGGGCTGTGGCCCAGCTTGTCGCGCGCCGCGTACACGCCATCGGGGGTCAGGACCAGCACCGAGACGGCGCCCTCGATCCTCGCGTACATCTTCTGGATGCCGTCCACGATGTCGTCGCCCAGGCTGATGAGGCGGGCGACCAGTTCGGCGGAGTTCACCTTGCCGCGGACAGGGTCGCCGAACGACACGCCGATCGCGTGGAGTTCCTTCACCAGGGCGTCGCGGTTCACGATGTTCCCATCTATGCACACCGCGAACTCGCCGAAGCGCGAGAGGAGCATCATCGGCTGCGGGTCGTTGGCGCTGATGACGCCGATGCCGAGGCGCCCGGGCAGGCTCTGGCGTTCGTCGTAGAAGCGGCTCTTGAACTGCGCCTGGCTGATCGTGTGGATTCGCCGCGTGATGCTGGCGCCGTTCGCCACGGCCAGGCCGCCGAACTCGGTGCCCAGGTGCGACTGGTAGTCGGTGCCGTAGAACAGGTAGTCCCAGCAGTCCTCCTTCGCCACCACGCCGAAGAGTCCGCTCATCGTGCCGTGCTCCGGTGCGGGTTCTGTGTGGGACAGGCAATGCCTGCCGATGTGTGGCGATTCTACCCCGGCAAGCTCTGCCATGCAACCTGGGTCGCCAGTGCGGGTCGTCGGCTCGGGCCCAGCAGGGGAGGGGGAGGGTTACTCCAGCGTCGCGCGCACAAGCTCGCCTCGCGCCTGGGCGGGAGCGTTCTCGTAGGCGCCCAGGAACTCGCTGTTGCAGTCGAGCCACAGGGCGATGCGGTGGAAGTCCTCGGGGCTGAGCGCGACGCCGTGGTGAGCCTCGGTGAGGTACTTCATCAGGGGCGCCGCCTTGGCGCCGAACTGGCCAGGGGTCGTGCGGCTGCCGCCGCGCGCGCCGCGATGGATCGAGCCGTTGCTGACGTCGAAGTAGAAGCCGTACTTCGCGGCCAGGTTCTTGTAGGAACGGGTGAACGGCCCGTCGAGGGCGCCCGTGAGGTCGAGGGCCTTCTTCTCGGTGTGGCAGGGCACGCAGTTGCGGTCGAGCGCGGGCTGCACCAGGCGCGGGTAGCTGAAGGGATTCGATCCCTCGATGTCGGGTGCGATGGGGGAGGGCGCGCGGCGGAGGGCCAGCGGGACGCGGGACGGGGACGTCCCGCCCACAGGGTTGGTCCTGTGCTTGCGTTCGTGGCAGCCCTGGCAGGTGAGACGCTCTCCGGGGTGCACGTAGGTGGCGGACCGCATGGACTGGATGGCCAGCCCCCGTTCGTCGAGGGCCTGGAAGTAGATGGGCTTGCCCACGGGGGCATCGAAGAAGGCGCTGCCGTCGGGCTCGACGGGCACGGTGCCGAGCACGGCGCGGGCATTGGTCTGGTCGGCGCAGCCCACCCGCGGCACGTTGGGCGGCGGGGTGGACTTGGGGAGCAACTGGATGATGCGCAGGGCGGCCACCCTGGCGCCGGGGGGCCAGGCGAAGTCGCTGTCGTAGACGTTCAGCACCGCAATTGTGGCCTGGGGATTCCCGCCCTTCGACTTTCGCGTTTCGACTCCTCCCGCCGTGGCGTCGGGAATCACGGGCGGGGTGGGCCGGGGGCGCAGCGGAATGGGGTCGGAGCATGAGATAGCGGGGTCGCGGTAGAGCAGTTCGCGGTTGCCGAAGCGGTCGAGCCAGTAGATGCCGCGGTTCCTCGCGTCGGCGTCGTAGACGGCCAGGTAGTCGTCCTCGCTCAAGGGCCAGGGGGTGCCGTATTGCATGAACCTGGCGATGGGGCGGCCCTCGGCCTCGGGGAAGGGGCAGTCGGGCGTGAGACGCTCGAGCTGGCTCATTGCCCCGTCGTCGGGCCGGCGTGGGTCAATGAGCACGAGCGAGCCGTAGGCGTGGCCGTGGTGGGCGGCGGCGACGGCGACGAACTTGGCCGAGTTGGGCACCGCGCGGATGTTCATCTCCATCCAAGGACGCCCCTCGCGGCGGACGGGGTAGTTGCCGTGGAAGGAGCGGGGGTCGCGGCCGTCGGGATACGACAGCCAGATATGATGGGCGATGTTCGTGTCGCGGTCCACATAGTCCCAGCGGGTGTAGACGAGCATCCCGTCGTTGGTGACGCTGGGGTGCCACTCGTGGGTTTCGTGGTAGGAGAGGGGCTGGACGTCCGAGCCGTCGGGCTCCATGCCGAAGAGTGTGTAGACGGGGCAATGGCGGCCGCACCGCAGGTAGCCGCCGCGGCGGGTGGTGACGAAGGCGATGCGGCCGTTGGGCAGCCAGCAGGGGTCGAAGTCGTCGGGGTGGCCATCCGTGAGCTGGACCAGCCCGGTACCGTCGGCGTTGCAGCGGAAGAGGTGGTAGCTGATCTCGGGCCCCCAGAGGTAGGTCTCCTTGCCGCGCGATTTGGCGAAGGCCGTGGCCTGGGAGTGGGCGAAGAGGAGGGTGCGGCCGTCGAACGAGAGGTCGGGCGACAGGAAGGCGCCGCCGGCGAGCGTGCCGCCAGCCAGACGCCCCTTCTCGACCCGGGCATTCTCGAGCAGGTTCAGCAGCCTCGGGCTCTTGCCGAACGGGTCGTGCAGCACGAAGAGGCCGCCGCCCGGGCGCGCGTTGCAGCCGTAGAACTGATCGCACATGTGAAACACGCCCGCCGCGTCGTGCCGCGTGATGAAGAGCAGCTTGTCGAAGTCGAGGAGCGGGTTGGCGAAGGCGATGGCGCGCTTGACGCGGCGGACGCTGAGGTACAACTCCCGCGCCGCAGGCTGGAGAACGTCGTCTCCTTTCGACTCCACGGCGGCGAGTTGTTGCTCGAGGTTCGCCAGCTCGCCCAACGCCTTCTTGATGGTGGCACAGGCATCTTGCCTGCGGCCCGCAGGCGGGGCGCCTGTGCCGTCGCGAGCTATTGCGAGCACGCGGTTGGCGAGGGCTCTCGCCCGCTCGGTCTCGGCGCGGATCTGCGCGGGCGTGAGTGCGGCGGGCGCCGCGGGGCGCTCCGCGCGCGCTGCCTGGGCCAGCCAGTCGGCCTCCACCTGCGCGCGCGTCTGTGCCCCGACGTCCAGCGCACCGCCGGGCGCGAGCGCGGCGACTGCGCTGAGGGCGATCACGGTGGGAATGGCAAGCGCCCGCATGGTCCTGGCCTCCGGACTTCTGGGCGATCATGCCGGACGAGGGGCTGGATTGCAACTGAGGCTCTCTTCATCCGTTCGACAAGCGGGACGCTTGCCGCTACAGGAATCTGCAACGGAAACTGTCTACAGGAATTGCCTACATCCTGGGGTCCGCGCCCTGGTCGCCCTGGCCACAGAGGCATGTGAGCCCTGCCTGCTCTCTGCCTATATCACGCCGTGAGAGCGAGTGGGGGGCCGATGGGCAGGCACGGCCACGAAGGGCCGTGGATCGGCCAGGCGCCATACTTGCTCACCCCAGGGGGGAGAAAAGTGAGCAAGTATGGGCGGAAAGGCCGTAGAGCCGTCCGGATCGCCAAAGCGCCATACTTGCTCAACCGAGAGGGGGAGGAAAATGAGCAAGTATGGGCAGGAAGGCCGTAAAGCCGTCCGGATCGCCAAAGCGCCATACTTGCTCAGCTCTCGGGAGCGGCAGAGGTGAGCTGGTATGGCGGGGCCGCGGGTGCCGTGCGGTCGCCTGCTTTCCTGTCTCGCACCCTCGCAGCTTCGCCTTGACCCGGCCTCCGCGCCGCCCGTATAATTGCGCGAGGCATGAATGGTGCGACCCTGAGAAGCCCGGAGGCCCCCTGATGAAGACCCCCCGGCGCACGCTGTGCGTCGCAGTTCTGCTGTTGCTGACCGGCTTGGCGAGCCGGGGCCTGTGCGCCGACGCCGCGGCGCGGGCCGCGGCCCGCGAGCGCCTTCGCGCCGCGATGGCTGCCGCCCTCGAGGCCTACGACCGCGATGACCTGGAGACGGCCCGCGATCAGGCCACCGCCGCCGTCCAGGTGATCAAGGGCCAGACCCTGTCGCGGTTCTGGGCCGCCCTCTCGTCGTTCGACTTCGGCGAGGCGGGCCGCGTGGTGAATTGGGTGCTCGTGACGTGGATCGCCGTGGGCCTCGTCGGGCAGGCCCTCTTCACGGCGCGGTTCATCGTGCAGTGGCTCGCCTCCGAGAAGCGCGGCGAAAGCGTCGTGCCCACGTCGTTCTGGTACTTCAGCATCGGCGGGTCGCTGCTCGTGCTCAGCTATGCGCTGTGGCGGCTCGACCCCGTGTTCATCCTGGCCTATGGCTTCAACTCCATCGTCTACGTGCGGAACCTGATGCTGATCCATCGCAAGCGCCAGGCCGCCATGGGCGGTTAGGAGACCACGCAATGAGCAAGCCGCGTCTCTCCATCGTCGTGCCGATCAAGGATGAAGAGGACAACGTGGTCCCCCTCGTGGAGGCCTGCCGCGCCGGCCTGGGCGAGCTGTATCCGCAGTGCGAGCTGATCCTGGTGGACGACGGCTCGACCGATGCCTCGCTGGCCCGCATCCAGGAGGTGGCGAGGCAGGACCCCGTGGTGCGCTGGATCTCGTTCGAGCGGAATTGCAGCCAGAGCGCGGCCCTGGATGCCGGCTTCAAGGCGGCCCGCGCCGACTTCATGGCGATGATTGACGGCGACCTCCAGAACGACCCCGGCGATCTGCCGAAGATGCTGGAGATGGCCGAGAGCGGCGAGTGCGACTGCGTGTGCGGCATCCGCCAGAAGCGGCAGGATTCGTGGGTGCGCAGGATTTCGTCGAAGATTGGCAACGGCGCGCGCAACTGGCTCACCCACGAGAAGATCAAGGACGTGGGCTGCTCAATTCGCGTGATGCGGCGCGAGCAGCTTGTGCGGGTGAAGATGTTCCGCGGCATGCACCGCTTCCTGCCCACGCTCCTGCGGCTCGAGGGGGCCCGCATCAAGGAAATCCCCGTCCGCCACCACCCGCGCACCCGCGGCAGGGCCAAGTACGGCGTCTGGAACCGCCTGTGGGCCGGCCTGCGCGACATCTTCGCCGTGCGCTGGATGCAATCGCGGCACGTGGGATACAAGATCAAGTCGCAGAGCGACTGAGATCTCGAATCCGCGTTCTGCGATGGGAGCCGTTCTTGGCCGGGAGCGAAGAGGGAGCGGTCAGCCATGCGGCGGCGCAACCCGGATCTCTACGAGCGAGCCGATGCAGCCATCGCCGCAGGCAAGCTCTGGCGCGCAAGGGAGATCCTCCAGGGGAATATCGCTCTCCACGGCTACGACCAGCACCTCTTCGAGCGCTACGGGCAGGTGCTCCTCCAACTCGGCGACGCGATGGAGGCGGGCAAGTACCTGTTCCTGTCCGGTGATCGGAAGCATTCCTTGGCATCGGCATCGTCTTCGATTGGCTTGGCAGGCACTGGTTCCGCTGATGGTAGCAGCCTCCCTCCCGAACGCGTGGGGGCGCCCGGGAGAGCGTAACAGCCCAGATTAGGGAGAGATGCCTCGACTTCGCTCGGCATGACCTGTATAGTAGGCAGGCGTCCGCAGCGCGCGTTCTTCCGAGCTTGTCGAGGAATCCCTCTTCTCCACCCCTCATGCAGGAGCGAACCGATGGACCGGCGCGCAACTATCGGGGTGTGTCTGCTCGCCAGCGGGCTCATGACGGCGGCCCCCGCCGCCCAAACCGTCCGGCTGAAGGCCACGGCCGACATCTGGCTGTCGGACTGCGGCGACGAGCGGAACACATCGGCCGGCAAGTGCCCGCAATTCAAGATCAAGAGCATCCAGGAAATGGCGGCCATCCGCTTCGACGCCTCGCCCGCCCGCTGCCGCGAGGTGCTCAAGGCCGCGCTCTTGCTCCGCCGCGCCGGCGCCGACATGCTCCGCTACGTCCGCGTCTCCACGGTCAGCCAGGACTGGGAGGAGGGCACGGGCACCCAGCCCTACGGCCCGGCAAACGGAGCAACCTATTGCCTCGCCGACGCCGCGTCTAAGCGCCCCTGGGCCTGGCCCGGCTCGATGTTCTGCGACGTGATCATGACCTCCGGCAACACCCTGGCCACCTGGGCGGAGCGCAAGGGACTGGCCGACGGCTGGCTCTCGGTCGCCCTCACGCCCGAGCTCATCTACGCCCTCGCCTGCGGCGACACCGACGGGCTGGCCGTGATGGACGGCGGGAACCTGGCCTACCACAACAACATGATCCACAGCGTCCAATCGCGGGGCAGCGAGCCCTACATCGAAGTCGAGCTCGGCAAGCCGCTGGCGGATGCCCCCGCGAAGCCCGTGGTCAAGGCCGAGCCAGCGCCCGACAGGGCTCACTTGGCGAGCGGCGCCCTACGGCTCACCATTGCCGAGGCCAAGGGCGTCTTCTGCTGGAAGATCATCCTCAACGGCAAACCAGTGGAGCGCTGGCGCGTGAAGCACCCCGAGCCGAGCGGCCCGACGGTCATCGTCCTCGAAGACCTGGCGCCGTCGGAGAAGTGCGACATCGAGGTCGTCGCCCTCTCGCCCGGCGGCGTCGCCTCGCCCGCCGAAAAGCTGTCAGTCGTGGCTTCGCAGGCCCTGCCCGCGGCGCCTTTCCTCGGCCAGATTGAGCCGCCCCCTGTCCTGAAGCCTCCGGTCAAGCCCAAGCAGGGCATGTGGGTCTGGGCGGCGCCGCCGCTCGTCAAGATCAGTCCCGAGAGGCCCGAAGCCATGTTCGACGACATGGGTGGGGAGTTTATCAATGCTGTGTTCAACCGCCCGATCGTCAAGCTCTTCGGGGCGCGCGGCGAAACCGTCTCTTTCCAGATATGCGTCGAGAATCGTGGCGCCGAGCCGCTGCGGAACGTGCAGATCATTCCGCAGGAGTTGAAGAATAAAGAAGGCAAAATGATTGCGGGCAAAATGATAGAGCTGTTCAAGAACTGGTATGCGAAGAACGGCAAGGGCCAGTGGCAGCCCGCCTACTGCGTGCCCCTGCCCACCGGCGCGCCCTTCGACATTCCCGAAAAGCCTGTGGGCGGGGCGTCCGCGCCCCGCGTGCCCAATCAGCAGAACCAGACCGTCTACGTGGACATCTACATCCCGAAGGACGCTTCGCCCGGCGCTTACGACGGCGGCTTCCTCGTCGAGGCCGACGGCGTGGAACCGCCGATCAGGCTCCCCGTCGAACTGACGGTCTATGACTTCGTGCTCCCCGACCGCCTGAGCTTCGTGCCCGAGTTAAACGCCTATCGCATCCCGCCCAATGCCCACGACTTCTATCGCCTCGCCCACGAGCACCGCTGCGTGGCCAACTTCTGGGTCCACCGCCCGCGCCTCGAAGGGGCAGGCAGGGACATCAAGGTCGAGTGGGACAGCTACGACAAGAGCGTCGGCCCGCTCCTCAGCGGCGAGGCGTTCAAGGATTGCCGCCGCCCCGCCGCACCCGTCGAGGTTTGCTACCTCCCCTTCGAGGACTCCTGGCCTACGCCGCTCACGAAGCAGACCTATAACTACCAGGGCCACTGGCCCGGCCGCGGCGAGGACAAGAAGCACATCATCGAGCACTACCTGAAGGCCCCCTACATCGGCGACGCCCTCAGCCAGGACTACAAAGACGCCTTCCTCGCGGTCCAGCGCCAGTTCATCGAGCATTTCAGGGAACGCGGCTGGGACAGGACGGAGATGCAGTGCTTCTACGGCGGCAAGAACACCCACCGCATTGACTGGGGCGTGAACATGTGGTGGACGACCGACGAGCCGTACCACTGGGACGACTGGCTGGCCCTCCAGTTCTTCTGCCAGCTCTGGACGAAGGGCCGGGGCGACGCCCCCCGAAAGATATGGGCCTCTCGCGGCGATATCTCGCGCCCCATGTGGCAGGGCCGCGTGATGCACCGCATCCTCGACTGCGAGTACATCGGCGGCTTCAACGACGCCAACGCCTGGCGCCGCTGCCGCATCCTGGCCGACGACACGGGCGTGGACATCCGCGCCTACGGCGGCGCCAGCCGCGACACCGAGAGCAACACGGCCTCGGTCGTCATGCTCCTGAGCATGTGGCTCAACGGCGCCAACGCCCATCTGCCTTGGCAGACGCTCGGCGACGATGCCGCGCTCGACACCAACGACAAGGGCGCGGGCGGCGGCTCGGCGCTCCTCGTTCCGGGCAAGCGCCTCAACCGCACCGTCCTTGCCGACATGCGGCTCAAGGCGTTCCGCGACGGCCAGCAGCTCATCGAGTACCTCGTCGAGCTGGGCCGCCGCTACGGCCTCAACCGCGAGCAGCTCAAGGCCATGGCCCACGGCGCGGTCGCCCTCGATACCGGCCGCGTGGCCGGCGCGGGCGCCGACAACGCCGACGCGCTCGTCTTCGGCGCCCTCAAGGCCTGGCAGATCGCCGGCCTGCGCCGGGCCATCGCGGAACTGATCGTCAAGAAACGGTAGAGCGTGCATACCTGCACGCGGGAGCTGCTGGTGGAGGGCCCCCGCGTGAAGGACGACCCACGCGACGGCCTCCCACTCATCGCCGCCATCAACCGCGGCGCCCTCGCAGCCTTCCCCACGCGGGCAAGGCGACAGGCCGGCATGATGGCGTGGCTGCGCGGAACGGGCGAGGGAGGACAGCCGTTGAGCGGAGGACGCAGGGTGACCGGGACGGACCGGATCGAGTTCAACCCGAACGCCAGGCTGGGCAGGGCCGTCATCCGCGGCACGCGGCCTCCCGTCGCCTGCCCGCACCCGAAGCCAGCTAGGAGCCTGTCCAAGAATCCCCGTGGGCTGCGTTGCCGGCGCCAGCGGGGCGGATGCAAGGCGCGGCGACGAGGCGATGCAATGGAGAGCATCGTCAAGGAGCCGCTACGCAGCAGACGCCCCG
>Ga0116145_1000173_pt1 | contig 82459 bp, 61 predicted proteins | sample AD_JPNHG1_MetaG_FD_89747 | JGI IMG/M metagenome (GOLD analysis project Ga0116145, IMG submission 89747) | Active sludge microbial communities of municipal wastewater-treating anaerobic digesters from Japan - AD_JPNHG1_MetaG | ecosystem: Engineered > Bioreactor > Anaerobic > Digestate | place... | reverse complement strand
CGCAACAGCTTGACCTTATCCGCCGCCGTGAAATGCTTCCGTTGCTTCTCCATGACTCCTCCTCATTGGCTGTCTACACATTCTTGCCTTCGGAGAAGTCCAATTCCAGCGCGGGCGGGACAGTGGTGGACACGCAGGCGCCGACGGCGGTATTGACGCGGGCGGGCGGTCCGGAGACGGGCGCGGACACGGTGGTGTTCAACGTGGTATTCAACGAGCCGGTGGCCCCGACCTTCGGCCTGGACGACGTGACGGTTTCGGGCAGCCTGTCGGGCGCGGCGTCGGTGGACGGCGCGGACCCGAACTACACGGTGACGGTGACGCTGGACGAGCCGGACACGGACGGGACGGTGGGCATTGTCGTGGGGGGCTCGGTGACGGACGCGGCGGGCAATCCGTACGCGGGCGGTTCGTCGCCGGCCTACGGGATTTACAACTGGCGCGGGTTCCTTTCGGAACCGTCGAGCCGGAAGGCCTACGAGGGCGTGCCGCACACGTTCGCGGCGGTTCCCGACTGCGGCGCTTCGACGATCGCGTACCTGTGGAAATGGGACGACGGGACGAAGACGATCTACGACGGTCCGTCGTCGCCGACGTGGGCGTTCGAGAGCCTGAACGCGTCGAACGCGGGGACGTACTGGTGCGAATTGACCTACGACGGGGAGACCCGCTCCACGTCGCATGCGACGCTCGAGGTGGCGGAGCCGCTGACGATCCTCCAGCAGCCGTCGGGCGGCCAAGCGCCGGTGGGCGGTTCGTTCACGTTCACGGTGTCGGTGCGTGGCGGCTACGAGCCCTTGGCGTACCAGTGGCTGAAGAACGGTTATCCGATCACGGGCGCGACGCAGCCGATCCATTCCATCGCGGTGCTGACGACGAGCGATTCGGGATCCTACACCGTGTCCATCACGGACGACAACACGGCGGTGCTGGTGTCCGAGGCGGCGGTATTGACGGTGACGGGCGGCGCGTTGCCGGCGGCGGGTTTGGCGGGCGTTGCGGCGCTGGCCTTGGCGCTGGGCGGCCTCGGCGTCTTCCGCCGACGCGGAGAATAACCTATCCGTAAACCGACGCGGCGCGCCGTCCTCCACAGACGGCGCGCCGCGTTTCTCTTTATTTTCTGGGCTACATGGACTTTACCCGGGAAGCGAAACGCGTTCCTGGCCCATCCCGTTCCTATCGTCTAGCGGACGATCCCGGATATTTCCGCTTTCCCTGATGCAATCCGATCAGCCGTCCAAATGACCGACCAGCGCCTGGGCGAATTCGCTGCACTTGACCTCTTTGGCGTCGTTCATGAGCCGCGCGAAATCGTAGGTGACGGTTTTCTCCTTGAACGTCTTGAGAATCGCCCGCATGATGGCGTCCGACACTTCGTTCCAGCCAAGATGCTCGAACATCATCACGCCGGACAGAATCAGGCTGCTGGGATTGACCTTGTCGAGGTTGGCGTATTTGGGCGCCGTACCGTGCGTCGCCTCAAAGACGGCCGCGCCCGTTTCGTAGTTGATGTTGGCGCCTGGCGCGATGCCGATACCGCCCACCTGCGCCGCAAGCGCATCGCTGATGTAGTCTCCGTTCAGATTCATCGTGGCGATCACGTCGAATTCGTCCGGACGCGTGAGAATCTGCTGAAGGAAAATGTCGGCGATGGTATCCTTCACGAGCACTTTTCCGTTGGAACGGCCCCCGCAGTCGTCCCAGGTCACGGCGGCCTCCGAAAATTCCTCGCGGACGAGGCCGTAGCCCCACTCGCGGAACGCGCCTTCCGTATATTTCATGATGTTGCCCTTATGGACGAGCGTCACCGACTTCCGTCCATGGCGGATCGCATAGTCCAACGCGGCGCGAACGATGCGTTTCGTGCCGGTCTTGCTGATGGGCTTGACGCCCAGGCCGGAATCCGGCCGGATATCCCATCCCAATTCCTGCCGGGCAAAGGCCAGCAGTTTCTTCGCATCTTCCGAGCCTTCCTGCAACTCATATCCGGAATACACGTCTTCCGTGTTTTCGCGGAAAATAACCATATCCACCCGTTCGGGCGTCCGCACCGGACTGGGCACGCCATCGAAATAGCGCACGGGGCGCACGCAGGCAAAAAGATCCAGTTCCCTCCGAAGCGCCACGTTCAGGCTGCGGAAACCGCCGCCGACCGGCGTCGTCAAAGGGCCTTTGATGGCTATCCGATACTCCCGGATGGCCTCGAGCGTTTCGTCGGGTAGATACGAACCGCACACCGCGTTTCCCTTCTCGCCCGCATAGACTTCCATCCAGGCCACGGCGCGCCGGTTGCCGTAACAATGCTTCACCGCGGCGTCGAACACAAAACGCGAAGCGCGCCAGATATCCGGACCGATCCCGTCGCCCTCGATAAACGCCAGAATGGGGTGGTCGGGCGTTTGCAGAACGCCGTTTTTCGACGTAATTTTCTCGCCGGCGGGCGTTTTGATATGCGGATACTCAGGCATTGGCTCTTCTCCTGGCGGTTGCACCGGTCTTGGCGCCGGTTTGATCCTCGGAATACAGGCCCAGCAACGGCCGCATGTTCAATCCCGTGTAGATTTGCCTCGGCCGGTGGATCTTTTCGCCGGTGTTCAGGTGCATCTCGCGCCAATGCGCAATCCAACCCGGAATGCGGCCCAACGCAAACATGACCGTGAACATGTTCGTCGGAATGCCCATGGCCCGGTAAATAATGCCGCTGTAAAAGTCCACGTTCGGATACAGTTTCCGCGAAACGAAGAAATCGTCTTCCAGCACGATCTCCTCGATGTTCTTGGCAAGTTCCACCAGCGGATCGTGGATGCCCAGTTCGTTCAGGATTCTATCCATGGACGCCTTCAGAATGCGCGACCGCGGATCGTGGTTCTTGTAGACCCGGTGACCGAAACCCATGAGCAACGCCTCTTTCCGCTTGACCCGATCGATGAAAACCCGGTAATTGCCCCCGTCCGCCTGGATGCCTTCGAGCATTTCGATGACGGCCTGGTTGGCCCCGCCGTGCAACGGTCCCCACAACGCGCAAATTCCCGCGGACACCGCCGAGAAGAGATTTGTGCGGCTGCTGCAGGCCATTCGGACGGTGGACGTGCTGCAATTCTGCTCGTGATCCGCATGGACGATCAGCAGCATGTTGAGCGCCTCTTCGAGGACCGGCGGAACCACGTATTCCTCGGCGGGCGTCGCAAACATCATCCGCAGGAAATTCGCGGCATAACTGAATTCGGTGCGTGGATAGATGCGCGGCTGACCGATGGACTTTTTGTACGAAAATGCCGCGATGGTCTTTGCTTGGGCCAACAGACGGACAATGTTGAGATCCGTTTCCTCCTCGCTGTCGAAATGAGGGTAATAAGCGGAAAGCGACGCCACCATGGCCGACAAAATGGCCATGGGATGCGCCTGCGGCGGGAACCCCTCGAAGAACTTGAGCAGATCCTCGTGAATATAACTGTTCAGCGTCAGTTTGCGGCGCCACTCGGCGGACTGTTCCCGGTTGGGCAGATGCCCGTAAATGAGAAGATGCGCTACCGCGGGAAATTTTGCACGAACCGCCAGTTCCTCGATCGGATAGCCCCGGTACCGCAAAATGCCCTTGTCGCCGTCCACGAAAGTTATATCGCTTTTGCACGACGCCGTGTTGGCATACCCCGGATCGTAGGTCACGAGGCCCGTCTTGTCGCGCAAGGACGATATGTCCATCGCACGCTCGCCTTCCGAACCCTCGATAACCGGAAACTCGTGTTCCTGTCCGTCCACCGTCAATTTCACATTGTTCTTCATGGGCGCCGTTTCTCCTGTATGTGTTGGAATATCAATCCGACAATCACGTTCAGCCCTGCAGAAAGGCTATTCACCATATCTGCCTTTTCCAAATCCAGGCACAACCCGGCAACAAGGAAGGTTATGCCAACCTCTCCAAGCAAGAGTGACGCCAATTTTCATAAAAAAACCAGCCAAAAAAGCAATAGGTGTAAGATCCTAAAAGACAATGAATTACATTGGAAGCGCTCCGACGCGCACGAATTTCTTCTTCCACGATCTATCCTTGGGCTTACGGAAATCCGCAACCCATAAACCGGATTTTCGCATATCATTGTCTGGTTATTGACTTTTTCTGCTGTCATTGCCACAATACTGTCGCTTATGATAAAAAATGAAAAACCAACCGGAAGGCATCGTCCGGCGTGATTCTGCGAAATCCCGTCATCGCGGCCAAGCGTCTTCGTTGGCGCTTGGTATCAGTGCCCCTGTATGTAAAGGTTTTCGGCATAGGTCTGCTGATTAGCATTCTGTTTGCCACGATTGCCTTTTACGTCATGCGGCGCAGTGTCTTCGACGCGCACTATCAGGTGCGCGGGGAAATGGCGTTGTCGGTGGCGCTTTCCTTGTCGGCCCGCCTCGAATCCGCCGACCTCAATCAAAAATCAGTCATGGACCAAGCGTTGAACGAGACGATGACCGCCTTTCCAAGCGTTCGCTATATCGTCGTGCAGGATGCCGAAGGAACCCTCCTGTCGCACGGATTTACCTTCCCGCGCGAGGCGCCACCCGATCTGGCCCAACAAAACGGCGATCTCTGCTCCCGGTGCCATGAAAGCCTGTCGCCGGTGGAAATCCCCGAAGAATTGCTGGAAGTGCAACCGCAGGTGGTCCTGCCGTCGGGAGGGCTTCGGGCCTACCGGCGTTCCGAGGGGCTAGTCCTCGAAGTGACCGTGCCGATCGGCGACGGAAGCCGCGCCTCCGTCCGCTTGGGGGTGGGCGACAAGCGGCTGGGGCGTGATCTCGCGACAGTCAACCGCGCCATTCTGGTCGGCATGGGTTTGTGCCTGCTGGCGTCGGTCTGTTCAGCCCTGCTGCTGACCTACGTCCTCGGAAAACCCATCAACGCCCTGCTCGAGGCCACCAAAATCGTCGCAAAAGGCGATTTCAGCGTGCGCGCTCCCGTTGATTCCGACGACGAACTGGGCCGCCTGGCCGTGGCGTTCAACCGGATGACGGAAGGTCTGGAGGAGTCGCGGCGCCGCATTCTTCGCGCGGACCGCCTGGCGTCCATCGGCCAGTTCGCGGCGGGAGTCGCCCACGAAATCAACAACCCCTTGGACGGCGTATTGAGTTGTCTCGAACGCCTGCAGCGCGACCCGGCGAACCTTTCGCAAAATCTGGATTATCTCGACATGATGAAGCATGCGCTCCGTCGCGTTTCGGGCGTGATTCAACGGCTGCTGGACTATTCCCAGCAGCGCGGAATGAATTTGAAACCGGAACACGCCGGCGCCATCCTCGAAAACGTTGCCGCTTTGATTCGTGTCATGGCGCGCCAGAAGGCGATCGAAATCGAAATGGACGTTCCCGACGACATCCCGGCGATAATGTGCGATCGCTATTATATGGAACAGGCTTTTCTCAACCTGGCCTTGAACGGATTGTCTGCCATCGAGGAGGGCGCGCCTCCGGATGCAGGCGCCATGGCCCGCGGCACGCTGACGTTTCGTGTGCGGACCGATCCGGCGCCCGCGGGAATGCCGCGCGTCCGCGTTGACGTTGAAGACAACGGATGTGGAATTGCGCCCGAACACCTGCCCAGGATATTCGATGCCTTTTACACGACAAAGGACCCGGGAAAGGGAACCGGGCTTGGGCTGGCCATCGTCAGGGAAATTGTCGAGGTTCATTCCGGCACAATCGAAGTGGAGTCAACCGTGGGAAAAGGCGCCGTGTTTCATGTCTACTTGCCGGCCGCGGATGCCTGGGATCAAACCGTCGGCAACGAAAGGGCGTTTTCAGCATGAAAATTCTCCTGGTGGACGACGAACGCATCAAACGGACCGCCCTGCGCGACGACTTGGTCGAGGCGGGGTATGAAACCGACGTGGCCGCCTGCGCCGAGGAAGGACTGGTCCACTTGCAGGCCGAACGTTTCGACGTGGTGGTGACCGATCTGCGCATGAAAGCCATGGACGGGATCGTCTTCATGTCGGAAATCAAGCGGCGCTGGCCCGACACCGAAGTCATCATGATTACGGCCTATGCCTCGGTGGAAAATGCCGTACAGGCCATGAAACAGGGCGCATTCGACTACATCACGAAACCCTTTGAAAGCACGAAACTCATCCTAATCCTCGAAAAAATCGCCAAAATGCACGCGCTCAAGCGCGAAAACGCCTCGCTCAAGGCCGAACTGGCCAAGGCCACCCATCACGGCGAGATCATCGGCACAAGCCCCGCCATGAAAAACACCTTCGAACTGCTCGACATCGCCGTCGCCTGCGATGTGCCGGTTCTCCTCTGGGGCGAAACGGGAACCGGCAAGGAAATGTTTGCCACGGCCATTCACCGGCGCGGCGCGCGCAAAAAAAATCCCTTCGTGCGGGTAAGCTGCGCGGCGCTCTCGGAACAGTTGATGGAAAGCGAACTGTTCGGACACGAACGCGGCTCGTTCACCGGGGCTATTGACAGCAAGCCGGGCCGTTTCGAACTGGCGGACAAGGGCACCTTGTTCCTGGACGAAATAGACGACGTGCCGATGGGCATCCAGGTGAAATTGCTCCGTGTCTTGGAAGGCCACCCCTATGAACGCGTCGGCGGCGTCGCCTCGATTCAGGCCGACGTGCGGATTATCGCCGCCTCGAAGGTGGACCTGCGCAAGCGCGTGGCCGACAGCGCGTTTCGCAGCGACCTGTTTTACCGGCTCAACGTGTTTCCCATCTGGATCCCCCCCCTGCGGGACCGGCGCGAGGACATCCCGCTGCTGGCGGACCATTTCCTGAAACTGTACAGCACGCAGGAGACCCCGCCCAAAATGAACGACGAGGCCCTGAGTGTTTTATGGGACTATTCATGGCCGGGCAATGTCCGCGAACTGCAAAACGTCGTCAGGCGCGTACTCTTGCGACTGGGCAACCGGCTTGAAGTCGGCTGCCAGGATCTCCCCCCTGAAATCCGATGCGGCAACCTGGAGTCGCCGCAGGAAAATGGCCATCCGCAATCCTTCAAGAAAGCCATCGAGTCCAACGAACGCTCCCTCCTCATCGAAGCGCTGAAAAAAACCGGCGGGAATCAAAGCCGCGCCGCCGCAAGCCTTGGCATGAAATTGTCCACCTTCCGGGACAAACTCGCCAAGCACGGCATTCGCACTTTGGGGCAATCGCCTCAAGCCCCTGATAACGGCGACACACCCTCCGAAACGAAATAATAGAACCGAAATTCGACGGCCGAAAACCGATTACCCTCCGTTTACGCCATTCCGCAAACACCTTGCGGAGTTCCGTAAGGAACAGGCCGTTGTCTTGGAACGCTTGCCATGCCCTGCCATATCAAAAACGTCTGTAAGTCTTTTTTGAAAAATAAGTTATGCTCTTATAAACCGAATCCATAACGGTCTTTCCGGCGTTGGCCCCAAGATTGCTTATGCGATCCCGCGATGGTTATTCATGAACACAACGCGAAACAGATTTTTGCCGGACACGGCATACCGGTCACCGAGGGGGATATCGCTGCAACCCCCGGGGAAGCCGAGGTTATCGCTCGCCGAATCGGCAAGCCGGTCGTCGTCAAGGCCCAAGTGCATGTCGGGGGACGCGGCAAGGCCGGCGGGATCCTGTTTGCCGACGACCCGGAAACAGCCCGCGCCCAAGCCGAAAAAATTCTGGGCATGACTATCAAGGGGCTTCCGGTCCATGAGGTGCTGGTAACCACAGCGGAAAAGCCCCTCGCCGAATCGTACGTGGGTATCGTACTCGACCGAAACGCCAAGAAACCCGTGATCATGGTATCGTCCGCCGGCGGTGTGGATATCGAAGACGTGGCCGCCCGGACGCCGGAGAAAATTCGACGGCAGCACATCGATCCTGTCGAGGGAATACATCCCTACCAAGCACGCAGGCTGGCCTACTACCTCTACGACGATCCCGTGCTGGCCAAACAGGCCGCCGATATCATTCTGAAACTTTATGGCGTTTTCGAGGATTGCGACGCCTCCCTGGCCGAAATCAATCCGCTGATAGCCAATCCCGAAGGCAGGATTATCGCCCTCGACGCCAAGATGAACATAGACGACAACGCGTTGTACCGCCAGCCGGCCATTGCCTCCATGCGCGATCCCAAAGCGGAAGATCCGGCCGAAGCCGAAGCGCGTGAAGCGGGGCTGTCCTACATAAAACTGGGCGGAACGATAGGCTGTATCGTCAACGGGGCCGGGCTTGCCATGGCCACCATGGACCTCGTGAAGCGCTACGGCGGCGAACCGGCGAATTTCCTCGACATTGGCGGTTCCTCGAACCCCCAGAAAGTCGTGACGGCCATCAAAATCATCTTGTCGGACCCGAAAGTCCGCGCCATTCTAATCAATATCTTGGGCGGCATCACGCGGTGCGACGACGTCGCCACCGGAATCGTGGAAGCGTTCAGGCAGTTCCAGCCCGCCGTGCCCGTCGTGATTCGGCTGGCCGGCACCAACGAGGCCGCGGCGGCGGACATTCTCAGGCACACCGGCCTGCCCACCGCCCCATCCCTCGACGAAGTGGTCAAAAAGGCCATCGAAATGTCCCGCGCACAGGACTCCGCACAGGAACGGAGGAAATAATGTCCATTTTCGTTGACAGGGAGACTTGCGTCTTGGTTCAGGGCATTACGGGCCGGGACGGATCTTTCCACGCGCGGCAAATGAAAAACTACGGGACGAAGGTAGCCGCCGGCGTGACGCCGGGCAAAGGCGGCACGCTGGTGGACGGCATCCCCGTGTTCAACACGGTCGAAGAGGCGGCCGCGCGGTTCAGCATTGACGCGACGGCAATTTACGTTCCTCCGGCGCTGGCCGCGGACGCCATGTACGAAGCCGTGGATGCCGGGATCAAGTTGATTGTCTGCATCACGGAAGGCATCCCGGCGAACGAGATGATGCGCGTGTATGCGCGGGTCCGTGCGGCGGGTGTTCGGCTGATCGGCCCCAATTGCCCCGGCCTGATCACGCCGGGCGAGTGCAAGGTGGGCATCATGCCCGGATCGTTGGTCACGCCCGGAAATGTGGGCGTCGTCTCGCGTTCCGGCACCCTGACCTACGAGGCCATCTGGGCGCTGACGCAGGCGGGCATGGGCCAGACGACCTGCGTGGGCATCGGCGGCGATCCGATCATCGGCACGGATTTCGTCGCGTGCCTTGAAGCCTTCGAAAACGACCCGGCGACCGACGCGGTGGTCCTGATCGGAGAAATCGGCGGCAGCGACGAAGAAACCGCCGCCCGCTTCATCGAGCAGCACATGTCCAAGCCCGTCGTGGCGTTCATCGCCGGTCAGACGGCCCCGCCGGGCAAGCGAATGGGCCACGCCGGCGCGATCGTCATGGGATCCTCCGGTTCGGCGGCGGACAAAATCGCCGCGCTCAACCGCGCGGGCGTGCCGGTGGCCGGCTCGCCCACCGAATTGCCGGAATTCGTGGCCCGGGTCTTGAACCAAGACCTTGACGCGGTCCCCCGATCCGAACGAAAAGCGTACCAATATGCGTAACGAGTGTCCACAAAGCACTTTGACGAAATAAACCCAGGGAGAATGAGCGATGGAAGCAGTAAAGACGGTATCCGACGGCATGGCGATTTCCGCGGCAAGAACCACGGTTGATTACACGCGCAAGTCTCCAATCAAGATCAATCTGGCGTGGTGCAAGGGATGCGACATCTGCTCCGCCCTGTGTCCCCGCTGTGTGCTCGAACCGGACCGCAACCGCATGCCGGTCGTGGCGCATCCCGAAGAATGCACCCAGTGCGGCATTTGCTGGATGCACTGCCCGGATTTCGCCATCACGTCGAACGTCAACTGAGCGCCATTCTCGCGCGTGCTTTTGGGAAGGCCAAGATGCCGGCCAAAAAAAGACGTTTTCTTTTGGGAAACCAGGCGTGCGTCGAAGGCGCCATATACGCCGGGGTCCGCTTCTACGCGGGATATCCGATCACGCCCTCGACCGAGGTGGCCGAAGGCTGCGCGCGGGCATTTCCGAAACTGGGCGGGCGATTCATCCAGATGGAAGACGAAATCGCCTCGATCGGCGCCGTGATTGGCGCATCCATCGCGGGACTCAAGTCCATGACGGCCACGTCCGGCCCGGGCTACTCGCTCATGGTGGAAAACATCGGCTATGCCTACATGATCGAAGCCCCCTGCGTCATCGTGAACGTGCAGCGGGGAGGCCCCTCGACGGGCCTGCCGACCAAAGTGGGACAGGCCGACACGATGCAGGCCCGATGGGGCCCCCACGGCGACTATACGGCCATCGCCGTGGCCCCTTCGACCGTCGCCGAAACTTTCACCGAAACCGTGCGCGCCGTCAATCTTTCCGAGCGTTTTCGCACGCCCGTGACGATTCTGCTCGATGAAGTCATCGGCCACATGCAGGAAATGGTGTCGCTGCCGGAACCGGGCGAGTATGAAATCGTCAACCGGATCAAGCCCACCTGCGACCCGGACGAATACATGGCCTACGGCCCCACCGAGAACCTCGTGAATCCCTTGCCAGCCTACGGCGATGGGTACCGATGGTACGCGACCGGCCTCACGCACGACCCCCGCGGATTTCCCACCAATCGCCCGGACGAAATCGTTGTAACCCTCGACAAACTGCGCCACAAAATCGAGGATTACCAGGATGAAATCGAAAAACTGCGCCTCGATTGGATGGACGACGCCGAAGTGGCGATCGTCTCCTATGGCTCCGTTTCGCGCACCACCCTTGAAGCCGTCATGCAGGCGCGAGAAGCGGGGATCAAGGCCGGATGCGTCCAACTCTTGACGATTTGGCCGTTTCCATCGAAGCGTTTGCGCGAAATTCTGCTCAACACGCGCAACGTCATCGTCGCCGAACTGAACATGGGCCAACTCATCCACGAAGTCGAGCGCATGGCTCCGCGGACTGTTTCCGTGCATTCGCTCCTTCGATACGACGGCGAAATCTTCACCCCCGCGCAAATCATCGAAAAAATACAGGAGGTCTCGTCATGAGCGTCGTGGCCACGGAATCCCCTCCCAAGCGCCAAATGAAATCGGACGTTTTTCTGGACTACCTGCGCCCGCACAAGCGCTTTCCAAACCTCTGGTGCCCCGGCTGCGGCAACGGCATCGTCATGAGTTCCCTGGTTCGGGCCATCGAAAAATTGCGCATCCCGAAAGACGAAATCGCGCTCGTGTCGGGCATCGGTTGCAGCAGCCGCATGCCGGTCTATCTGGACTTTCAGGCGCTGCACACCACCCACGGACGGGCGCTGGCCTTCGCGACCGGCGTCAAGTTCGCACGGCCGGATCTCAAGGTCATCGTCATCACCGGCGACGGCGACGCGCTTTCGATCGGCGGCAACCACCTGATTCACGCCTGCCGGCGAAACATTGACATCACGACCATCCTGATCAACAACTACACCTACGGCATGACCGGCGGCCAGGTGTCGCCCACGACGCCGTCAGGCGCGTTCGCCACCACCACCCCCTACGGCAACGCGGAAAAAAATTTCGAGGCCTGTAGTCTCGCGCAGGGGGCCGGGGCGACGTTCGTCGCCCGGACCACCGTCTACCACACCCCGCAAATGGATCGCGTCATCACGGAAGCCATCTCGCACCGGGGCTTTTCGTTCGTCGAAATCATCTCGAACTGCCACACATACTACGGACGCCTGAACCGGCTGGGGCAGGCCACCGCCCTGCTCCGCATGTTTCAGGAAAAAGCCGCGTCGGTCAACCGGATCAAAAATGTTTCCCCCGAAGAAACCAAGGACCTGATCGTCACGGGCGTACTGCACCGCGACACGGAAAAGACGGAATTGTGCGACGAATACCAGAAACTGGTGGATCGCTTCACGAAAGGCAAAGAAGCATGAGCGCCGCGACCTTCCAGCAACTGCAAGTGCCCGCCGCGCGCTATGAAATCCGCCTTTCCGGTTCGGGCGGCCAAGGCATGATGCTGGCCGCGATGCTTTTATGCGAAGCGATCGGAAACGACTCTTCTTTGAACGTCGTCCAGACTAAATCCTACGGTCCGGAAGCGCGCGGAGGCGCTTCGAAAGCGGATATCGTCGTGTCCCCGACGGAAATCTACTACCCGAAACCGTTCCGGCTCGACCTGTTGCTGGCCATGACCCAGGAAGCGCTGGACAAATACTACCCGGATCTTCGCGAACAGGGCACGCTCATTCTTGACGAAACGCTTGTCGCCGATCCGCCCGATTGCCTGTATTTCGGCCTTCCGCTGACCCAGTTGGCCCGCGAGGAAGTGCAGAATGTCATGGTGGCCAACGTCATCTCGCTGGGCGCCATTGCCGCGATAACGGATATTGTCCCCCGTGAAGCGCTCATGCAGGCCGTTCTTGCCCGCGCGCCGAAGGGCACGGAAGAAAAAAACAAACTGGCCCTGGAAGTGGGTTTTCGGGAAGGCGCCGCGCTCCGGCAACAGGAACGCTATCGCAATGCGCCCATGCCGCCCGCATGGTTCCGGCGCGAACGAATGGCTCTCTGCGGGAAAGCGGGCTGATTAATGAAGCATGTTTGTGCATTTCGTATTGGATCCCTTGCAAAAGAATTGCTGGTGGGCGTTTCGGGAATCGTCCTAATCCTTTTCATTCTTGGACATTTGGCCGGAAACTTCTTTCTGTTCGCCGGTCCCGAACGTTTCAACGCCTACGCGAAGCATCTCCACTCGCTGGGGCCGTTGCTGTGGTTTGCCCGCCTGGGGCTTTTGGCGGCCTTCATTGTCCATGTCTCATTCGCAATTTGGCTCGCGATCGACAGCCGCGCGGCGCGCGCCACGCGGTACGCCGTCCGCCAAAAAGCGTGCGAACCCAATTTCGCCAAGCGGACCATGCTGTATTCGGGATTGACCCTCTTCGCGTTTCTCGTTTTCCACATCGCCGATTTCGCCCTTCGGGATCAGGCAGGTCCCGTATCCGTGCTGCCGGGCGGGCCTTTCGCGAGGGAAAGCCTCGGACTGTACGGCATCGTCTGGAATTCATTTGCCGATCCGCTGCATTCGGCGCTGTACATCGTGGCGCTGTGCGCGGTCGGACTCCATTTCAGCAACGCCGTGGCGGTAGTCTGGATGACGTTCGGCGTGTTGCCACGCTGCGGCATGACCGCGATAAAGCGCGCGGCGCAGGCGGCAGGCGCGCTGGTCGCTTTCGCGTTTATTTCAATACCCCTGTATGTGCTCGCGGCGACGTATCTGGCGCCGCTTCATCCTTGACCAGGCCATGAAAGACGGTATTATGGATTCTTCAACCGGCACGCTGGACGCGAAGATACCCGCCGGACCCATTGCGGAAAAGTGGTCGCGGCACAAGTTTGAAATCCGGCTTGTCAGTCCGGCCAACAAACCCAAATACACGCTGATTGTCGTCGGCACCGGGCTGGCCGGGGCGTCCGCCGCCGCTTCCCTGTCGGAATTGGGGTATCGCGTCAAGGTCTTCTGCCTGTGCGATTCGCCCCGCCGCGCCCACAGCATCTCCGCACAGGGCGGAATCAATGCGGCCAAGAATTACCAGAACGACGGCGACAGCGTCAGGCGCCTTTTCTACGATACAGTGAAGGGGGGCGATTTTCGCGCCCGCGAGGCGAACGTCTACCGCCTTGCGGAAGTGAGCGGCAACATCATTGACCAATGCGTCGCGCAGGGCGTGCCGTTTACCCGCGAATATTCCGGCTATCTCGACAACCGATCGTTCGGCGGCGCGCAAGTGTCCCGGACCTTCTACGCCAACGGTCAGACCGGCCAACAGTTGCTTTTGGGGGCCTATGGCGCGCTGATGAAAGAGGCGGCCCGCGGCAACGTGGAACTCACCCCGCGCCGCGAAATGCTCGATCTAATCGTGGCGGACAACCGCGCCGTGGGCATCGTTTGCCGGAACCTTGTCTCCGGCGGCATCGAAACGCACATGGCCGACGCGGTTATTCTCGCCACAGGCGGCTATGCGAACGTCTTTTATCTCTCGACGAATTCGGTCATGTCGAATGCGACCGCCGCGTGGCGCGCCCATAAGCGCGGCGCATATTTCGCCAATCCCTGCTTCACGCAGATTCACCCCACCTGCATCCCCGTCTCCGGCGAGCATCAGTCCAAACTCACCCTGATGAGCGAGGGTCTCCGCAACGACGGGCGGATCTGGGTGCCCCGAGCCAAGGGCGATGCGCGCCCCCCCGCCGAAATTCCCCATGAAGAACGCTGGTATTACCTCGAGGAACGGTATCCCAGTTTCGGCAATCTGGTGCCGCGCGACGTGGCGTCGCGCGCGGCCAAGCGCGTCTGCGACGACGGCCACGGCGTGCGCGGCGGATATGCCGTCTACCTCGATTTCGAGGATGCCCTCGCGCGGAAGGGCATCCAGTCGCTCGACGAAAAATACGGCAACCTCTTCGAGATGTATGAACGCATTACCGACGAGGATCCCCGCAAAACCCCCATGCGGATCTATCCGGCGGCCCATTACACCATGGGCGGCCTCTGGGTGGACTACAACCTGATGAGCACGCTTCCGGGCCTGTTCGTGATTGGCGAGGCCAATTTCTCCGACCACGGCGCGAACCGGCTCGGCGCCAGCGCGCTCATGCAGGGACTGGCCGACGGCTACTTCATCCTGCCATACACCATCGGCGACTTCCTGGCCGGCGCGGGAAAAGCGAATGCAGACGCCAATCACCCGTCCGCACGGGACGCGGCCCGTGAAACGCAGAAGCGACTGGACCGGCTTATCGGGCTAAAGGGCAAGAAGACGGTCCGCGAATTGCATCGCGAACTGGGTCTGCTGCTGTGGAACACGTGCGGCATGGCGCGTTCCGCCGACTCGTTGAACGAGGCGCTCAAACGGATACCGGAATTGCGCGAGGAGTTTTGGAACAACGTAAACGTTCTCGGTTCACAGGGATCGTTCAATCAACTCCTGGAAAGCGCGGGGCGCGTGGCGGATTTCCTCGAACTGGCCGAACTGATGTGCCGGGACGCGCTTGAACGAAACGAATCCTGCGGAAGCCACCTCCGCGAGGAATACCAGACGGACGAAGGCGAACCGCGGCGCAACGACGATGCATTCTGCCATGTGGCGGCATGGGAATACGATTCCGTATCCGAAACCCACAGGCTCCACAAGGAACCCCTCCGTTTTGAAGAGGTCAAGCTGGTTCAAAGGAGCTACGCTTGATGAACGAGAAAACCATCTCCATCACCCTGAAGGTTTGGCGCCAGGAAGGCCCGGAGGCCAAGGGACACCTCGAAACCCACGAAGCCCGGGACATTTCCACCGACATCTCCTTCCTCGAAATGCTCGACATCGTCAACGCCGGGCTGCAAAAAGCCGGCATCGAGCCCATCGCGTTCGAAAGCAATTGCCGGGAAGGCATCTGCGGATGCTGCGGCGCCACCGTGAACGGACGCCCCCACGGTCCGCGCCCCGCCACCACGCTCTGCCAGCTTCATATGCGACATTTCCACGACGGCGACGTCATCGTCGTGGAGCCGTTTCGCGCCACCGCTTTTCCGATCATACGCGACCTCGTCGTGGATCGCTCCGCGCTCGACCGCATCATCCAAGCCGGGGGATACGTCTCGGTGCGGACCGGCCAAGCTCCCGACGCCAACGCCATCCCCATCCCCAAAAAACGCGCCGAAGCCGCATTCCGATCCGCGGAATGCATCGGCTGCGGCGCGTGCACTGCGGCGTGTCCGAATGCGTCCGCGAGCCTCTTCGCGGCGGCCAAAATCGGGCAACTCGCCGCGCTGCCACAAGGACATCCCGAACGGGAACAACGCGTCCGGTCCATGGCGCGCCGGATGGACGAGGAAGGTTTCGGGCCGTGCTCGAAACACTACGAATGCCATGCCGTATGTCCCAAGCAGGTCGGCGTCGAAAACATCACCACGATGAATCGCGAAAACCTGAGAGCCGCTTTTATACGTTCGTGAGGGGGGCGCTTCGCTTTTCTCGCCACGCAGGGAACAAGTGGACGCGAGGGGCCGCGTGGTCTTCACCCAAAAAATAAAACCTTTTACACGTCCATCCCGTCCACGCAATCCTCGGCGCCCATAAGACAAGCAGGGGCTTTCTTCCATTGCCTTCATCACGCGCATTCTCGCATGCGTGGCGGATAATGGTAATATGGGGATGTAAACCGCAACCGGAAAGGAGGAACTATCTATGCGCCGTGCCATTCTGTCGTTCATCGTGTTTCTTCTGTGTTTCTGTTGCATGGGCGCGTTTGCGGAAACGCCGATCCAAGGCGCGATGAACCGGGTCCTTGCCCGAATGGGCGACGCGCTGACCGGGGAGCAACTCATGAAAGCGGACGCGGCCGTCATCGCCCCCTTCATTACGGACGAGGATCGCCGCGTGTTCGCAACCGAATACTGGCGATTCGACGCGAACGTGCCGGTCGTGGTTTCGGTGCTGCGCGATGAAAAACAACCCGTTGCGCCGTTCTGGCTGGAAGAGGCCGGCTTCAACAAAACAAATCTCAAGGCGCGCAACGAGGAATACACCTACGAAGTCTGGCAAAAAGCCTTCGACGCCGGCCGCATCGGCCTTGGCATCAACGGTTTCGATAAACACCGTCCGCATTACTTCGTCGTCGTGGGACCGCAACGCCCCGGCGACAAGGTTATCTTGACCCGATTCTTTCCGGCGGATCAGCAGATATTCGAGATGAAACCGGGATCTTATACCTATCACGACTGGCCGGATCTCGTGCTAACGGATGTGCCGGACGAACTGAAAGGGCAAATTCTCCTGCCGACCATTCGCGGACGGGCCCGTGAAGCGCATCTGATCGGCGCCTTTCGCCAGACTCCCTATCCGTCCACGGAAAAGCCTGACCACGTCCTGCTTACTTGGAATGGCGACCCCCGAACGACGCAAGCTATCCAATGGCGATGCAAATCGCCCGGCGGAACCGTTCGCTACCGCGAGGCCGGCGCGGAAAACGACGCGCCGTGGATTGAAGTCAAACCCGCCTGCCGACCCCTGGTGGATCGGCTCATCCTGAACGATCGCGAGACGTATCGCTGCACAGCCGTGCTGGACGGACTGAAGCCGGGAACACGGTATGCCTATTCGATTGAACCGGCAGGCGTATCCGCCGATTTCACGACCGCTCCGGCCGGAGGCGATCCGTTTACTTTTTTCTGGCTGAGCGACACGCACAACAATCCCGTCACCGGCGACCTGCTTGCGGCGGGCCTCGCGAAGTGTCCCAAACCGGCGTTCTGCACCATTTCCGGCGATTTGGTCGGAACGGGCCAGCATCGCGACGACTGGGATTGTCTGTTCAACCATGCCGCCGCGTTCACGCCGCGCTTCCCCGTCATGCCCTCGATGGGCAATCACGACAATATTGACGGCATGGGACCGGAATTGTACTGCGCGATGTTCGCGCTGCCCGCGAACGGTCCCGCCGGACTCGAAACGGGGCGCGCCTACAGTTTCCAATACGGCGACGCGCTGTTTCTCATGCCCGACGTCACCGCGCCCGTTGAAATGCAGGCGCCGTGGATCGAACGACAACTGCAAGGGAAGACTACGGCATGGACCTTCGCGGTCTTGCATTTCCCCCCCTACGCGCCGGACGACGAAAACCCGGAAATCGTCGAGAATTGGCTCCCGCTGTTCGATGCCCATCACGTGGATTTCGTGTTGACCGGCCACGTTCATAACTATCTGCGCACGTATCCAATGAAGGCCGGCCAACGGGTCGAGTCAACCCGGGACGGAACCATTTACTGTATTACCGTGTCCGTCGGCGGAAGGCCGCAGGCGATACCGAAACCCGAATACGCCGCCGTGTTCGACGCCTCCGGCACGCCGCTCTGCGTGGCGTTCCAAGTGGATTCCCGTACGGTCACGTCCCGCGCGTTCGACAAGTCCGGCAAAATCGTGGACGAATATACCGTTGCCAAGTAATGGCACTTGAGAGTACCGAATTCCCGGGGCTTGTTTCAGTCTGAAATCTCCCAAGAATGGGTGTTTTTCTGGTTGAACGGGTTCTGGAATGGTATTGAAGCGTCAATCATGGAGTGCCGGCATGGCAGATACAAGGGCGAATGCGTGGGACAGGCTGTCCAGCCTGTCTGTCCACGGACATGGCGTGGCTTCAAAAAAGACAGACTGGACAGTCTGTCCTACGCTCCGCGCCCAAAGGACTTCCTTTACGTGTTCGGAACAGGTGATCCATGCATGAACTCGGCCCTCTCAAGTAATGGCAAAAAAAGTTGTATTATAGAAATGGCCTGTATATTCTTGACGCGGTCCATGGCGCAAAAACACACATTTCAAGGTGCGGTGAAATGAAGAAACAAATCCTGCTGGGTCTCGGCGCCGCGTTCCTCACCATTGTTGCCCTTCTTTGCGCCGCATTTGTATGGACGTTTCGCGTGCACCGCGTCGTTTTTCCAAAGGAGTCTATTTCCGACGCCCAGTGGCAAGAGTATCTTGCCGCGCCGCAAAAAACGGAAACGACCTTGAAAGTGCTGACGTGGAATATTCAGATGCTGCCCGTCATGCTGTCTCCCTTCAGCGAAGACCTGCAGAAACTGCAAGCCATCCGCGCGCCATGTATTGCCGACTCGCTCATCCAGGAAGATTACGATGTCATCTGTTTTCAGGAAGCCTTCGACCAGGAATCGCTGGAAAAACTGAAGGAAAAACTGAAGGACGCCTACCCTTTCATGGTATATCCCCGTTATGCTTCCCGCTGGCGTGCGCTGAGCAACGGCGTTTGGTTCATAAGCCGCGTGCCGATACGATACGTGGATCACGTGACCTATCCCCAATTGCACGGCGTGAACTGGTGGACCTCGAAGGGATGCTGCCTGATTGAAGGCGTGAAGGACGGTCTGCGGTTCCAGATGGCCGGCACCCATTTCCCCACGGGCAAACAAAGCGACAAGGACGCGGCCGTCGAGGCAATCCGCGAACGATTGCTGCCCCTTCGCCAGAATCGCGTGCCCTTCATAGCGCTCGGCGATTTCAACACAGACAAGGGCACGCCGGCCTACGACGCGCTGTTGAAAATCCTCGAATTGCAGGACGCGCCGATAAACGATCCCCGGCCCTATTCGTCCGATCCGGAAAATTCATGGAAAAGAGGGAAAAAAGGCCGGCCCTCGCTTATCGATCACGTCCTGCTCAACCCGAACGGGAGCGGAACCGCATTCGACACACAGACCATTTTCCGTTCCACTTCCTATTATGGCAAAAAACTGATAGACCTCTCCGATTATTACGGCGTCTCGGCGGATATCATCCTGCGGCCCTGACAAGAAATATCAATAAGGCCTCCCTGTTCACTTCGACGCCATTCCATCCCCCTGTCCGTCGCTCTTCCCTTTTTTCTTTCACAGGTTTTTGACCTGTAAATTGGGGATTTTAGCCTCCAAGTAGGAGGCCACCAAACGGCGGTGGCATTTTTCAGGCGTTGGCTCGCTGCAAAGAAGACATCCATAATCGAGAAGATCGGCCGTCAACAGCGTTTCTATTTTCCGCTCCTCAATCAGAGGCAGAAAACACGCCTCATACTCTTCCCAGTCTCCATGCTTCTTCTTGTATTTATCCAGGATCTCCTTGGTCGGCGCGCATTCCGGCACGTGAAGATAATCGGCATTGCATATTTCCCGCAGAAAGAATTTCAAGTCGTCGCGCTTGGCAAATCCGGCCAATTGCGACACGTTGTTCAATCGGATGTCAAGAACACGCCGAACCCGCGATTCACGCAAAACCGTGAAGAAGCGTTCCGCGCCCTTCTTCGTAAAACCGATGGTAAAAAGATGTATGGCCATTCCGTTTCCTCACGGCGCAACGAATTCGTTTTCCGTTTGATATTCCTCGTCATGGTGAAAGGCGATGCGCTCGCCCTGCCGGTCGTAGGCTTCCTCTCTCGTTGAAAAAATCCCGAAAAATTTGTTCGTTTGACAGGGCGACAAGGCCTCTCTATAATCATTGTTCCGGAGGGCGTGGTGCATCCGGGCGAACATCCCAAGGGACAGGTGTTTTCATGAGGCGGTATGAGTAACAGTGACCGGTTTTCCGAAGGTTTGTCGTTCGACGATGTATTGTTGCGTCCGGCGCGTTCGAGCGTGCTTCCGCGGGACGTTGACGTGTCGTCCCGTTTTACGCGCCGGATTCGCCTGAATATCCCCCTGGTCAGCGCGGCGATGGACACGGTGACCGAGGCGCGCCTCGCGATCGCCATCGCGCAGGAAGGCGGTATCGGCGTCATTCATAAAAATCTCGCGATCCGCGATCAGGCCGCCGAAGTGGACCGCGTGAAACGGTCGCAGTCGGGCATCATTACCGATCCGATTACGCTCAGTCCCCATCAAAGCGTCCGGGAAGCCGAAGAACTCATGGGACGCTACCATGTCTCCGGCGTGCCCATCACTGACAAAAACGGCAAACTTGTCGGCATTCTCACCAACCGCGATCTGCGCTTTCTCGTGGATTTCTCGGTGCCCATTGAACAGGTCATGACGCGCACGAATCTGGTGACCGCGCTGCCGGGCACGACGCTCGAGGAGGCCAAGCGCCTCTTGCACGAGCACCGAATAGAAAAACTGCCCATCGTGACCGACGACGGCACGTTGGTGGGACTGATTACCATCAAGGACATCAACAAGGCGCGTGATTTTCCGCGCAGTTGCAAGGATGCGGACGGACGCCTCCGCGTGGCGGCGGCCATTGGAACCGGCGAGGCCGAACTGGAACGCGCCCAGGCGCTGGTCGAGGCGCATGTGGACGTCCTCGTCGTTGACACGGCCCACGGCCATCAGGACATGGCCCTCGACACCGTGCGCATGGTCAAGCACGCGTTTCCGGACGTGGACGTGGTCGCCGGCAATATCGTCACGCCAGAGGCCGCGATGGATTTGATTGAAGCGGGGGCCGATGCCGTCAAGGTGGGCGTGGGGCCCGGCTCGATTTGCACGACGCGCGTTGTGGCCGGCGCCGGCGTGCCGCAGTTCACCGCGATTCTCGACGTCGCGGAGGCCGCCGCAAAGAAAGACGTTCCCGTCATCGCGGACGGCGGCATCAAGTATTCGGGCGACATCACGAAGGCCATCGCGGCGGGGGCCGACACGGTCATGATCGGCAGCCTCTTTGCGGGCACCGAGGAAAGCCCGGGCGACACAATCCTCTACGAGGGTCGCACGTACAAGGTCCATCGTGGCATGGGATCGCTCAAGGCGATGCAGCGAGGCGGCAAGGCGCGCTACATGCAGTTCGACATCGAACAGGCGGCCAAACTCGTACCCGAGGGTGTTGAGGCGCGCGTGCCCTACCGCGGTTCGTTGGCGGAATACGTCCATCAACTCGTCGGCGGCCTGCGGGCCGGCATGGGCTACTGCGGTTGCCGGAACATCCACGAATTGCAGACGCGCACCCAATTCGTGCGCGTGACGGCGTCGGGGCTTCGCGAAAGCCACCCGCACGACGTCACCATTACCGAGGAACCCCCAAATTATCAGGTCATGAGGTAAGCCATGCAGGGAATGGGCCGGCCCGTCGTCGTGCTGGACTTTGGCGCGCAATACAGCAAACTCATCGCCCGCCGCGTCCGCGAAGCCAACGTGTACAGTTTGATTGTCCCCTACAACGCGCCCTTGGACGACCTTCGCGCCCTGAATCCCGCCGGCATCATTTTCAGCGGCGGACCGGCCAGCGTCCATGCGCCGGGCGCGCCCATGCCGGATCCGGGCGTATTCGACATGGGCATTCCCATTCTCGGAATTTGCTACGGCGTGCAACTGTTCGCGCACATGCTCGGTGGAAAGGTGGAGCGATCGGACCGCCGCGAATACGGCATCGCCCATCTGGAAAATAGCGACACATCGGGTTTTCTCGATGGAATAGATCCTCGCACGCAGGTCTGGATGAGCCACGGCGATGCCATTTCGATCATGCCGCCGGGATTTGAGGTCATCGGACGAACCGAAAACTGTCCCTACGCGGCCATCGTCAAGCCGGACGCGCGGTTCTACGGCGTGCAGTTTCATCCCGAAGTCGTCCATACGCCCCAAGGACCGCGCATCCTGTCCAATTTCGTGCATAAAATCTGCGGATGCGCCTCCGACTGGACCATGGGATCCTTTGTGGAACACGCCATAGCCGATATCCGCGCGCGCGTGGGAAGCAAGCGTGTGTTGTGCGGTCTGAGCGGCGGTGTGGATTCGAGCGTCGCCGCCATGCTGATACACCGTGCCATCGGCGACCGGCTCACCTGTGTATTCGTGAACAACGGGCTGCTGCGCAAGGGCGAACCGGAGATGGTCCAAGAAGTGTTTCGCGGACATTTCCACATTGACTTACGCTACGTGGACGCCGAGGCCCGATTTCTTTCCGAGTTGGCGGGGGTCGGCGAACCCGAAGCCAAACGAAAAATAATCGGACGCGTATTTGTCGAGGTGTTCGAGGAAGAAGCGGCTAAATTGGGGCACAACGATTTTCTGGCGCAAGGCACCCTGTACCCGGACGTGATAGAAAGCATGTCCGCGACCGGTGGACCTTCGGCCGTTATCAAAAGCCACCACAATGTGGGCGGTCTGCCGGACATCATGCAATTGGAACTGCTCGAACCCCTTCGGGAATTGTTCAAGGACGAGGTGCGCGCCGTGGGCAAGGAACTCGGCCTGCCGGACGACATCGTATGGCGCCACCCGTTTCCGGGACCAGGGCTTGGCGTGCGATGCATCGGAAACGTGACAAAGGAAAGACTGGACACGCTGCGCGCCGCGGACGCCATTTTTATTGAAGAAATCAAAAAGGCCGGATTGTATCGCGAAATATGGCAGGCGCTCGTTTGTCTATTGCCGGTCAAAAGCGTCGGCGTTCAAGGGGATGAACGCACCTACGAGGAAGTCTGCTCGCTGCGCGCCGTAACCAGCGAGGATGCCATGACCGCCGACTGGTATCGTTTTCCGCCGGAGGTCTTGCAGCGCACCGCCAACCGAATTTGCAACGAAGTCAAGCACATCAACCGCGTGCTATACGACATAACATCAAAACCACCCGGAACCATTGAGTGGGAGTGAAACTTTACGCAAGTTCCTTTTCATTCTTCACGATTTTTGAAACCAACCCGTATTCAAGCGCCTCTTCCGCACTCATCCAAAAGTCGCGGTCGCTGTCTGCGCTGACTTTTTCCAGCGGCTGTCCCGTTTCCCTGGAAATCAGGAGATTGAGCCTTTCGCGGGTTTTGATAATTTGCTGCGCGGTGATACGAATATCCTTTGCTTGACCGCCGGCTCCGCCGCTTGGCTGATGCATCATATACCGTGTATTGGGCAAGGAAAATCTTCTATCATGAGGAACGGAAAGCAAAATGGGAATTCCCATGCTCGCCACGTATCCCGCACCGATAATTGTCAACGGAGCCGTGATGAACTTGAACACATCGTGTATGGCGAATCCAACATCCACCATGCCGCCGGGCGTGGTAAGAATTATGCGGATGGGATCCTGCGATTCGGAATTGAGCAGGACGGCCTGTGCAATGACCCGTTCGGCGAGTTCCTCCTCGATGGGTCCCCCTATGAGAATCGTGCGCACTTTCAAAAGACGATCGAGAATACTCGCATTGGGATTCGGTGAAGATTCAGAACAAGACATGAAACAGTTTCCTTTATCGAAGCATAAACGGTAGGAAAAAATCGCCGGCAAGAAGGACGATTTAATACACTACAGCCGTATCGGCATCACGACATTGGTATAGGTCTCGCTGGCTGCATCGGTACAAGGCTTTATAATGCCCGGACTGGTCGTATCCTTCAGAATCAATGATACCATTTCCGTGTCAATATTGCGGAGTATATCGAGTATAAAATCAGGATTGAATGCGATTTCGACCTGATCGCCATCGTATTCAACGCTTAGTTCTTCCTCGTATTCGCCCACTTCCGGCGTTACAACCTTCAACTGCAAAAGGCCGCTGCTCAATATAAACCGGACATTGTTGAACTTTTCGTTCGTCATCGTCCGCGTACGCCGCACTGCTTCCGTAAAAGCCAACGTATTGATTACCACTTCCTTGTCATGCTTCTTTGGAATGACCACCTCGTAATTTGGAAAGTTTCCCTCAATAATGGCTGTCACGAGCCTTGTATTATTGAACGAGAAAGCCGTTTGCGCTTCGTCAAGATAAACGGAGACTTCGCCTTCCGTGCCGAGCAACCGTTCAAGTTCGCCTATCATTTTGCCGGGTATAATGACTTTAATATTGGCCCCCTCCGGAATGCCTTCACTCTCGGAACAAACACTCATGCGGCGGCCATCCGTCGCCACAACCGTCAATCGTCCTTCTTGGATTTCAAACAGCAATCCCGTAAGATTGTACCTTGCCTGGTCGGTGCAAATAGCAAAAGACGTTTTCAAAAACATCTTCTTGAGCATTTCCTGCGAAAACACGAGTGGTTCTATATTGTCGAATGCACGAATGGGGGGAAATTCCTCCGGAGGCATGCTAAAGAGACGGGTCCTAATCCGTCCGCAACTCAGATGGATTATATTGTTGTCCCCGAGTTCCATCGTGACATCCGCATCGGGCAATTCCGAAAGAATCATTGCCAATCGCTGTGACGAAACTGTAAACGATCCCGGTTCCTCGACCGTACAATCCACCATGCACTCAATGCTGACCTTCAGATCGGTGGCCGAAAGACGAACGGCGCTCTCACACGTTTCCAAGAGGAGATGCGAAAGAATCGGCAGAGCCGTTTTGGAGGACACGACGGTTTTGGCCCGATTGACGTTGTCCAGCAAGTCTTGTCGTGGAATTCGGATTTTCATTTGAGACTCTCCATGCATGCGCTAGGAATTGTTGTCCGTATTATTATCTAGGGTTATATAAAAATCAAGTCTTAGTAATAGTCGTGTTTGTTGAATCGGTTGATATCCGGGCAAGTCGTTGCGTGAAAGCAATTTGGCTTGTTTCTATGTTGACAGTTTTTTCTGACAAATCATCCACGCTGTCCACACCTTTGGATTTCTAAAGAACTTTGAATGGCCTTTCACGGTCTGATGACCGCCAAGAATGTCAATTTTTTTCCATTTATGCACACCTTATACGTAGTTGACGCGCTTTGAAAGTGGAAACCAAGTTTCACGGTTTTAGAACAGGTTATTCACCTTTGCTTCCTCAAGCATTGGAAGGGATTGGGAACTTCTTCAAACAGTTTATCCACAGGTCGTGAAACATTTTTGTTTGAGAATTCAATAAAGTCACCTTTCGATAATGATTCGTATAAATCGTTTATAAACAATGTTTTAGAAAAATATCGACAACGGGCTTTATCGCCGTCTAATTGTCCATAAGTCTTTATATACAAATGAGTTATGGTAAAAAATAAAACATCTTTCATTTCAAGGTAAATGCTTGCGGTTTATAGTTATCCACATCTTATCAACATATAATTTTAGTACGAATATTGATAAATTGAAAATCAAATTCTAATAATTTGCCCGTTCCTCCTGTTTTTCGTTATGGTTGATAAAGCGAGGCAAAGAAGAATTTCAGTTGCATATTACATATAGGAAATGAACATTTATGATTGTGCTTTATAAAGAACCACTTCGTAAATTCTTTATTATGTTGCCGGTGGCGATAATAGCGTTCATCGCTTTCGTCAATTCTTCGTTTGGAGAGAATGAAGGGATGAAACGTATTGTACTTTTCGAGTCAGGTAAAGGAGGTTATGACACTTACCGGATTCCGGCCATTGTCAAAACGACAAAGGGAACATTGCTTGCCTTTTGTGAAGGTCGAAAGAATAGTTCGTCGGATACCGGCAATATTGATCTGTTATTGCAACGAAGCCTTGACAATGGTTTCACGTGGGATGAAACGAAAGTCATTGTTGATGACGGTAACGACACCTGTGGAAATCCCTGTCCCATCGTGGATCAAAAGACCGGAACCCTTGTGCTTTTATTGACGAAGAACAAAGGCCATGAGAACGAATTCCAGATTATAAATGGCACGGCATCGCCACGCACCGTGTGGCTGACCCGAAGCACGGACGACGGCGTTACATGGTCTACGCCATCGAACATCAGTTCGGAGGTTTGCAAACCGGATTTTCGCTGGTATGCGACGGGTCCATGTCACGGGATTCAACTTGCCGGGGGACGTATGGTTGCCCCGTGCGATCACTCGACGGGTCCGGCATTCGACGACATGCATTCGCATGTCATATTCAGCGATGACGGCGGGATGTCTTGGCAAATCGGCGGCATCCTTGATTCGCGCACCAACGAGTGCACCGCGGTCCAATTGGCCGATGGTTCTCTTTATTTGAATATGCGCAACTATCGAAACACGAATCGTCGCGCCGTGTCTGTTAGTTCCGACAACGGCATGACGTGGCAATCTTGTCGCGATGACGAAGCCTTACTCGATCCGGTTTGTCAAGCCAGCGTATTACGATTCAGCATAGAAAAAGACGATGGAAAGAACCGCGTCCTGTTCTCAAATCCCGCCAGCAAGAAACGCGAGAATATGACAGTCCGACTCAGTTATGACGAATGCAGGACATGGCCTGTTTCCAAATCATTGTGGAACGGACCTTCCGCCTATTCTGATCTTGTAGTCACGGCGGATGGAAAGATTGGATGTTTGTTCGAGTGTGGCGTAACGAAACCCTATGAGACAATTACTCTCGCACTGTTTTCACTCGAATGGCTGACCGGCGGCGCGGATAGTCCATGATAGGCCCATCAGCGCAGGGATAATTCCGCAAATACTTTTTGCCAGTTTCCTTGAAAGACTTTTCCTAACTGTATTTCACGGAAAAGCCGTGCGATTGTGGATCCGAGCGGCCCAAAGGATTCAGGAGACTCCGCGCCGACCCACTTTGCGACGAATGGCAGGATCGAATCCAAGTCATCCGTCTCGAGCGAAAGCAGGCCGAACAGGGGCATGTCGGGTTCAATGGACGACGCGTGCATTTCGAGAATAGCTGTTTTTTGGTTGCTAGCCAAGGCTTGAGCCAATCGGCGGCACGATTCCCGCTCGGTTGCAGCAATAGCCACATTCCCAAGGCGTCCCAGGAAAAAATAGGGGGGATAATCGGCGAAGCGTGCGCCGGGGACGTTTGGATCTTCAATCCACGGGGCCGATGACTGTGTCTTTTCAATCATCGCCTTGAGCGAGTCGAATTCCGAAACTTCGGCCAATGCGAACACGCGCGGAGAACCATTCCCGCCGACAATGCCCAGCGCCGTCTCGCCGTTCAGGAAATGAAAAGATCGAAAGAAGCCGATGGGATCGTGGATGTCTTCGGCATGAAAAGGAATCCATCTTTGTCGAAGCAGATCCCGGACGTTTTCCGTCAATTGCAGGCACAAAAAGGCTTGGCATTCTTCAGGCATGAACGCGCCGAGCCGGGCTGGTTTCGCGTTTCCTATAATGGCCGCGTAGCGGGTATGCGCGGAAAGGTCCAGCCATGCGGCAAACTCGATCCCTTTTTCCGTGACATCCAACGTCGAAATACACGGATCGCTTCCCATGGATGCGGCGATCGGATTGTGCAGGACATTGTTCAATCCGGATGGTTTTTTTTCGGCCACTGCGATGCGTCTTAAATATTCGGACAATTCGGGCTGAAGATTGTAGAGGCGATCCAAGCGTGTTGCGCATACCACCGGCCCCGGCGCCTTGGCCGGGCATTCGGGGGCGCCGTACCGTACCGACGCGGGTTTGGATATCCTCTCCAGCGCTTCCCGAAGCATGGGAACGTGGTTGCCAACAAAGAGAAGTTTTCCCGCGACGCCACAGGCCATGCCGTCCGCGTGGATTCGAATGGTAAAATTTTCAACGATTTCTTCGCGGAGAGGTTCTCCGCCGAGCACAATCTCAAGAAGATTTTCCAAGCGGCTCAACGCCAGAGCGGGATCGATGCACCCTATCACGGCCACGGCGTTTATGAAATCGGAGTGGAACCAATTATTGGTATGTTTTCGGTTCGCGCCGGCGGGAAGGGCTTGCCACCATGCCGTGCCCGATTCCGCCAGTTCCGTGACCTTCCGCGCATGCAGGGCCACCGGGGACGGATCGAGAAAAAGTCCGAAAGGCGCGCCGGGATCCAGTCCGTAGGTCTGTAGCATATCCGACAGGGTTTTCTGTTCGGAAAGGCCGCTGTCGCGAAGCCATTGCATGAGGATGCGGGCGGCTCCATCCGCCGGTTCCGTGCCGGGGTCTGAAAACAAACCAGCCAGCAGATGTATTTTCTTCATGAGGTCGTTCATGGGCGGAAAGGCCAGAGACAAGGCGGCTGATTCGGGGGCAAGCCGCAGGATATCCTGCGCGGAAGCAGGCGAAGGTTCGTCTTCACCTTTAGCCGGAAAGACGGCAAGCGCCGTCGAAACGACAAGCGTAACCGCCGCTATCCGCACATAACGTTTTGATCTCATGTATTTCGATTCCATTCACAGATGCGGGAAAAGTTTTAGTTTCTGGTGTGTCTTGAAAAAAGACAAATCGGACGGCAACCACACATTCATCAGAAGCGGAAAATCTTCCTTGTTGCGAACCCGGTAAAAACCTTTTACCCGAACGCTGTCGGGAAAGACGACTCCCCGCAGTGTTGACAGGGGGGCATCATGGAACCGGGGAAAATTTTCCGTGAAGCGAAAGACCGGAAAGAACAGGCGGAATGTGCATGGATTGGGTTCGCCCGACAAGGGGTACAGCTCCCAGGTGTCGCAACCCGAGGCGGGATCGTCGAACTTGAAGACGACGTTTGGGTCTTCGCCCGAGGATTCGATTTCGACGGCCACGTATTCAAAGAGGATATCCGGAACGCGCTCGACCGGGAGTCCGGCAAACGCTAGAACATTCCACAGTTTAACGGGTGGAATGTGTTCCAACGAAGGAAAACGGCTTGGGCAATAGATTTTTCCGCCGCCGGAATAGGGGCTGACCGTCGAGGGCAGCGGTTCGAGTTCTGCCATTCGGTATTGTTCGATCAATTCGACGATGTTTCGTTCCTGCCATGCGCGCGCCGCGTACAGTGGCGCCCACAACAGCAGCGCAGCGGCAGCGGCAAAGAAACCTGCGCGCATGGCGGCGCGCAACATGCCGCCGGGCCGGAGACGTCTGAGTTGTTGCGGATTTACGGCGCCGACGATCCGGTCCAACACGAAGCCCGGGAACCATAGCGAGGCGAAATTGAGATGGAACGCGTGCCGGTTTTGAAATTCAAGGCTCGGGTAACCGCACAGATAGATCAACAGGCACAGAACGCCGAAGGCGATCCGCATGTCGCGTCCCGCGATGATTAGAATGGCCGCCGCGGCATACCACAGGCCGAAGCGGTACAGATGTCCGGCTATGGGCGTATGGATGTTTGCCGCCGTTTTTGCGATCGCATCGAGATGGCCGGTAAAGGTGCCGTTCGACAGGTTGCGCACGATTCGCAGCGTCGCGGCGTACCATCGCGCGACAACGTCGCCGGGAAAAGTGGCGGCGATTTCGTAGACATAGCGTCTCGCGGCCTTTTCCGCGGGCGGGGTCCAGATATCCATGCTTTCGCTCATCATGAGCGCCGCCTGGGGCGCGAACGCGAGCGTGGGCGTTGCCGGCGTGGCCAAGGCTTCTCCGAACGCCGTGAACAGCAGGGCTAGGTAAAATCCGGGCAGCGATTGGTAATAGGCCAGGTGCGTTTTTGCGTGGGTGTAGATGAAGGCATGAACGAGGTAATCGGCATTGGAGAAGAGCGGCGTATAGGACGCGCGTTCGAGATCGACGGATTGCAGGCATGGCAGCGAGAACCCCTGGGTCAGATAGAAGGCGTTGTTGCCGCCGGTTTCGGAGGTAATCGAAAGCGCGGGCCATGCCGGAACAACAAAGGCCGCAAGGGTCAGCGCGGCGCCCGTCATGCGTGTTTTCAACGGGAGGCGTTGCACACCGCGAGGCGGACAACCGGCCCGATCCGTCGGATCGGACGGATCCGACGGATTGGTCTTAGGCTCTACGGGCGGCGTCCCGCGCGCAAGGAACAACAGGAAGAACAGCGCAAGCGGCAGGCAAACAACGGCATCCTGCCGAAATCCCATCCCCGCGCCGATGACGAGTCCCATGGCCAAGGCCGTAGCGAAATAGCGCTGTCGGGTGACGGGCCGCACGATAAGGCAGCCGCAGAGAAAAAGCGCCGCGAGGATGAACGGCGCCTTCGTGAAATCGCGAATGGACGGGAGTTCCACAAGCATCGAAGGCGACGACATGGCCGCCGCCGCGCCGGCCAGCGCGATCGGTCGCCGCATGCCGAGGCGGAAAATGCCGTAGACGACGGCGGCCGTTGCGCCGAAGAACAACGACGACAGAATGGCCACGTTGGCCCACGAGATGCCGAACAGGCGCCACACAATCCCTACCGCGTAAATCAGGTAAAAGCGATCCTGGTAGAAAAGGCCCCGTGCCGGCTGGACGGGCAGTCCGGAAGGAAGCGGTTTTTCCAGCCGGGGCGTTTTATGGGCCAGGAAATCCTGCACGCCGTCCGGCAGCGTCTGCGATTCTGAAAATCCGTATCCCGAGGCATAAAAAACGGCCGGACGCAACATGTCCGAGACATTGTGTTCGGGACCGGTGACAATGCCGAACGCTTTCATGTAGGACCAGCAGCCGACGGTTGCGACGACGAAGATCGCCGCCACCACGGCGGCCTCCGAACGTAACCGTTTAGTGTGCGCGGGCGGCATGGCCGATGTCCTCCGCGATCAAGGGCGCGACAAGATCCGCAAACAGTGCGTTGCCCGCGGGCGTAAAATGGCGATCGAATTCGAAATACAGACCGGATTCCTCTCCTCTGGCGCGAAACCCGTCTGTCACGCAGTGAAAATCCAGGCCGGCCCGTTCGCAGGCGCGCCGCACCGCCTCGTCGGGGGCATTGGTGGCCAGCATGCCGGGATCGGTTTGGAATCCGACGCGTTGCACATTGCGATACGCCTCCTTGTTTACATAAAAGCCTTCGGGAATGGACAGGACAATGGCGCGGGCGCCGTATCGGCGTGCGGCGTTTCCGATGCGCCTGAAAGCCCTTGCCATGGGCGCGATGCGGTCTTCCAGATCTTCGATGCGCACCGTGTTCAGGAAGTAACAGGGCGATTCGGCGGCATGGTTGATCATCCACGGGTTGATCAGGCCGTTGTGAAAGTCGGCCCGGACGGATTCTTCCAGGCGATCGAAACGCGCGCGGTGTTCCGCCGGCATGTTTTTCAGCAGACCCTTGGCCACTTCAATCCATATCGCGCGGCATTCCTCCGCGGATCGTTTCGAGATCAGGGATTGGGTAGCGTAAACCCGCCGGTTTTTCCAATACCGCGCCCAATGGACCAGATTGGGATACCGGGAAGCGATGAGGTCTCGCCACGCGATCCCCGCGCCGGCCTGCTGAAGATCGTCCCCCGCGAGACATCCAATCAGCACAAGGTCGGGCCGCAGGACCGGCATGGCCGATTCCGCGATGGCCGCGTATTCGTTCGGTCCGGCGGCCGGCTTGCCGAGATTCAGCACCTCGACGTCCATTCCCTGTTCGCGCAGGTTGCGCTCAAGGCGCTTGCACCACGCGTCTTCAAGGTTGACGCCCCAACCATAGGTGAATGAATCGCCTATCGCCGCGATTCTGTACGCGCTCGTCTTTTTCCGCGGTGTTTCCCGGTCGCGGAAACCGAGCGAGTTGATGTATTCATCGCACGCATAGTCGCGTGTTTTCCAATGATCCTCCGTGCCCGGCTGAAAAAGAAGGCCCATCGGACCCGGCCACCATTTGTTGACGACCATTTCGCCGACGGTCCAATCCAGCAGCCGGACGGCTCCGGCGGCGATCCACACGGAGACAAGCGCCAGCGCCAAGTTCTTTAGAAGGCTGGCTGTTCGTTTCATCGTACGGTTTTCCCGGTCAACGACGCTCGTTTCAATTCGATTTGCTCCGTGATGCGCTCCTCGAAGGCGGCCATCATGTGCTCCACGCCTTGATCGTTGAGATGGCACCAGTCGGTGAACAGGGTCTCGCCCGGAACGCCGTGCGGTTCCGCGGCGATGATTTTCGCCTCGACATCCGCGAGCGGGATTCCTTTTTCCCGCGCGATTTTCCGGATGATGGCGTTTTCGGTGTCCGAGGCCTGATGGCGCGTCGATCGTTTCAGAACCTCGCGCGCGTATTGCGCGCCTTCCGCGAATTGTCCGCGTGCGAAAAATTCGCGTATGGTTTCTCGTTCCCTTCCGTTATCCAGTCGCGGATTGCAGAGGTTTGACGGTACGCTTGACAAAACGAGCGGCACGTTTTTCATTTGGCACATCGCAACCATAAGCGACAGGTTGTGTTCGAACACGGTCATGCGTTCGTCAATCTGTTCCGGCGTGAAGGTCTTGAGCCGGGTGCTGCCGTTTTCCTCCGGAGACAAGCGCAGCAGTTCGCGGTTGCGTTCGCGCCGCATCGCGTTTACCCGCAGCATGGCGGCGCGATCGCGGATGAAACGGCAAAACGCGGACTTGTACAGCGCCCGCTGAAGCGGCAGCGACCACAACCGCACGAATTCCAATTGTTCCTGTTCCTCGAATTCGTTGTTTCCCTCGTAGAACACAATGAGATCGGGCTGGTAGCCGAGCAGTTCCGCCACGACGGGGACCAGCCGGTGGGTTCCGTAGCCGCACCCGCCCGCGTTGATGAACTCGAACCGGCACAGGTCCGCATAACGGACAGCCATGCGCAACGCAAGCGATCGGATGGCGCCGCGGGCGTAGTTGATGGACGATCCGCCCACGAAAAAAACGCGGAACGTGTTTTCCGGCTTCGGCATCTTGAAGTATTGGTCTTGAAACGAGACGCGTTTTTGCGGGGCCGTGATCATCGTATCCGGCGATTTTGCGTCCGGAACGAAAAGGCGGCTGTTCGCGTCGAACCCCCATCCGTAATCCACGGGCAGCGGCGGCCGCCAGATTTCGACCACCCGAAAGAGGGACTCCAACAGCACCGCGAGCAGCACGAGCGGCAGCAACGAATAGACAATCGTCTTGCCAACGCTAAGCGAGGACATGGCGACGTGTGGCGGCCCGGCGGCGCGCCGGTCCTTCTTGATGAATGTTCATATGAAATTGACGTGATCCGGAGGGTGCTTGAGATCCCACAGGTACCGGTTTACCTCGTCCATCCGGCAGTTGATGCGACATTGGTGCGCGTCCATCTCGTTTTGAACCCACGCGATGACCGCCCGCCGCTGTTCGCCGTTCCAGATTTCCCCGAAGGTATTCTCGTACAGGTTTCCCAGCAGGAACCGTTCATCGCCGAGATAATTGCAGCAGCCCCACACCTTGCCCGCGGCGTCAATGTATGTCCAGAACGACATCGCGTAACAGCGGTCATACGAACGGGCCGCCTCATCCCATTTGCGCATCGCGTGCGCTCGGAAAACGACCGTGAAATCGGGCGTGTTGAACCGCCGCAATTCTTCCGCGAGGGCGAGATCCTGCTCGTAGGAAACCTCCCGGTACTCGTCCGTGATGCTGAGTGGATGCTGCGAATACGGCTTGATTGCGAGATAATCCATGCCGATATCGCGCGCAATGCCGGCCAGCGTGACCGCTTCGGTCCGGTTTTCCGGCAACAGGATCATCTGTAGGCCAAGGGCGCAGGCCCACCCGTTGGCCCTTCGCATCTGGGCGGCTTGCTGGAGATTTTCGATGACGGTGTCGAAATCGCCCGGCTGCGTGCGGTGCAGATAGGCGTAGGTGTCCCGTGTGCCCGCGTCGAAACTGACCCGGACCCATTGCGCATGCGGAAGAATCGCCTCCGCCTTTTCGGGCGTGAACAGGACCCCGTTGGTATTGAGCGCCTGATCTATGCCCGCGGCCTTGCCGGCCTGAATAATCTCCGCCATGTGTTTGTGCAGCAGCGGCTCCCCCTCCCCCGCGTGCATGATGCTTTTGACGCCCAGGCGTCCCATTTCCGCCAGGCGCTCCCGGAACATGTCCCAATCGAGAAACCGCCGCTGGTACTTCATGAAGTCTTTGCCGCAGAACCGGCACCGGTGGTTGCAGGCGCCCGAGGGGCTCGTCTCGATGTAGATGGGATAAACGTTATCCCCCTGCAGCCACGCGCCCACCCGTCCCGCGTGATACATCATCTTGTGGCTGTCTATGCGGAACTTGTCCATGGGATTCCTGGCTTACTTCATCAACGAGGAGACGCTGCGGAAATACGAGACCGGGTCGAGATAGCTCTTGTTGCCGATGACGGCGCAGGCCGCCGCGCCCGCCACGTTCCCGATGAATCCGAGGATTTCGGTGGGCGCGCCGAGGGCCGCGCACGGCGCCGTCAGCGCGAGGCACGCGTCGCCCGCGCCGATGCGGTCCACGAGTTTCACGCTGAAGACCGGCGTGCGCGAAAAGCCGGTCCGCTCGTCGTAGCCGACCGTGCCGTTCTGGCCGCGGGTGAGCAGGAAACTCCGGCATTTCAACTGTTGGGCCAGCACCTGCGCGATGTTCTGGATGTCCACGTGCTTTTTCTTCATTTCGAGCCGCGCTTCCGGTTCGTCAATTGTCACGAAGTCCGCGCGCGGATACCGCGACACCAGATTGAAACCATAGTTGCCAGGGTTGACCTGTACGTTCAACGCCAGGAAAGGCGCCTTTTCGCACAAGACTTCGATTACCTTTTCCGTCATCAGCCCATGGCCATAATCCGCCACGATAACGACATCATGCTCCGGCGCCAGCGATGCGACCTTTTCAATAAACGCCGCCTCGTCCTTGGGCAGCAGCGGATCGTCGTTCATCGCGTCGGTTTCCAGCAATTTGATGCTGAGATAATCCTCCAGGTAACGCCGCTTGACAATGGTCGGCCCGTCTGTTTTGCGGATGAAATGCAGGCCGACGTTGCCGTTCAGGTGTTCTCGGATGAATGCTTCCTGCGTGTCGTGGTCGCCCAGCGCCGTCAGGCAGTTCAGGCGGCCGCAGAATCCCGCCAGGTGGTTGTTGATGGCCTGGATGCCGCCTAGGTAGCGCTCCATGTACTTGAGTTTCGCGGCGAGAATGGGATCCTTGTTGGCCTTGTTCATCACGTCGCAAAAACAATACTCGTCAATGATCGTCTCGCCGATGGTGAGGATTTTGAGCGTGGCGATGTCACGCAGATACTTGAAGATATCTTCTTCGGAATAACGCGACCGGAATTCCTCGAGATACAGCCGCACTTCAGGGGAAAAAAGATCCGTGTACCGGTTGATCAGGGCCGATGCGCTGAACGTGTCCTCTTCCGTAAGATGGAGTTGGCCGCCGATGCTCCTGACCGCTTCCTCTTCCTTCAGGATGGCGCCGGTATGATCGCGCAGGCCGGTTTCGTTTGTCGCGCCTTTCACAAAAAAATTGGGTTTCAGCAGGAGAATCGTTTCGACGGCGCTCGGCCACTTGTTGATGGCCACATAATCCACGCATTCGAGCGCGGCCAAGGCCTCGGCGCGCAACTGGTCCGTGAAGACGGGCCGGTGCGGTCCTTTGTCCACGAAATGGTCCGGCGTCAGCGTGACGATGAGCACATCGCCCAGCCGACGCGCCGCCTGCAGATGTTTGATGTGGCCGATATGCAGCAGATCGAACACGCCGTGGCAATGGACGATGGTCTTGCCGTTCGCGCGTGCGGCGTCCAGTTTGGCCTTCAGATCGTCGAGGCTCATTATTTTTCCGGATAGAGGCACGGCATTCCGCTCCATAGGTTCAAACCGATGCTAACACACCCCTTGTTTGAAGGACAAACGAAGGAAACGACGGGATGGGTGCATCGAATGGCGCCCATAATCGTGTTTTCCCGGTTGAGAACCGCGCCGGCTATTTTAGTCTTCTGCTGTCGCGGCAATGACTAATGTTGTCGGGACGAAAAAAAGAGGAAAAGGCGCGCTTTTCGGCGGGTTGGAGAGGGTCGGGCGGGATCCGTTCGCCGGTTGCATTGCTTCCGCAAAAGGTATAACGTTGGGCTTCGTATTGAGCCCGTGCTACAGGCTGGTAAACGAATGGGGTGTACCGTGCACAGGAACATCGAGGAGGCGCTGCGCGAAAGCGAGCAACGGCTGCGCGCCTTGGCCGACAACCTTTCCAATGCCGTGGTTTATCAGTTGATGGCCGAACCGGACGGCGGACGGCGCTTCACTTATATCAGCCGATCGGTGGAACGCCTGAACGAAGTAACTGTGGAGGAGGTGCTGGCCGATGCCGGGGCGCTTTACGGCCAGGTCTTGCCCGAATATCGCGCATTGGTTGCGGCACGCGAGGAAGAGGCCTTGAAAACACTCACTCCATTGCATGTCGAGGTGCAGAGCCGCCTTCCCGGCGGCCGCCTGCGGTGGTTTGAATTTACTTCCACTCCCCGTTATATAGCGGAGGGCGTTCTGGTCTGGGACGGGGTCGAAGTGGACATTACCGATCGCAAGCGGACCGAAGCGGAACTGGAAAGACTCGTTGCGGAGCGAACGTCGGAGTTGATCGAGACCAATCAGAGGCTGCTGAATGAGATTGCCGATCGGTCCCAAATGGAGATGTTGCTTCGGGACAGCGAGGAACGTTATCGGTCGCTTTATTGGGAGTCCCGGGACGCCATCATGGTTTTGTCGCCGGAAGAGGGTTTTTTGGCCGCAAACCCGGCCACGGCCGCCCTGTTTGCCTGCCGTGACGAGCAAGAGTTTATCACCCATTCGCCGGCTTCCCTGTCGCCGGAATTTCAGCCGGACGGCATCCGATCGGATGTCAAGGTCCGTGAGATAAAGCGCCTTGCCCTGGAAAAGGGCTCCCGCTTTTTCGAATGGACGCATCGCCGGGTGGACGGGACTGAGTTTCCGGCCACGGTATTGCTTTCGGGTTTCAATTACTGCGGCAAGCGCCTGCTGATGGCCACTGTTCGCGACATTACCGAAAGCAAGCGAGCCGAAGCGGAACGGCGGGATCTCGAAAGGCAAGTTCAGCATGCGCAGAAACTGGAAAGTCTCGGCGTGCTTGCCGGCGGACTCGCCCACGATTTCAACAATATTCTGCATCTCATTCTTGGCAACGTGCATCATATCAAGAAAATCGTGTCGGATCTGTCGCCCGCCCGCCCGTTTATCGAAAATATCGAACGTTCCACGCGCCGCGCCGCGGTGTTGACGCGCCAGATGCTGGCCTACGCGGGCAAAGGGTCTTTCACTCTTCAAGTATTGAATTTGGGCGATCTTGTGGGCGAAATCGTCGGGCTGATTCAGTCATCCATGTCAAAAAAAGCGCGGTTGCGGCTGAATCTGGTCGGCGATCTTCCGCCGATAGAGGCCGACGCGGCCCAAATCCAGCAGGTGGCAATGAATGTGATACTGAATGCGGCCGAGGCGTTGGATGCCGATGAGGGCGGCGAGGTGATCGTGTCCACTTCGGCGCTTTATTGTACGGAAGACGATTTGCGCGGCAGCCGTGTTATGTTTGGCGCTCCGGCGGGGGATTATGTTTGCCTGGAGGTGACTGATACGGGATGCGGAATGGACGGGGAAACTTTGGAACGGCTCTTCGATCCGTTTTTCACAACCAAATTCACGGGTCGTGGATTGGGAATGTCGGCGGTGCTCGGAATCGTACGCGCCCATAAAGGCGTCATCCTGGTTCGCAGCGCTCCGGGCGCGGGCACGACGGTCCGGATACTTCTGCCCGTGGCGGACCGTACTGATCCGGCGCCATCCGACAGCGCGCCGGCATCTGCCGCGGACCGGCCCTCATGCGCAGGCGTCATTTTGTTTGTGGACGACGAGCCTGACATGCTGGAACTCGGCGCCATGACGCTTGAACAGATGGGATATCGCGTTCTTACGGCCGCCGATGGTCTGGACGCACTCGAATTGTTCGAGGAGCAATCGAAGGATATTGGCTGTGTGCTGCTCGATCTGAGCATGCCGCGCATGGACGGTGTGCAGACGCTGGCGGAATTGCGCCGAATCCGGCCGGATATCCCCGTCATTCTAGCGAGCGGTTACGCCGAACGCGAACTTCAATCGCGCCTGGCCGGCTTGGAAGTAAGCGCGCTGATCGAAAAACCTTACGATTTCGACAAGTTGGCGTCTATTCTGCAACAGGTGCTTGCCTGACAGGACGTCCACAATTATCCGGCTCGGCGAAGCATGACGATTTCCACCCACAATCCCGCCAATTGCCATAGGGTGCGCGCGATGCGCGGGAAATTGAAGAACTGCGATTTGCCGTAGGTGCGCTGGTAGTGATGGACGGGCACTTCCACGCACCGGAAACCCGCGCGGTGAATCTTGGCCATCATTTCGACGCAGATCACGCCGCTGTCGCGTGTCAATGTGATCTTGTCGAACACGCTGCGGCGAATCAGCCGGAAATCGCAATCCACGTCGCGATAGGGAAGCGCGAAGGCGATTTTCACGATCCAATGATAGATGCGGCCGATGATGCGGCGGTGCATCGGATCGCCGCGCGCGATTTTGTACCCCTGCACGATATCCACGTCCGGCCCGGCATGCGCCAGCAGAAGTTCCAGTTCGCGCACATCGTATTGGGCGTCGCCATCCGTGTAGAAAATCCACTCGCGCGTGGCCGCGCCGAAACCGGTTCGCAGCGCGCCGCCGTATCCGCGGTTTTTCGGATGCCGCACGATGCGCACATTGGGAAATTCGCGCTCGATTTCCGCCAGCGCCGCCAGCGTTTTCTCGCGGCTGCCGTCGTCCACGATGGTGATGTCGCCGTCCATGCCCAGCCGCCGGAACGTCTGTTCCGTAAGCAGCACCATGCTGCCGATCGTTCCCCAGTCGTTGTAGCAGGGATAAAACACCGATATGGATGGCTTAGGGTCCACGCCGGGCGCTCCATGGGCCGTTAGGCGTTTCCGCCGGCGGAAGCAGGCGGAACGTCCGGTCCTCTCTCACGATCAGCCACTTGCGCGGCAACCGCTCCGCCGGAACGTGTTCGACCACCTCGGCCTGTCTTTGGGCCAACAGGCACAATATCCATGCCAGCGGTTTGTCCGCCGTGCAAACGGCGGCGCATTTTGGCAAATTCCGCACGGCGGACGCCACTTCGTAATAGCCGCGCATTTCGTCCGCCGTCCAAATCGTTGCCATCGTGCTTGCCAGTCGCGCGCCCGGCGCCGCCGCCACCGACACGACGAAAATCGCCAGAACGATCCGCCGGAATCGCGTTGCGGGACCGATCGCGCGGTACGCTTGCCATGCCGCCACCCCGCCGAAGAGACCGCCGACAGCCTGGCTGAACCACAAGTAGCGGTGGATGTGGCCCGGCGTGAAAAAAAGCCACCAGTAAAGATAAAAAACGGCGATCATGAACAGAACAGCCGTTGACCGGTTGTAACGGCGCGCTGAAAGGGTCCACGCGGCGAAGGCAAGGCCCGCAAGGGCCGTATACCATGTAAACGGCTCGCGCCACAGCGCCGGAAGGGTCCGCGCTAGACAGCGCAGGCCGAAGATCAAATTGTGCTGATATTCGCCCAGCATGCCGCCCGCCGCCCCGGCCACATCATGCCGCAGCAGCGTTTGCGCCGCCCACCACGCCCCAACGACCGCCATGCCGCCGATAGCGGGCATTGTCCATTCCGACAGCCGCGCGCGGCGCCCCGTCATGTATTCGAAACACAGGACGCCGAAAAACGGAAACACGGCCAGCATGACGATCGTCTTGCACAACACCGCCATGCCGAAGCACACGCCCGCCGCAAGACCCGGTGCGATATTTCCCGGACGGCTCCAAATAATCAATCCCGCCAACAGCCACGCCAGGGCCGGCGCTTCGCCGTACAGTGTCCGCGCTAGATACGCCGATCCCGGCATGGCCAGCATCATGACCACGCCGGCCAGCGCCGTCCCCGCGCCGAAAAATGGGGCCAGTGTTGCGTAGGCGAGCGCGCACAGAAGGCCGAAATACAACGCCATCGCGGCGCGCGCCCACGCAATCGTTTTCGGTCCGGCCGGATCGCTTCCCGCCAGCGCCATGGCCGCGGCCACCGGCGCAATCACGGGCGCGCCCACCGAATCGTAGGCGTCGAACCAGCGGAAACCCGTTTCGGGCAAGCCCGATCCGTAAACGTGATACGCCGCCACGTTACGCGCGACGCCCATGTGATGCGCCTCGTCGGGCGCAATCCACGGATACGCGTCCAGCCGGGGAAACGCCACGATCGCCCCGGCCAGCAGGGCGGCCGGAAGCAGCCGCCAGTCCGTTTTTCGAGTGGAAACGGAAGAGGCTTCCGCGATCGGTCTGGAAGCCGAATGCCGCGCACGGACCAGCACGCCCCATGCCGCGACCGCCGCCATCCCGCCGAACAGCGCCGTCCGCGCCCATGCGGCGCCGGGCGCAATCGTTTCCGCGCCTTTCCACGCCAGCAACGCGATGGCCGCCGAGGCTGCGGTGCTGAAAAGGATCAGCATCAATGCCGCCGCCAGCATCAAACCGATCGCGTCCTGCCGGCTGGCTGCCTTGTGCGCTGTGCGAATCGTATGAATCATTCACCCGCCTCGCTGCCAAAATCGGGATGTGTGCGCCATTGTACACGCCTCTCAATGGCTATACCCAAATTCCCGCATGCAGGGATCGAGGCAGGGATGCCGCGTCCACGGTAGAAGCGGCATCTTGCCGCTTATCCGCCGCCCCGTTCGATCAAGCGCGCCATGCCCAAACGTGCAGACAGTCGTTTCCCTGTCTGCTTATAAAAAGAGGCATCGGGCGGCGTTCATTTCCTCGAACAGGCTGACGCCGAGTTCGCGCAGCAACCGGTCGAGGCGAACGACGGGCAATCCCAGCACGTTCTGGTAACAACCGTCGTAGCGGGCGACGAGGAGGGATCCCGGCCCGTCCACGGTATAGGCGCCGGCCCGGTCAATCGGATTGACGGCGTCCACGAACGCCTCGATTTCGGACGGGGCGAGATCGCGGAACGTGACGCCGGTTGATTCGTACCCTTCGGCGGTGCGGCCCGTGGAGGTGTCCACCATCGAAAGGCCGGTCAGCACGTGATGTGTTTTTCCCGAAAGCCGGGCGATCATCGCGCAGGCTTCGGTCCGGTCCGCCGGTTTGCCGAGGACGTGTTTGCCCAGGAACACCAGGGTATCCGCCGCGATGACGATCGGTCCCGGCGCGATCTTTTTTGCGGTGTCGTCGCGTTTCGCGCGTGCGTTGGTTATCACCATTTCTACGGGCGTTCCCTCGAAGGTTTCTTCGGCGCCGCTGACGACGACCTCGAAATCGAGGCCGAGCGCGGCCAGCAGGGCGCGGCGGCGGGGCGACGCGGAAGCCAGCACCAATCGGGTCACGGCTTGGGCGCCTCGTTCGAGGAAGGCTGATCGAGCGATTCCACGGCGACGGCGGCGTTCGCGGGAACGGTTTTGCCTTCGGGGCCGACGGTTTCGACGAGCGCGTCGTTTTCGATGATTTTCGTGCCCGGCGGTAGCGCGATATGCGTTTTGGCCAGATCGAGTTTTCCGTTGACGGCGATGTCCGACACGGCAATGTGGACCTTCGACTCGTCGTCGTTGACGATGTGGATGCGATAGGGCAGGAAATCCTTGTCGCGCAGAAACAGGCGCACTTCGCGAAAACGCCCGAACTCTTCTTCCTTGCCCTTGGGTCTGATGAGAATGCCCTTGGATCCGTTCGGCTTGTCATCCGAATCGAACACGCTCACCTCGTAATGCTCGCGAAGCGATTCGGTGTTTTGATCGAATCCGAGAAAGAAGACTTCCGTTTGCGGGCTATCCTGCAAATCGTATATCTGTAGTTGACGGATGTCGGCTTCGAATTCATAAGCCTTTCCGTCCTGAATGAGGTACGCGGGGCCTTCCTTGGGCTGGTCGTAGCGAAAGACGATTCGTCTGGGTTTGACGTAGACGATGCTTCCACCGGCCTCAATGGTTTCTTCCGGGGAAACGGTTTCCTGCGTGAAGCGCGCCTCGAGCGCCTGAATGCCGTCGCGCTTTTTCGCAAATTCTTTGAAAAACGCGTCGAAGGACGGGGGAGCCTCCGGCGCGGCCATCCAGGCCAGCGCCATGCCAGCCGCCAGCAGCAAGGTCATTCGGACGTCTCCTGGGTTTGCCGATCGATCAATGCGCGGTGGGTTTCGATCACCGAAAGCAGGTCGTCCCGCAGGCGGTTCCGTTGATCCTTCAACCGCCGTATTTCGTCCTGTAGTTCTTCCGGCAGTTTCCCCGCGCGCGCCAAGAGTCGTTCGTGTTCGGCATGTCCCGCCTCGCGGAGGCTGTCGGCTTCCCGGCGCGCCGCGTCAATCAAATCCTCGCCGAGCCGCTGGGAGGTGATGAGGGCGTTGCGCAGCGTCGTTTCCATTTGGCGGTACTCTTCCATCTGCGCCTTGAGCGATTCCTGTTCTTCCTTCAATTCGCGGATTTTGTTGATCAGCGATTCAATGATGTCGGCCAGGCGGTGTAGATACTCGTCCACGTCCAGCGTTTGGTAGCCGCCGAACAGCGCATGGCGGAATTGTTTGCTGTACACGTCGCTGGGGTTGATGGCTATCTCGCTTCCCAGCATCTGCGATACGACTTTGTGATCGCGCATTGAGCGTTACCCCCTGGCTATCGGCCCAGTTCCCTGGAACGCGCCGCGGCCGCGGCGACGCCTTCGGCAATCACGCGATCGAAGCCGTTTTTCCGGAAGGATTCGAGCGCGGCGGCGGTCGTGCCGCCCTTGGAGGTGACCCGTTCGCGCAACACGGACGCCGGTTCGCCGGACTGATCCAGCAGGCGTCCGGCGCCGAGGAGCGTCTGCGCCGCCAGCCGCGTGGCCTGTTCGCGATCCATGCCTTGTGCGACGGCCGCGTCCACCAGACATTCGGTCATGTAAAAAAAGTAGGCCGGGCCGCTTCCGCTCAGGGCGGTGACGGCGTCAATCATCGCCTCGGGCACTTGCTCGGCCACGCCGATGGCCTCGAAGATGCAACGGGCCGCTTCGGCATCGGTTTCGGTGCAGTTTTCGCTTGTCGCAAAGCCGGCCGCGCCCGTGTTGACCATGGCGGGCGTGTTCGGCATGACGCGAATCACGCGGATATCCGGGCCGAGCAAGGATTGGATGCGTGCGATTGAAATGCCGGCGGCGATGGAAACCACGCGCGTTTGCGGAGTGATCGCCGTCGCGAGGGGCGCCAGCGCCTCGGCCATTGCCTGCGGCTTTACCGCAAGGACGATCGTGTCGCAACCGGCGGCCAGCTCTTCGGGGGAGGAGGCCACGTCCATGCCGAGCGCGGCGGCTTCGACGCGTTTGTCCTCGGCGACATCGTAGACTCGGATCCGGCCGGGCGCAATCATCCGCGCCGCCAGCAAGCCCTTCGCGATGGCCGCGCCCATGTTTCCAAAGCCGAGCAATCCGATCACGCCGCACGCATCGGCCCTTGGATTGGCCACGAACCTCTCGGACGGATGAATCGGACGGACCATCGCGATTTCATCGCAGTCGGGAAACAGCGAGCAGCGGACACAATCGTTGAACACCTTGTGCGGCAATTCGTGCTTGTCCACCTCCGCGAATCCGTTCTTGCCGAAAAACGCCGGGCTGCGCGTCAGGCAATAGACGCGGGCGATATGGAGGGCGCGCGCTTCCTCGAGGCAGGCGCCCAGCAGCGCCTTTCCGATGCCCTGCCCGCGCAGGTTCGGGCGGACCACGAGCGATCGCACTTCGGCCAGATCCACGGTGTCAATGTGCAGCGCGCAGCAGCCGCCCACACCTTCCTCGTCCGCGTAGGTATAAAAATCGCGGACGTTTTCATAGAGTTCCATCAGGGGCCTGCGCAGCACCGCGCCGCCCTCGGCCGCATTGTCGAGCAATTGCTTGATCGCCGGTATTTCCGTCAACTTCGGTTTGCGAACCGTATGCATGCGGCTTGTGTCAGTCCTTCCATGGCCTCTGCCCAAGAGGCCTCTCGTCACGGTTATCGCCTCGTTGTCCAAACGGTCCCTCGGATTTCCGAACCGCTTGGCCAGGAATCATAACACAGAACGGATCCAATCCACGACGGGATGCAGGCTAGAAATCTACCGCGTCGAGACCGGGAATGCAGGATTCGAGCGGGATGGTTTCGATGTGCGTCGCGCCGAGCATAGCCAATTCGAATCGGGCCCGCGCCAGCGGCAGCGTCGTGCCCTGCGTGTCCATCTGGACGCTGAATTCGGTAAAGTTCGCGCCCTCGTTCATGGTCGGCTCGTCGCCGAACAGCCGGTTGTCGCGCAAATAATCGAGCAGGCGCGGCACATTTTCCTTCCGGGCGTTGAAAAAGACCAGCACCTTGTTTTCGGCAAAGATCGAACCATACAGGTTGAGCAGGAACATTCGGGCGAGGTTGTATTTGGCCGGGTTTTCCTTGATATGCGGATTCGCCCAGATGCCGGTCTCCGACACCATGATCTCATCCATGATGCGCAGCCCGTAATTTTGGATGGCGCTGCCGGTCTGGGTGATTTCGAGGCCGAAGTCCACCGATCCATTCCTGACTTTGGCCTCGGTCTTGCCCCATGTCTCGTAGACGACGATGCCCGAGGCGATGCGCGGCGGGGTCTTGAATTTCTGTACGGAAAACGCCGCGTGCGTCTCGCCGAATCCCAACGCCGCGCTTTTCGACTGGAACCATTCGAGCGCGACATAGGGCATTTCCGAAACCATCGTGACGAGGCGGTTGCGTTCGAGCAGGCCGCGCAGCCATGCGTCGCACGGCGCCGCTTCTTCCGTCCGCGCGATGATGACGATGCGGACGCCGCCGCGTTCGAGCGAAAGGATTTTGCGCGGGAGGATTTCCCGGTTGAACTCGTATTTGAATTCAAGCACGCGTTCGCGCATCCAGTCGTCGCCGCCGATGGCAATGTCTATTTCGCCCAGACCCAGTTGGGCGCCGAATTCCTGGGGGCGGCCATCCCAGCCGACCAGGTACGGCATGATGGGAAAGGTGCTGGGGCCGCCTTTCTCGTATCCGCGCGTCGGAAATCCCGCGCTCTTGAGCAGGTTGACGAGGTTGCCGCCGCGCGACGGATCGGCCAGCGATCCCGCGGGAAGTCCGATTATCAGAGTTTCGCCGTTCATGTTACCACCCTTGTTCATGCATACCAGCCAGCCGGGGTATTATACGATTCGGGCCGTCCGTATTGAAACGGCGATCCCGGGCCCGCGCCAATGGGTTCGCAAGCCCATCAGCGAGGCAGCAGCCATACTTCCGAGAGAAACGATCGATGCCGCCAGTTGAGGTGCGCTTCATCGGGCGCATCCCATGTCAGGGTAATCTTGCCCGTCGCCACGGCGGCCCTTGGAACGGGGAACTCCTTGATCCCGCCAAGTTCCTTGTCGTAACGCGCGGGTTGGACCCGCGCGCCGTTGATTTTCAGCAGCGATTCGCCGCGGCCGGTGGTCCGGACCACGTACTCGCGCTGGGTGTCAATGCCCTCATACACGACGCCGATCGGCCAGTCGAGCGAACTGAGCCACGACAGCCGCCAGCGGTTCGGCCCCAGCCATGTGCCGTACCCCGGCAGCGGCGCGCGGAGATCCTCGACATCGAGCAGCGTCGGTTCGCCCCGCAACACGTGGGGATTGCGCGCCGTGTCGCCGACAACGTCGTATCGGCTGCCGGGCACGGGGTTTTCCCATGTGCGGATTCGGTCGAGTTCGGCGCATTTCGCCGCCTCGTCCGGCAGGGCGCGGATCCGCGCAAACTGGTCTTCCAACCACCAGCGGTTGTTCAGGGGCCGGTCGAGGAAATCGAGCACCGCGCCGCGCTCGAAATTTCTTGCGTGGTATTTTTCGACGCTCATCTGCATGCCGATTTGACGGAACAAGTCCTCGCCGTCGGTTTCGAGGCGCGCGCGCAGCCCGGCGCAGGCCGGATCGGTTCCGGCGCGCCGCAACACGTCCTCCGCCGCGTCCATCGCGGCATCCGCGCCAATGTCCACCGCCCGGGCCAGCGCGGTGTGGGCGTCCTGTTCCAGCGCGGTCTCGTGCAGCAGCCGTCCGCGAACATAGGCGTCGTACGCCGCGCGAAAGGCCAGCAACCGCCAACGCCAGTTGTCCCGGAGTTCGGGGGCGCGCGCCTCGATGGCCTGCCAGCGCGCCCACACGGCGTCAATCGCGCCGTTCAGCGCGGCGGATCCCTCCCAGTTCGTTTCCAGGGCGAGGATGGCGTCGGCGGCGTCGGCGGCAACGCCCGGTCCAAAAAAGAAACGCGCATATTCGATGAGCATATCGCGGACGCCGCGATCCGGATCCCATGCGAGCAGGGTCCAGACGATCTTGTTCACGTCATCATGCACGCCGTCCGAGTACGAAAGGAATCCGTCCGTGTACGGCGCAAAGCGGTTGTGGACGCGCGCATAGAAGCGCGGGCGCGGATTGACGCATTCCCGCCCTTCGGTCAGCGCGAACGCGGGATCCCACCATGGGACGGGAAACTGGCACAGGATCGTGTGCGTGATGTCGGGATAGGCGCGCAAGCGATAGGTCTTCGCGAGCCGTTGCCGCGTTTCCGCGAGCGGCGGGCTTTGCGGTCCGTGGACCACGCCCGCCAGCCATTCCGGCGCCTTTTCGTTCATGTACGCGAAAAACCAGTCCACCTCGTCTCTTTCGAAGCCTTGGAGCGAAATCCACATCGTGGCCTTCGGATGATGCGCCCGCAACCGTTGCGCGGCCTGTTCGAGAAACGGCATGACGTGTTGCGGGGCGTTGTCCCCCGGATCGCCGCCTGGAAAGAACACCGCGTCGAGCCGCGGGCAGGTCCGGTAGAAGGCTTCCCACATGTCCAAGGCTTCGGCGCACACCGCCGGATCGGCCAGATCGGCCTCCACCGGCGTCCAAATCCAATAGTCCAACCCGTACCGTTCGCATATCTCGCTCATGGCGATGTTCATGCGTTCGCGCGTCACGGGCATGACGGGACTGGACTCGTCCTGGAATGGAATGTTTTCGACGGCGTTCGCGCCGAACAGGGCGAGTTCGCGAATGTAGCGATCGTACCGCGCCTCGTCCCACGCGTCGTAACTGTTCGCCGTGTGGCGGTAGCCCAACTGGTGACCGCGGATGGCATAGGCCGGCCGGGTCTCGATAGCGAGATCGACCGGCAGCGTCACGCGCCCCGGCGCCCAATCCATTTTGCGCAGGAAATCCCCCACGCCGTACAACGCGCCCCGCCGATCCGCGCCCTCGATGCGCACCAGTCCACGGTCCGCGTCCACGGACAGGCGGTAGGCCTCCGGCGGCAGATCCTTCGCGGCGAAACCGATTTCGACGGACGGTCCCGACGGCGGGCGCGCGTCCGTTGTGGTCCATTCGAGGCCCGTTCGCGCCTTCACTTCCTCGATCAACACGCGCGCCGCGATCCGATCCGCCGTCGAAACGCCGGAATCGCCCGCGACGACCACCGCCTTCGTCAGATCAATCCCGCCGTGCATCGCCATGAAACATATTACTCCCGACAGACATAGAGAACCGGTCATGATCGCCTTCCTTGAGCATGTTCTTTGCGCGTATTGTACACGAATTCAACGCAAAGGCGCGGAAGACGTAAAGAATCGCGAACAACCTCGTTGTTCCTTGAAAACAAGCGTCGTCCGTGCCGTCCGAATCAATCCGTTTCGGGATGGATGATCACCTCGATCGGTTCCCGGATGCCCTGGACGGCCGCGTATTTTCGCAGACGGACCAAGTACGCGCTAGTCATGACGGTTCCGCGCGCGACAAGCGTCCTGCCCTGCGTGGTCAGGATGGGCGCGGCCAAGGTCGTGCCCGGTCCAAGGTCCTTGAATGCAATCGAGATGACCTTGCCCTTGTCGGCTTCCGGCGGCGCAACCACCGCGGGTATTTTGGAAAACACGGCCAGCACGGCGGGATCGTATTTTTCCTCCTGGTCTTGCAGGGCCTTGACGCTGTCCATCCGCGACAATCCCCTGGATCGCAATTGAAGATAATCGGCGGCCACCTTCAGCACGCGGCTCCCCAGGGGGATTTCCTTGCCGGCCACGCGGTCGCGGGGAAAACCGGATCCGTCGAAATACTTGTTCTGATACATCACGATTCGGGCGACGTTTTCCAGCCGGGGAATGCGTTCGAGCAGTTCGGCCCCGATGGCGGGAACGCTTTCGACCGTCCGCTGTTCCTCATCGTCGAGCGATTCGCCGCCGATGGCCTTCGTGAGAATTTCGGGCGGAAGGGCCAGCATGCCGATCTGGCACAGCATGGCCGCCAGTTCGATTTCCCATGTGTTTCCCATGCCCATTTTGGCGGTAATGGCCCGCGCCAAGTTGCGGAGATGCACGGAGCGACCGAATATTTCGGGATTGGCCCACGAGAGCACTTCGATCAACAGTTCCGCCGTGCCCTGAAGCGTCCCCTCCAAGACCTCCTTCTCGGCGGTGACGAGGCGGTACTGCCGGATGGCGGCGATGAGCGACTCGCCCATCAGGGCGGCGGGGCACGGTTTTGTCAGAAAACGGAACACGCATCCCTCGTTGACGGCTTCCATGGCCAATTTGATATCGGCGTTGCCCGTCAACATGATTCGGACGGTGTCGGGCGCGATTTCGCGCACCTTTTTCAGAAATTCGATGCCGTTCATCAACGGCATGTGCATGTCGGCCACGACCACCGCGAAGGGGCCTTTTTCCTGGATTTCGCGCAGTCCGGCATGCGCGCCTTCCGCGGTGCGCACCCGCAGCACATGCTGTAGTTTCCGCTGGTACGCTTCAAGCACGTTCGCGTCGTCGTCCACAAAGAGCACACGTTCTTCCACGGCTATTCGTCTCCTCTCTCGTCCATTTCCGCGCAGGCGTGTTCCCATTCGGGCAGGCGATCCGCCAGGCCCAGTCTTTCGAGGTACGCCAGGTCCACTTTCGAGGGGGGGCAGTTGAACAGTTCCTTGCGCCGCGCGAAGGCCAGCGCATCCGCGACATGGGTGGCGGCGAGAGGCGAGAAGGCATTTCCGATGGCGTCCATGGGCCGGTGATGAAACGCCACGGCCTCGACGATGGGATGCGGCAGCCCCCAGATGCCCAGCAGATAGGCGCCGACCTCGCCGTGCGTGCAGCCCAGCAAGGCTTTTTCGGCGGCCGCCAGCGGAAGGGACTCCGCGACGGCGCGATCGAAAACGCACGCGTAGTCCTCCGGGCAGGCGCTGGCCAGCACCAGTTCGCCCGTGTCGTGCAACAAACCCGCCGTGTAGGCGTCGTTTGCCGTTTCCTTGGGCGCCGATTCGGCGCGGCAGATGGCCTGTACATAGGCGCCCACGATCATGCTGTGACGCCACAACGCGTCCAGCGAAAAGCCGCGGGGCAATTTCGCGCCTTCCAGCGGGGCGAAGAGGCCCGTGGTAAGAACCAACGCCCTGACCGTATTCAATCCAAGCAGGGAGACGGCCTGGGTGGCGCTGGCCACCTGCCGCCTGAGACCAAAGAAAGCGGAGTTGGCCAGTTGGAGTATTTTCGCGGTCATGGCCAAATCGGTCTCGATGATGCGGCCCACGTCCGCAATCGAACTGTCCGGCGATTTCAGCGCCTCGCACAGTTTCGCATAGACCCGCGGAACCGGCGGCAGCGCGCCGATCTGCGCCACGACGGCCTTCAGGGAATCGCTCGACAGCAATTCGCGCAGGGCAAAGGCCCTGTCCACGCACTCCTTCAACAGCGCCGGCTTGCAGGGCTTGCTGAGGAACTGGTGCGCTTCCCCCACCGACCGATAGAGGGTTTCGCTGTCCGACTGGCCGGACAAGACGAAACGCAATGTGTCGGGATGGCGCTTCTTGACCTCGGCCAACAACCGGCTGCCATCCATGCCGGGCATGCGCATGTCGGTCACGACGACATCGAAATGACGGGCTTCGAGCTGTTCGAGCGCCTGCGCGCCGCTCCGGGCAAAGGCCATCTCCCATTCGCGCTGCATCGGAAACAGCATCCGTCGCAATCCATCCAGCACGTTGGGCTCGTCGTCAACAAAGAGAATGCTTTTCATGTCCGCCTCCCCGTTCGGATAAACCGGGAACCTTCAACGGCCGCGGCCGAAACAGGGTTCATTCGCCCTCTTCTCCGAATCGATCGTACACCTCCACAATATGGTTGTTTTCGTCGAGAAACGATTCGAGCATGCGCGGATCGAAGTGGCTTCCCTCGCCTTTTTGCAGGATGGCGACAGCCTCCTCGTTGCTCATGGCGGGTTTGTAGGGCCGTTTCGATCGCAGGGCGTCGTAGACGTCCACCAAGGCGACCATGCGCGCCTCGACGGGGATGTCCTCGCCGGCCAGCCCGTCCGGATATCCGGAACCGTCCCATTTCTCGTGATGGCTGCGCGTGATGACGGTGGCCATTTGCAGCAACGGGGACGGCAGCGCCTCGTCGTCCGTCGTATATCCGTTCGGGATGGCCTGCGCGGCCATCATGATGGATTTGGGCGGCTGCCGCAGAATGCTTTCGCCGATTTCCGTGTGAGTTTCAATCACGGCCCGCTCCTCCGGCGTCAAGGGGCCTTCCTTGAGCAGAATCTTATCCGGAACGCCTATTTTTCCGATATCGTGCAGCGGGCTGGTCAGAAAAAGCAATTCCGCGAACCCGCCGTTTCTTCCCATCCTCCGGGCAAGGATGTAGGAACACCACGCGACGCGCGCCACGTGATTGCCGGTCTGGTCGTCGCGGAATTCGCCCGCCTTGGCCAGCCGCCACACGACCTCGCGGTGCGATTTTTCCAATTGCCGGGTGCGTTCGCGGACAAGGCCATCCAGCACTTCGACCTGGTTCGCGAGATGATCCTCGAATTCCTTGATGCGGATTGCGCTTCGCAAGCGGGCGATCAGATCCTCGCGGCCCACGGGCTTGTTCAACAGATCGGTCGCGCCCAGATCGAGCACGCGCCGCTTCAGCGTCCGATCGCCTTCGCCGGTGAGGATGATGATGGGGATCCGGGATAATGCCTCGTCGCCGCGCACGGCCTCGAGGAGGGCGATGCCGTCCTTTTTGGGCATGCGTATGTCCGACACGATCACGTCGAACGCCTCGCGGCGCAGCGCGTCGAGCGCGTCGTCCACGCCGGTGCAAAAGACGCCTTCCCACGGCTCGCCGCACAGGTCCAGCAAACGCCTCAGGACTTCGAGCACGTTCGGTTCGTCGTCAACGAACAAGAGTCTCTTTTTCCCTTTGGTCATATTCCTTCACCCTTCGACAACGGGCAGCCGAATGATGAACGCCGTTCCTTTTCCGACCTCGCTTTCGACGGAAAGGGTTCCGCTGTGCTTGTTCACCACGACGTTCCGCGCGATGGCCAATCCCTGGCCGGTGCCCTTGCCCACTTCCTTGGTGGTGAAAAACGGATCGAAAATGCGGTCGCGGAACTCGTCCGGTATGCCGGTTCCGGTGTCGGAAATGCGAATCTCCACCCAATCGCCGTCGCGACGGGTGCTAATCATGATTCGTCCCTTGGTTTCCGAACCGTCGCCGACAACGTCTGCGATAGCGTGCGCCGCGTTCACGATCAGATTGAGAAAGACCTGGTTGAGTTCGGCCGGCAGACACCAGACACGGGGCAGACTCGGGTCCAGGTCCATTTCGAGATCGGCCACGTATTTCCATTCGTTGCGCGACACGGTGGCCGTGCTCTCGATACAGTGATTGATGTCCGCGAGGGTCTTCTCCGTCACGCCGGGATGCGAGAATTCCTTCATCGCCTGGACGATGGACGTGATCCGTCCGATGCCCTCGATGGACTGCGCGATGGCGCGGGGGATTTCGTTCGCAAGGTACTCGAAATGGGCCGTTTCATTCAGATCGCGGGCCTCGTTCAACAGATCCGGCGGCAGGGCGTCCGCCGCCGGCGATTCCATCAGCCTGCGAAACAGGTTTATCAGGGCCACGATGTCCGCGTGGGCCGACTGGAGGAATTCGAGGTTGTCGCCCACGTATTGCGCGGGCGTGTTGATCTCGTGGGCGATGCCCGCGGCCAGGCGTCCCACCGATTCCAGTTTCTGCGCCTGGTTGAGGGCGCGTTCGAGTTGGAGGGCCGTACGCGTTTCGTCCGCCTCGGCTTCCATTTTCCGCGCGTGCCTGTGCGCGCGGCGGTATTCGCCGGCGCGGCGGATGGTGTGTTCGAGCAGATGCGGGTTGCAGGGCTTTTCGAGAAAATCGAACGCGCCCAGTTTTACGGCCTTGACGGCGCGCGGAATGTCGCCCTTGCCCGTCAGAATGACGGGAACGGTGTCCGGATGTTTCCCGTGCATGGCGTCCAGCACCTGGAAACCGTCCAACTCCGGCATCTCGATGTCGAGCAGGGCCACGTCGAATTCCGCTTTGCCCATCGCCTCCATCGCGGCGGCGCCGTCGGACACGGTCTCGCACGCGAAACCCTTGCCCAAGAGTTCGCGCGCAACCAGTTTCAGCAGGTTCGGGTCATCGTCCGCGACGAGTACGCGGATCGCGTTGGTTTCAGCATCCATCTGCGGGATCTCCCATGGGGTTGTCCGGCAATCCGCGCGGCAGGCGGAAGGCCGGGAATTCAAGGGACGAACAGGACATCGGCGACCTGCCCCCGCGGAAGAAAAAAAACGGTACGGATGGCAGAAACGTAAACAACGTAGCAGAGGCTTCCATCTTCTTTTTGAACGCGGCAAAGATGCCGCGTCTACGTTGAACACCCTTATATTCATCGTTCTTCCTGTTTACGACAAACCTCACACCAGCCGCCATCCACCAACTCCCGACTACGGACTCCTACTCTCCAACAATTCCCTGATTTTCCGCAGCAGCGCCTCGGGCGAATACGGTTTCTGGATCAATTGTGTGCCGTCGTGCAGCACGAAGTTCGTGTGGACGGCGTTTACGCTGTATCCGCTCGAAAAGAGGAACCGCAGGTCCGGATGGTCCTTGTGTAGCGCCTCGTAGAGTCCCTTGCCGCCGAGTTCCGGCATGACCACGTCCGCCAGCACGAGATCTATCTTTTCTTTGCTTTCGCGAAATACGCGGAGCGCATCCATGCCGTTGACCGCCGTCTGGACCGTGTACCCCGCTTTTTCGAGGATGCGCGCGGCGAGGTTGCGGACTATTTCGTCGTCTTCGGCCAGCAGGATGGTTTCGTTGCCGCCGCCGGCCCGCTGTTCGATCTTGGCGCCGATTTTCGAAGCCGCCCGTTCGACGATCGGCAGGTAGATCTTGAATGTGGAGCCCTTGCCCACTTCGCTGTACGTCTGGATCATGCCTTGGTGCTGCCGGACGATGCCGTAAACGGTGGCCAGTCCCAGCCCCGTGCCCTTGCCCAATTCCTTGGTGGTGAAGAACGGCTCGAAGATATGCTTTCGGGTCTCGGCTTCCATGCCGTGGCCGGTATCGGTGACGCTCAGCAGCACATACCGTCCCGGAACGGCCCATGCGTGCGTCGCGCAGTAGTCGCTGTCGAACACGACATTCTCCGTTTCGATGGTCAACTCGCCGCCGTCGGGCATGGCGTCGCGCGCGTTGACGCACAGGTTCATCAACACCTGCTCCATCTGGCCGCGGTCGGCGTGGACCGTGCCCAGGCGGTGACCGGGAATAATGCTTAAGCGAATATGTTCGCCGATTACCCGGCGAATTATTTTCATGATATTTTCGACGACCTCGTTGAGGTCGAGGTCCTCCATTTCGAGGACCTGCCGGCGGCTGAAGGCCAGCAGTTGCCGGGTCAGGCCCGCGGCGCGTTCGGCGGCCTTGGCCACTTCCTCGGCGAATTCGCCCAGTCTGTCTCCCTCCGGCAGGTGGTCGAGTATCATCTGGTTGTATCCCACGATCCCCTGCAGGAGGTTGTTGAAATCGTGCGCCACGCCGCCGGCCAACTGACCCACCGCCTCCATCTTCTGCGCCTGTATCAACTGTTCCTGCATCTGTTTGCGATCGGTGATCTCGGCAATCATATGAATCGCGCCATTGAAACGGCCATCGGCATCCACAATCGGATCCACGGTGATTTCGTACCATGATGTGCCTATTTGCAATTCCATGGTTTCACGCCGCAGGCTTGTGCGTGCCCGAAGTATTGGGCATTCCGCAATTGGAGCGTCTGTGCCGTGGACGACGTCCCAGCAATGCTTGCCCGCCAATTCTTCGGGCTTCAGACCGAAAATCCGATAGGTAGGATTATTGCATCGCAGTATTTTTTGGGTGGAATCCAAAATCCAGATGGCGTCGTGGGTCGAATCGAAGGTCTTCTGCCATTGTTGGCCGATCCGGGCCGCCTCTTCTTCGGCGCGGACCCGGTTTACCGCTTCGGCCAGGATATCGGCCACCGCTTGCACGAAAAGCACATCGTCGTTTGTGAACGATCGCCGTTGCCGGGTATGCAGGCCGAGCACGCCCCAAGGTGCTTCCTGCTTGCCGATAATCACGCTGATGCCGCTGACCACTCCGTGATCGCGAAGCAGGGGCGGGCCCTTGAAACGCGTTTCCGAACGCAGATCGTCCACAATGACGGGTGTTCTGCTCTTGAGCGTGAATCCGGCTTGCGAATCCAAGTCCGTTCCAACGGTGGCCTTTCCGACAAGCCCCTCCTTCCACCCGATTCCGGCGCGCAGCAGCAGTGCACGGCCATCGGGAAGCAATTCCAGGATTTTACTATATTCTGTTCCCACTATTTCGGCGAGTTGGACAACCGCCTTGTCGAACAACGATTGTAAGTCGTTGTTTTCCAAGGCGGCTTTGGCGAGTTTTGCCAAGGCGCGATGTTGTTGTTCCTGGACAAAAAGTTTTTCTTCAAGCCGCCTGCGGTCAACCATTTCCCCGATCAGGCGGGCCGAGGCTTCCAGCCGGCGCTTGGCCATCTCGATGATAAACGGGGGACGCGATTCATAGGCTTTGGCGCGTTCCAGCAATTCTTCATGGCTGACACCGTAGGCCGCGGCGAGTTCAGCCAGTTTCGCGGGATCGCGGGGCGGGTCGCCGTAGCCGACGTTGATGGAACCGACAATTTCATCGCCGGCCTTTACCGGAACGGCGTACACGTGAATCCCGCCGGCGCATTCGATATCCACGGGGCCGCCGGATGCCATGGACGCCCGCGATGCGCTTTCCCAGCAGGATTCGTGGCATAGCCATTTGCCGCAAGCCAATGCGACGCGGTTGTCGTCCGTGCCGCACAGCTGCCGCGATGCGTTATCCATGAATTGGCACCAACCAGAAGACAATATGCCCAGGGCATAATCGCCATTCTTCTCGTACACGGCCGCGGACGTGCCCAACAGATCCAGATATTCCGAAACGATATCGAGCAGCATGTCCTTCCCCACGGACGACCGGATCAATCCGTTCTCGTTCAATTCGGTAAGATCCCCGTAGAGCGGCGCATACGGGTCGTCGGCCGTGGGGGGCTTTTTCGTCAGCAGCCATTCGATGCGGCGCAGGGCCTCTTCGCCGCGCACCGTTTCGGCCGATTTCCAGACCGCTTCCATCAGAAGGGTCAATTCCAGGATGTCCGTTTCGGTGTAGTCCGTGGATTTGTTGGCAATACCGACCACGGCGACAATCCGGTCCTGGTGGAAAATGGGGACGGCCAGGAATCGCGTGAGCCTGACATGACCTTCGGGATAGCCCTTTTTCAAGGGGTGATCGGCCTGAAAATCGTTGACGAGGATCGGCTTCCGCTGGCGGACGGCCTCGCCCCAGATACCCGTCTTGTCCAGTTCGTAGCAGGTCTGGGGATTGATGACGGCGCATTCCTTCATCACATCCTTTGACCAGGTGTTTAGCTCGAACTGCCTGCGCTCCTCATCATAGAAGTAGATATATCCGATCTTGCTTTCGGTCAGGCCGATGGCCTTTTCCAGCGCATAATCGAGGAAATCCTGCCGGTTTTCGGCGCGATATTGCAGAATGTCCGCCAGTACTTTCAGGCGCTGCATATTTCGTTGGTTCTGTTCCTCGACTCGTTCGCGCGTCCGGCGAATGGAGATCAAAGGCGCCAGGTAGGAAGCGACGGATTCCATCCGGCTTTCGTCGGTTTCATCGTATTCCGTCTCCTTGTTCGCCACGACAATCAATCCAAACAGTTCGTCTTCAAAGAAAATGGGAACCGCAATGCACCTCGTCAACGACACATGACCGGATGGCGGATGCAACGGCGCATTGGTTCGCAGGGTCCGTTTTTCCAACAGGGATTGCCCCCAAAGACCGCCCCATGCCGCGCGCGGAAACACGAAGGTTTTGTCCCGAACCTGGCAACAATCCCAAACATGACGGGTAAGCGAGGGACAGACCAGATCGCCGTTGTCGTTGATGTAACCGAACAAGCCCAGCGGGCTTCCTGTGTGCCGCAGGATTAGTTCCAGGACGTCCGCGTAGGCCTCGTCGCCCGGATGCGTCAACAGGACGTCGGCAATGCCCTTTTGCAGGGCCAGTTCGGACAAGGTTTGCCGCAAGGTTTCTTCCGTCCGTTTTTTATCGGTGATGTCTAAAAATACGGTGGAAAAAAACCCTTTGGCCGGGCTTCCCGCGGTTATGGCGAGATGTTTTCCGATGGGAGGGAAAAAACTCTCGAAAGAAGCGGCTTCGCCCGTTTCCGCAACACGTGTGTAGATATCGAGAAAGGGGGCCGATCCCGTTCCATACAGTTCGGAGGCCAGGGATCCCGCGGCGCGATCCCTGGACAGGCCGGTGATGCGTTCATAGGCGGGATTCACGTCGAGAATCCGGTAATCCACCGCCCGTCCGTCTTTGTAGACGATTTGGTCGAGGCAACAAGCAGCCGCCATGTTTTCGAAGATAGCCCGGTACCGTGCCTCGCCTTCCCTTGAGAGGGCCATGATCCGGCCTTGTTCGAAATGCGACCGTATGCGGGCGACACATTCCCTGCCATCGAACGGCATGGTGATGCAGTCCACCGCGCCCAAGCGAAATCCCTCTTCGATTTCCGCGGCCTCGATGTTGCGCCCGGCCGAAGCAAGGAACACAACGGGGATGTCGCGCGTTTCCTTGCGATTCTTCAGGCGGCGGCATACTTCGAGTCCGCTCATGTCCGGCAGGTCCGTTTCGATTGCCATCAGGCCAGGACTATACGTGGACGTTATCCGTAACGCTTCCTCCCCGCTGGATACTGTTTGCACCGAAAATCCTTCCGAAACAAGGATATTCGAGAGAAATTGCATCGGTTCCGAGTCGTGACCGACGATCAGGATTGTATTTGCGTATGCCATGAAAAAAGCCTTTCCCTTGGAACGCCTTTCATAAGCACGTAACGGTTGAAGTCCAGTTTGTTGCGAAAAGGGATCCCCGGAAAATAGGCGATCGCTTCTTCCGTGAAGTAACCGCGATCCTCGATTTCATGGGTGGTAATGCAGAAGACGGCTATAGCGTTGTGAACAGGCGCCGTTGTCGCGTCGGGCCGCCGCACGGGATCGATCATGGCCGGTTCTCCGCGAGGCGCAGGGCGTTGCGTCCGGCGAGGGCGCTGCGCGCGGCGTCGAGGAGGGGTTTCATGCGGATCGGTTTCGCCAGCACGAACAGGGGCGAATAGTTCATCGTTTGGTCCATCAATTCGCTGTCCGGATAACCCGTGACGACGATGACCGGCAAGGTGTCGTCGAGTTCGCGAATCGCGCGGATGACCTGCACGCCGGAGCCGCCCGGCATGACGAGATCCACGAACGCGATGTCGGGCGCTTCCCGTTTCATTTCCGCGATGGCCTCGTCGGCCGTGGCCGCCGGGACGACCCGGCAGCCGGCCTGTTCGAGCAGAGTCGTGAACGCCTTGCGGATCGCCTCCTCGTCGTCCACGACCAGTGCGCGGGGCGGGCGGGCGGCCAGCCGATCCCCCGCCTTGCGCCAGAGCGCCGGAACCCGCCCGTCGGCGGCGCCGGCGTCCTCCGGAGGCGGCGCTAAATCCCCGTTGTCCGTTGCGTCGTCCTCGCCGGCGATGCCGGGGCTGAGATAGTTTTCTCCGGCCCGGATCGTTTCCAAAGCCGCCGGCAGTTCCTCGAAGGCGCGGTCTTCGATCATGAAACCCGACGCGCCCGCCATGAAGGCGCGCAACGCGAGACGGCTGTCGTTGTGCCGCGAAATCACGAGGATCCTCGTGGCCGGCGACCGTTCGACGAGCGCCCGTATGGACGGCACAAGGTTTGCCCGGGCCATTCCGTGGGACAGAATCACCATGTCCGGATGTTCCTGTTCCGTTAGACGCAGCATCTCGCCGGTTTCGTTCACGGTCCACTTCAGGTCGAAGCCCGCGTGATGTTCGATGGCGCCGTGCATCGTTTCGGCGGACGCGCCGGCGAAGAGCAGTTTACAGGTCGCTTGGGTTGTCATTTTTCCGAATGCTCCATGGAACCGCTTTCGTTTCCGTTGCCGGCCACGCCACCGCGCGCGCACACACGGCGTTGCGCCGTCCTGCTTTGCAATGGCGCCGGATGGCAGCCGTCCGGCCGCTCATCAAGCAATACTATACTATACAATAAACGCCGGCGGTTGGGTATCAGAAAAATCCTGATACCTGGACTTTGTGCATGACCGATGAGGATACCCGTCAAATGAGGTCGTACACCGGACCGGTGAGTCCTGTAGGGATGGTTTGAGAAGATCCGGAAGAAAGCCAAAAGACCGTCCCTCCGGGATTTCGTGCCGAACGCCGTCTCATTCGACCGATTCTGAAAAAAGTATAAACGCCTTGAGGCTACCGTGTTCTCGAAGTCGTGAACGTCTCAGAATGTAACGCCGATTTCCAAATCGGCTTGCTGAAATACAAAATGCCGATCGGCATCTTGCCGCTTTCAGGCGTGTTGGCGAGTCTGAACCCGTTATGAGCCCGAAATTCTCACCACAAAGAATGCATGGATCGCGTGGAAGCCTCGCGATGGCCCAAGACCCCTGCGTGTTGCGCGCGGTATCAGAAGGGATGATGTGACGAACCATCCGTCACGAACAGAAGCCCCTTTTCCACGCGCGTAATTCGTTCATTCGTACACTTTTGTGATCCTTGCGATCCTTGCGGTTGTGAGAGATTCGGATTAGGCGCGCGGTTTTGCGGATTTGTCCGGACAGTGGTACTATCGTTGCGATCATGACATTCCGGCAAGTGGGCGGAATGGAACATCGTTCACATCGAGACAGTGGTCCTTGACGGGGCCGCAAACGGTATCCCGTGCCGGTGGGCGCAGGTGTTATCGCCGCGCACGACGGGGATTTTGCGGAGTCGGGCGCCTGTCCGCCCGGTGAAAAGGCGTATGTGCGCGTGGCGGCCTGCCCCCTCGCTCGCGATGGGTCCGAAAATGGATAGACTCTTGAGGATTTTTAGCGCGTTATTGGCAATGGGCCTGCTGGCGTTGGCGGTCGGCTGCGGCTGCGGCGTATCGAAGGACGCGAACGTAATCCGCGTGACGCGGAACATCGGCGGGCGCGAGGGGTTTCGCCGGCATTTCGACGGGTGGAAGGCGGCCTTTGAGAAGAAGAACCCCGGCTGGATCATGGAATTGATCGATCTCGGCAACATGGAAGGAACGGAATATTATAAATCCCGCATTGCGACGGACGATCTGCCGGAAATCGTCATGACGTGGGAAATGACGAATTTCCTCGCCGACGGCGGGCACCTGGTTCCCCTTCCCGACAGTTATTACGAAAAGTTCGGCATCGCCTTGCCCGCCGCGTACAAGGGCAAACGGTACAACACGCAGTGCGGCCTCCAATTGCAAGGCATCGTCGTCAATAAAAAGATGTGGGACGACATCGGCGTGACGGAACCGCCCGCGACGTGGGATGCGTGGTTCGCCGCGTTCGACCAACTCAGGGCGAAGGGTTATAAGCCGCTGGTGTTCGGCGGGCGCGAATGGCCGGCCTCGATGCCGCTGTTCTACGCCATCGCGTCGGATCTGTACGATCGCGCCACGACGCCGGAAGCCGGGACGCCGTCGTGGACGATTCGCCGCGACAAGGGGGAAATCTCGTTTGCAACGGACCCGATCATGCCGAAGATCATGGAGACAATGATCCGGCTCGTCGAAAAGTACGTTGACAAGGGCGCGCTCAGCGACGGGTACAACGAGGAGCAGCGCGCGTTCTACGGCGGCAAGGGCGCGACGTGGATGATGGGTTGCTGGATGGCCGGCGACATCGAGCCGAACAAGGTGGATTTCGACATGGCGTACTGGCCCGTGCCGTCGCTTGTCGGACGGCCTCCGGTCTTCATACGGACATCCGGCATGCAATCGGGGTGGGCCGTCACGACCTCCGCGACGGGCGAAAAACTCGAAAAGGCCATGTCCGCCATGGAACTGTTCTACGATCCGGAGGTCTACCAGTTGTTCCTGGACGGCGAGTGCCAGTTCGCCGAGGCCGCCAAAGTGCCCGTCAAGGGACCGAGGAGCGATTGGCCCCCCGCGCAGCGTCTCATTGACGACATGCAGGCGAACCTGAACAAGTATGGCACGACGCTGGGATACCATGTCGCGCTCGACGATTTGCCCCCGCCCACCATGACGCTTATCCTGGCAAGGATCATGCAGGAAATCGTCGCCGGCGAACGCGACGTCAATAAGTTGCTCAAGGCGCTCGACGCCGAATGGGACAGCGCCCGAAAAGGGACGTGAAGACCCGCGCGCGTTTCGCCATCGGCACGGCGTGCTGCGGGTTGCCGTTCCCGTTATCCGTGGCGAATCAGGAGCCGAAATAGGTCCGGAGCGCATCCACGTAGGCTTCGGCGAATGTCTGCCGCCACGAGGGATCCGCCAAGTTTTTCCGGTCAATTTCGTTGGTGATGTTGGCGGATTCGATGAGGATTTTGGTCGGGATTTGGGTATTGCGCAACACGGCGGGCACGTAAACGCGCCCTCCGTCCTGCCGGATTTGTGAACGGATCCAATCGCCTTCCAGGTGGCGGCGGATGCGTTTCTTGCCCAGGGACTCCATGACGTCCTCGGCGAGATTGCGCGACAAGGCCTCGTCGCGCCGGCGTTCCGCCGCGCTGAAGGTCACGGCGCGGCATTCCCGTGCCTCCCTGAAGCGATCGTAAATGCCGCCGCCGGGTTCCTCGCGCGGGCGGCGGTAATTCGCGCCGGGCAGGTAGATCATCGTCCCGCGCAGGCGTCCGTCGAACAGGGCGTCGGTATGAAAACTCGTGAAGATCATTTTGCGGGGTTCGACGCCTTTTGCGGTTTCGGCGCGAAAGATGGCGTTTGCAAGGTACCAGCGCAAATTCGCCGAAATTTTCGCGTCCTCGTTTTCATAATGGGGAGTCGTCAACACCACCACGCGATTGTCGGGCGAGAACCGCCGCGCGTCGCTTGTCGCATAGCCGCGTTTCAAATCCTTCGTGGTGACGTACACTTTCGCTTGCGTTTTTGTTTCCAGTAATTGTTTCACGCGGCACACGATGTCATAGTTGATGGCGTATTCGTATAATCCGGAGGCGGCATGTTCGGCGCCGCGGTCGCGTCCGCCGTGTCCGGCATCCAGCACGACCACGACGCCCTGAAGGTCCTTCGAACGCAGGCGGTCCTTGCGCAGCCGCTTCGCTTCGACGATGGTCTCGTCGTATTCCTGGCGGTCCTTGTCTCCCCGGGGCTTGTAGCGGTTGGACAACATGTCGAGGGGAATCAGAATTTTCTGGCCGGCCTGCATGTCGCGCACATCCTTGATGCCGCTGCGGCGTTGGATGACGTCGCAGGCTTCCAAGACGGCGTTATGGCCCTGGATATCCGTGAAGCGCACGACGACGGCCGTATACAGCGCCTCGCCGGACTTCAGGCGATAGACGGCATAGGGTCCTTGGGCATCCGAACCGTAGGTAAGTTCCGCGGCCAGCGCGTCCAGGTTTGCGGGCGCCTCTTCGGACGCCCGGGCCGTGTCGCCGGTGGTTCCGGCGGATTTTGCGTCGGCTTGCGCCTTCATTACGTCGAGCAGCAGTTCGGCGGGAATCAAAACACGTTGCCCCTTTTCCAGCACGGTGTTCGCCGCGTGATTGCGCTTGTCCGCCATGACCACGCGATAATTCGTGCCTTTGCCCGTCACCCATTCGCACAGCGCCCAGAGTGATTCTTGGCCCTCGCGCCCTTCGCACAACACCGTATGCCACCAGCCCGTTTCGTCCACGGTGTCCTGCCTGAAAATGGACAACAGAACCTTCCGCCGCGTTTCCCCGTTCAACTGATCGAAACGAAGAGCAACCGCCACGCGGTCCTTGTATCGTTGCGCATCCTGCGGATTGGAAAGGTATCGGGCGAAAAAGGCCGCCGGATCCGCGCCTTTCGGCGGACGGCATTCGGCAAACAATTGACGGCCATCGCGCAACACGCCCACCAAGCCCGGTTCGACCGGCGCGTAGACAGGTTCGCCCCCGTGCGCTTCCACCGCGCACAACGCCACGACCAGACAAAAAGCGTATACCCGCACAAAAGGCTCCCTCTTATCCTTTACAACGATGGATTGTAGCCTATTATTTTTTGGAACACAACAGGTTGTATGTGGCCCCGGATTGGATTGTAAAGAACGCGGCAAGATGCCGCGTCTACGGCGCCGACATTTTCTTGATGGAAAAACAGGAGACAAGGCATGACACAGACGACACGGTGTTTCGTCCAATCGTCGCCGCAGGGGCGAGAAATGCGTGCGTCCGCTACGGATTTGATTTGCCGGACGCGGTTTTCCAATCCTCGAGGGACCATGGTTCCACAATCGGCAGCCGGCCTTCCTCGATGGCCGCGCGGCAGGCGTCCATCCATGCGCGGGCTTCCTCTTTTCCCCGCGCCCTGGCAAGGCCTTCGTAAAGCGCGGGTAATTCGGCCGGTGCGATGCGGAACGATTTGCCGCCCCAGTCCCACGTCGTCGAAGCGATGCGATGGACCAGCCGGGCGGGCGTAAGGTGGCGCGCGAGACGGCGGCATGCGATGAGTTTCAGTTTCAGGGGACCGGGGGAGGGCGGTGTCACCACGAAATCGCCCGAAGCCACCTGGGGCATGTCCATACCGTCGCGGCGTTCGGCGTCATAGGTGCGCGCGATGATTTCCACCATCCTGGCCTTCAATTCCTCCGTTTGCGCGAGGGTGAAGGTGTGTGGTTTGGCGACGTTGATGAAGAATTGGAGGTCGCGGTTGACGCCCAATTCGTGATACCCGGAAAGCCATTGCGTGAGATAGGCGTACACTTCGCGCCCGCGATCCTTGCGGTGGTGCCGGTCCGGCAGGAAGATGGGGCCGCCGCGGAACGGGCGCACAATCCAGTTCGGCGCGCGTTCATGCAGCAGGCGCAGGTTGGCGTGTTCCGCGCGGGCCACGTCGCTGTATGCGCCCTCGTGCTTGGCCACGACGAATCCAAACACGAACCGTTTCCGTTTCGCGTTGAACGCCTGCAGCCGGAAAATCAACTGATATTTCCCCTCCTGAAACAACTCGAATACGAGCGAGGTCACCGCCGAGGGGCCCATCACGTCCTGGATAGTGGGAAGGATGAAGCGGTCCGGGCCACGCAAGGACCATTCCGTCGCGCTGGCCAGCGTTTCCAGTTTGTAAAACCGCTGGATTTCACGGCCCCAGAAATCCAGCATCGGCACAAGATTCAACCACTGAATCCGCGGACCGGCCGCGTCGTGGATTCCGCCGCGTATCCGGCGAGCGTCCGGCGCTTTCTTTCTTTTGGACATAGGCAGCATTCCTGAATCGGTTGTTGGCCGCGGTCATTGTACAGGAAACGGCTTCTCCATTCCTTGTTTCGCGCGATGCGCGGGTGATAGCATAACGATGGGCATGAACACTACGTGGAGGCTTTTCCGATGAATCGTTATGTCGCTTTGGCCGTGCTGGTTGCGGGATGGATAGGTATCGTTTCGGGCGCCGCGGCGCGCGGGGATCTCGGCGGCGGATTGTTGGGCAATCTGCCGCTGCTGAAGGATTTCACGGCGGCCCGCCAATCGAGTTTCGATCCGTCGGGCGGAAACGCCGACGGGCGCCAAGACTGGCCCATTCAGCCGGGCGAAACGCGGCCGATGGCCCTTATCGAAGGAGCGGGCGCAATTACGCACATTTGGGTGACGATCGCATCGGACGATCCGAGGCACCTTAAAAACCTCGTTCTGCGGATGTATTGGGACGGCGAGGAGCATCCGTCGGTCGAGTCGCCAATCGGCGACTTTTTCGGGCTGGGCCACGGCAAATATTACCAGTACGACTGCCTGCCGATTCAGATTGGAACGAGCCATGCCCTGAATTGTTTCTGGCGGATGCCCTTCGCGAATGGGGCGCGGGTGACGGTGACGAACGACGGCCCGGTCGCGTGCGGCGCATTTTACTATTACGTGGACTACGAGCAATACAAGAGGCCGATGGCGGACGCCGCCTGTTTCCATGCGCAATACCGGCAGGAATACCCCTGCACGCCGGGCCAGAACTACCTGTTGGTGGAAGCGAAAGGGCGCGGGCATTACGTGGGCTGCAACCTTTCGATCCACAACCGCGCGGACGGATGGTGGGGCGAGGGGGACGACATGATCTATGTGGACGGCAGCGAGAAGCCCGCCCTGCACGGCACGGGATCCGAGGATTACTTCTGCGGCGCGTGGTGTTACGGCCCCGCGTTCAGCAACCCGTATTTCGGCTGCCCGCTACGCGGGGAACACGCGCGCAACGCGTTGTGGAACGTCTACCGCTATCACCTGGCCGATCCCGTTCCGTTCACGACCGATATTCGTGTGACCATCGAACACGGCCATGCAAACGATCGAAACGACGACTTCTCGTCGGTCGCGTATTGGTACCAGACCGAGCCGCATGTGCCGTTCCCGCCGCTGCCGGCCCCGGATGAACGGCTGCCGGGCGAGGCGACGGTACACGGCGAGGCCGGCGCCACGGAAGCGGAGGAACTGGCAACCGCAATCGGCGCGGAAGAGGTGGTTGTGCAGCCGATGGGCGGTTACGGCGGGGAGTGGAGCAACGGCAGCCATCTCTGGTTCCGCCCGGACGCGCCGAAGAACTACGCCATCCCGGTCCCTCCGGCCGGGGAATCCGACGCAGGCGCCTACAAGGTCGAACTTTGGTACACGGGAGCGCCGGATTACGGGACGTGCGAACTGTGGGTGAACGGCGAAAAGGCGGCGGCGTGGGACGGCTACGACGCGGGCGGCGTCGTGCGGCGCAAGATCGAATTTCCGATCACGCTCAAAGCCGGCGCGAACACGATGGAATTACGCATTACCGGCAAGAATGACGCGTCACAAGGCTTCATGGCCGGCCTTGATTGTTATCGCATCTCGCGCATGTAACGGCAAAAGACGGGAGGGTTGCGAAATGCCGATGCCGATCAAAATCCAGGAAACGGATTTTCCGGGTGTGTTGTTCATCGAGACGGGATGTTTCCACGACGAACGTGGTTTTTTTTCCGAAACGTATTCAGCCGTCATCTGGCGCGAGGCCGGTTTCGCCGAACGCTTCGTGCAGGACAACCTGAGCCTGTCCGTCAAGGGGACCATGCGCGGACTGCATTATCAGTTGGAACCGCACGGCATGGGAAAACTCGTTCGGGCGATCAAAGGCGCGGTATACGATGTCGGCGTGGACTTGCGCAGGGGATCGCCCACGTTCGGCCGTCATTTCGCCGCCACGCTGAAGGAAGGCGACAACCGCTGGCTGTGGCTGCCGTCCGGGTTCGCGCACGGGTTCGTGGCGCTGGAAGACGACACGATGGTCTACTACAAATGCAGCGGCATGCACGCCCCGGAGGCGGAGCGCGCCCTGCGATACAACGATCCGGCGCTGGGCATCGCGTGGCCCCTCGCGCCGACGGTCGTGTCGAACAAGGACGCGCAGGCGCCCCTGTTCGCGGATGCAGAATACAATTTCACGTTCTGAAACGGGAACGCTTCCCTGAAGGACGGCGAAAATGAATTTGAGACGCTTTGTCTGGCGAAACGCGTTGCGCAACAAGCGGCGCACGGCGCTGACGATGCTGAGCATCGGCTTCTCGCTGTTTCTTTTGATGATCCTCCTCACCTTCATGGGGATGCTGTTGAACCCGGTGATTGAAGACGACTCCGCGCTGCGCCTGCTGACGATCCGCACCACGTCGCTCGCGGACATGATGCCGATTTCGTATCTGGACAAAATCAAGCGCGTTCCGAACGTGACCCATGCCGCGCCGCTCCAATGGTTCAACGGCACATACCGCGATCCCAATTACCAGTTCGCCAATTTCGCGACGGATCCCAAGGCCATTTGGGAAATCTATTCCGAACAGAAAATCGCGCCCGAACAGGTCGCGGCATTCATCGCGGATCGCACCGCCGCCGTCGCGGGCGAGGATCTGATGCGGCGGTACGGATGGAAGATCGGCGACCGGTTCACGTTGAACGGCAACATCTTTCCGGTGGACCTCGATCTGAAAATCGTGGGATCGTTTACCGCGCCCATCACCCAGAACATGCTGTATTTTCATTACGACTACTTCAACGAGGCCATGGGCGGCCTCAACCAAGCGGGATCCTACGTCATTAAGGTGGCGGACGCGGCCTCGGTGCCGCTCGTGAGCGAGGCCATTGACGCCATGTTTCGCAACACGCCCGCCGAAACGAGGACGCAAACCGAAAAGGCGTTCGTCCTCGGATTCGTCTCCATGCTCGGCAACATACAACTGATTATCCTGTCGGTCGCGGGCGTGGTGGTGTTCACGATGCTGCTGGTATCGGTGAGCACCATGGCGATGAGCGTGCGCGAACGGTTGCGCGAGGTGGCCATTCTGCGCACGATCGGCTTCTCGCGCTGGACCGTCATGGCGCTGGTCGTCGCGGAGGCGATCTTCGTCGCGCTGGCGGGCACGGGCATGGGCATCGCGCTGGGCGAATCGCTGCGATTGATCGATCTGGACCGGATCACCCAGGGTTTCATCCCCAAATTCGATCCAAGCCTGTCCGCGTATCTCTCGGTACTGGCCGCCGGCATTGCGATCGGCTTGATCTCCGGTCTTTTGCCCGGATGGCAAGCCACGAATACCCCCATTACAAGCGCCATGCGGCAATTGGAATAAACAATGGAATAAACAATGGAAGAAATTCGGGAGTCAGTGGTTGGTGATGGGCGGTTGCTGGTCAGAAGTCAAGATGGCGATTTCCAACTCCCAACTCCTAACTCCTTGTCAAGGACAACATGCTTATCCCCATCAAATACAACATCCGGTACTTGGCGGCGCGCTGGCGCGGCACGATGATTACCGCCGCGACATTCGCCCTCGTCGTGGCGACGTTCATCATCGTGATGTCGCTCGCACAAGGCATCGAACGCGCCCTGACCACGACGGCCAATCCGCTCAACGTCATCATCATGCGGTCGGGCGTGCAGGCCGAGGGCCAGAGCGAGATCGGCATGGAACAATACCGGATCGCCCGTGGCGTGCCGGGCGTTGCCACGGACGAGAACGGCGACACCATCACCGCGCCCGAAATCCTTGCCATGGTGAACAAGCCGCGATACAACGGGAAAATGACCAACCTCCAGATACGCGGCGTCGAGCGGATGGCCTTCGTCCTGCGGCCGGACGTCCGAATCGTCGAGGGACGCATGTTTCGTCCGGGACTGCGCGAGGCCATCGTCGCCCGTACGATTTCCAACCGGTTCCAGGGCTTCCGATTGGGCGACACGCCCCGGCTCGGACGCGGCCATTTCACCATTGTCGGCATTTTCGACGCACGCGGCACGGCCTACGATTCGGAAGTGTGGGCGGACGCCCGCGAAATCATGCAGGAATTCGACCGGGAACGGTACAGCACGGTGGTCGTCCGCGCACGCGACGAGGACGCCGTCCAGCGCATCAAGGACTACGTTGACAAAGATCCCCGCCTGAAACTCATGGCGAAAGACGAGGCCGCCTACTACGCCGAACAGACCAAGACCGCCCGGCCCGTGCGCGCGTTCGCGATGTTCCTCGCGTTCACCATGGCCATTGGCGCGTGTTTCGCCGGCATGAACACGATGTACGCCAACGTTGCCAACCGCGTCCGCGAAATCGGCACGCTGCGCATCCTCGGATTCACCCCCGCGGCGGTGTTGGCCAGTTTTCTGATCGAATCCGTCTGCCTTGCGCTGATCGGCGGCGCCGTGGGCTGCATCGCCGCCCTGCCCATCAACGGACTCGCCACCGGCACGACCAACTTCGACTCCTTTACCGAGATCACCTTCCACTTCACCATCACCCCGCAACTGATGTTGCGAGGCATGGTCTTCGCCGCATTCATGGGTCTTTTCGGCGGATTCCTCCCCGCATGGTCCGCTTCCCGCCAGCCCGTCCTTGCCGCCCTCCGGCAGGTGTAGCGACCGCTGGTTCGACAAAAGGCCTCGCGTCCTTCTGTCACATTCCTGAACGTGTGCGAAAAAGGCGTGGGACAGGCTGTCGAGCCTGTCCGCAAAAAAGGCGTGGGACAGGTTGTCCAGCCTGTCCGGCGGCGCACGTTTCCCCGGAGGATTCCGCGTCTGTGGTAATGGTAGAAGAGTCTTCCAGACTCTTGTGCTTCGCCACCGGGATGCGGCAAGGATGCCGCGTCTACGTTTGAACGAACGCGCCATGCTGAAAAACGCGGACGGTCTTCACCCGCCAAGCGGCATTTGCGTGTAACGGCCTTCGGTAATTCTTCGGGTATGAAGTCTATACATGCACACGTCCAACAGTGTAGAGTACTGCGTGTTGGTGGGAGTGGTCGAAGAAGTGAAGGTGTTTGATGGACGGCGCGAATCTGGACAGTGAACTGTCGAAGTTACGGATTGACAAGGAACGCAAGCGGGCGCGGCGCAATCGCGGGCGGCGGGTTTGGGCCGTGCTTGCCGCGGCGGTGGTTTGTGCGGGCGGTGTTCTCGCGTATGGGAAATGGTCCGCGCCCCTAACGGTTACGACGGCGCGGGTGGAAGTCGAGACGGCCGGTTCGGGCCGGGGACCGGCGCTGGTTACGGCGAGCGGCTATGTGGTTCCGAGACACAAGGTCGAGGTCAGTTCCAAGATCATCGGACGCATTCAGGACATCCGTGTAAAGCGCGGCGACACGGTCAGGCAGGGCGACGTGCTGCTGACCATTGACGACGCGGAGTACCGGGCGCGATTGCAGGCGGCGGAGGCCCAGGTCGAGGCCATCAAGGCCCGCCTGGCGGAACTCGAAACCGGGTCGCGTCCGCAGGAAATTGCGGCGGCCGAAGCGGCGGTGGCTTCGTCGGAAGCTTCGCTGCGCAACGCCGTCCTCGATTTGCGCCGAATCGAGGCGCTCGAAAGGCAGGGCGCGATCGCGCGGCAGGAACTGGATCGTGCCCGCGCCGCGCGCGACATGGCCCAAGCGCGCCTCGATGCCGATCGCAAGCAGGCTGAACTGGTCCGGATCGGTCCGCGGCGCGAAACGATCGAAGCGGCGCAGGCGCAGTTGCGGCAGGCCGAAGCGAACGTCGAGGCCGCCAAAACGGAACTGGATTACACGATTATCCGCGCGCCCATGGACGGGACCATCCTCGAAAAACTGGCGGAACAGGGCGAACTCGTGACAAACATGAATTTCGGCGGCACGCGCGGCGCCAAGAACTCGGTCGTCTCGATGGCGAATCTCGGCGACTTGCAGGTCGAGGTGGATCTGAACGAGAGCGAAATATCGAAAGTGGCGCTGGGCCAGAAGGCGGAGATCCGGCTCGATTCGGTACCGGATCGCGTGTTCGACGGTGAAGTGGACGAAATTTCGCCGCAGGCGGATCGCCAGAAAGGCGCCGTCCAAATCAAGGTCCGGTTGACGAATCCGGACAGCGCGGTCAAGACCGAATTCAACGCGCGCGTGACGTTCCTGGGCGAACCGCCCGCCGACGCGCAGGGCGTCGAGGCGCGGCCCCGCCTCCGGGTTCCAAGATCCGCCGTGGTCCGAACCGGCCCGGATCCCGTGGTGTATGTCCTCTCCGAAGGCCGGGCCAAGGCCGTGCCGGTCAAGACCGGCCCGGAAGGTGAAAACGGCGTCGGGATCGAAGAGGGGCTTTCGGGATCGGAAATTGTCATCACGGGACCGATGGACAAGATCGCGGACGGCGCGCACGTCGCGGTGGCTGAAAAATGAACGACACGGGAAGGCCGGGCCGGCCGATTATCCAGATTCGCGGTCTGCGGAAAGTATTTGTCCACGGCGAGGCGGAGGTGGTGGCGCTGGACAATATAGATTTGGATGTGCAGGCGGGGGAATTCTTGTCGTTGATGGGTCCGTCGGGATCGGGAAAGTCAACGTTGCTGCACATTCTCGCCGGTATTGACCGCCCGACGAGCGGCGAATGTTGGGTGTTGGGCCGCGACATCGGCGATCTGGGCGAAGACGAACTTTCCGAATGGCGGAGCGATCACATCGGCTTCATCTTCCAGTCGTTCAACCTGATTCCCGTGCTGACGGCGTTTGAAAACGTGGAAATGCCGCTGCTTCTCACCGATCTGTCCCGGAAGGAACGCGCCGAACATGTGCGGACGGCGCTCGACATTGTCGGTCTCGGCGATCGCATGACGCATTACCCGCGCCAACTGTCCGGCGGGCAGGAGCAGCGCGTGGCGATTGCCCGCGCGCTCGTGACCGATCCGGATCTCATATTTGCCGACGAGCCGACCGGCGACCTCGACGCCCGTTCCGCCGAAGACGTGTTGAGCATCCTGCGGAAACTCAACCGCGATTTCGGCAAGACCATCATCATGGTCACGCACGATCCGAAAGCCTCGACCCACGCAACCGTCATCCGCCACCTCGATAAGGGCGAAATGCTGCCCTGATCCGGCAATTCCCATGCAACAGGTGGATTTACGCGACGGCCAATCCGGCCAGGCGCCGCGAAACGGCCCCGTATCCCATGATGCGGGCAAGCGCCAGGGGCGTCAAACCGTCGAGATAAGGCGCCGGGACCAGCGGATCGGCGCACGCGTCGAGCAAGAGATCCGTTATCGCCGCGTTGCCGGTGATCGCGGCCCAATGCAGCGGCGTCAAGCCCTGCACGCATGCGGCGTTCGCGTTGGCGCCGGCATCGAGGAGCATCCGCGCAATATCGCTGTGCCCATTTCGGGCGGCCTTGTGAAGCGGCGTCTCTCCGATCGAATCGCGCAAGTCGGGATCCACGTTTTCCGACAACAACGCTTCGACCACGCGGCCCAAACCCAAGGCCGCCGAACGATGCAGCAGACTCGAACCGGCCAGCCCGCTTTCGCGGTCCGCCCGTTCCAGCTGAAGCATCAAGGACGTCAGAACGCCGTGGTTGCTGTGTTCTGCGCGGCTCAAAGGCGTCTCGAACGCATCGTCCATCGTGTTCAGCCATGTATTCGTCATTTTCCGTTCCTCCGGGTTCACACAATCTACTGTGTTGGGTCCCGAGGGTGTCCGGGTTCCGCGTCCCGGTCGCGCCCAGTGACACTCTTTGCATGAAAGAGAGCAACCGCCATGCCGGGAAAACCGGGTGAAAATACCGGCAAAATCCAGTAAAACCGAACCGGAACCGCGTCCGGATTCGTCAAAATGACAAAGGACTGCCGCTTCTGAAAAAGCAAACCGGAAATCGGCTGGCAAAAACGGCTTTTCGCCCGTCAGATTCTCCAACTTGACCTTTTGTCCTTGAACGTTGGGGGCGGATCTGACATCGGGGCGCTTGCTGTGCTAATCTGTGCGCACGAGGAATCCGGACCATGAATCTCCAGTGGGTTGACGAGAAATGCCATGCGCTGGCTGTGCTGAAGCAGCAGGGACAGCATGAGGGCGCGTTGGCCGTCATTGGTGAACTCGAACCGCTGGTTCCGGGCAATATTCCGCTGCTTTCGCTTCGCGCGCAGCATTTGGCTGCGTTGGGCCGGAACGACGAAGCCGCGGTCTGTTGCGAAACGGCGCTCGCGCGCGTCCGCGAGGCGCAGGAAGACTGCGCCGCGATGCGCGATCTGCTGAGCGCGGAACAGTTGGACCATTGGCAGATGGTGCTGGAGGCGCTCGAACAGCCGATCGCCGCGCTCCGGGACAAACTCAAACCCAAACCCAAACCCGCGCGGGACGATCGCGAGCAATTGCAGCAGGTCGTCGAATCCTTGCGCCGCGAACTGCAACTCGTGCGCGGCATGGCCGAGGAAGCGTCGGATTCCGAGCGACAACTCGCCTCCGAAGTCGAGCGTTTGCGCGCGGAGGATGAGGCGAAGAAGAAGGCCCTCGAGGAAGCCCGCCGCGAACAGGAAGCGCTTCGGCAGTCGCTCGAGGCGCGCGAAGAGGCCTTGGCGGCGGCCGAACGCAGCAACGCCGAGCGCGAAGCCCAGGTTGCCTTGCTTCAATCCGAACTGGCGGCCCTCGGCGAACAGGCCCGTCGCACCGTATCGTCGGAACAGGCGCTGTCGGCGGAACTCGAACAGGTGCGCGCCAACGAACGCGCCAAATCGGAGGCGCTCGAACACGCGCGCGGCGAGTTGCAACAACTTATGCAGACGCTTAGCGAGCGCGAGGCCGCCATTGCCGAAGCGGAACGCCGAAGCGCGGAGCGCGAGGAAGTGCTGGCCCGGCTTCGCGGTGAAATGGACGGCCTGCGCAATCAGGCGGGGGATGCAGCCCGATCCGAGCAGGCGCTGGCGGCGGAAGTCGAGTCGCTCCGCACGAACGAGGCGGCCAAGGCCAAGGCGCTTGAAAATGCGCGGTTGGAACTCGAATCGCTCAAGACAGCCCTTCAGGATCGCGAAGCCGCCATTGCCGAGGCCGAGCGCAAGAACGCGGAACGCGAACGGGCAATGGCCGCATTGCAGCAGGAACTCGGCTCGCTGAAATCGCGCGCCCTACAGGCCACGGAATCCGAGGAACGCCTCCGGGACGAAGTGGATCAACTGCGGGCCACGGAAACGGCCAAGTCGCAACTGCTCGAGGGCGCGCGCGCCGAACTGGACGCGCTCAAACACGCGTTGGCGGAACGCGAAACGGCCATTGCCGAGGCCGAGCGCAAGAATGCCGAGCGGGAACGGTTGCTTGAGGCGTTGAATCGGGAAGTCCAGGGACTGCGGAATCAGGCGGCGGGCGCGGCCAACGCGCAGGAAGCCCTGTTGCGCGAGGTGGAACAGTTGCGCGCCAACGAGACGGGCAAGGCGCAACTGCTCGAGGCGGCGCGGGCCGAACTGGAAAGCGTGCGCGGGGCCCTGCGCGAACGCGAGGCGGCCGTGGCCGAGGCCGAGCGCAGGAATGCCGAGCACGAACGGCAAATGGCGGCGTTGCGGGCGGAACTCGACAGTGTGCAGGAACGGACGCGCAAGGCGGCCGATTCCGAACGGCGCCTGCTGGCCGAAATTGAACAACTGCGCACCAATGAGCGCGCGAAATCGCGTGAACTTGAAGACGCCCGCAAGAATCTCGAATCGCTGGAACAGACGGTGCGCCGGCAGGAAGCCGCCGTCACCGCAGCGATTCAGAGCAATACCGAGAGCGAGGAGGCCATTGCCGCGCTGCAACGCGACCTCGCCAAGACCCGCGCGCTGGCCGAAAAGGCGGCGTCGTCCGAGCAGCGGCTCGTGTCGGAAGTCGAGCAGTTGCGCACGAACGAAAGCGAAAAATCGCACGCGCTGGGCGACGCGCGATCGGAACTTGAGCAACTCCGGGCGGCATTGGCCGAACGGGAAAGCGCCATCGGCGCGGCCGTGCACAGCCGGCAGGAACAGGAGCGCGAATTGGCCGCACTGCGCCGCGAACTCGAGGAATTGCACACGCATGCGGCCGATGCGTCGAGTTCGGAACAGGCGTTGATGGCGGAGATCGAACAACTGCGCGCCAACGAGCAGGCAAAAAGCGGGGAACTGGAACAAGCCCGCAACGAACTGGCCGCGCTCAAGGAGTCGCTTGCGGCGCGCGAAGACGCCGTGGCGGCGGCCATGCGCAGCAGCGCCGAACATGAACAGGCCATGGCGGTGCTGCGCGAGGAATTGAATGCGCTGCGCGGCCAAGCCGCGAAGGCCTCCAGTTCCGAGGAAGGACTGCGGGCCGAACTGGATCAACTGCGCGCGCAGGGCGACGCCAAGTCGCAGGCGCTGGACGAGGCCCGCGCCGAACTGGAAACGCTGAAGGGCACGCTGAACGCCCGCGAAGAGGCGATTGCCGAAGCGCGGCGCGGCCAATCCGAACAGGCGCAGGCCATGGCGGCGCTCCGGCAGGAATTGGAGGGCTTGCGCGCCTCGACAGCCCGCGCGTCCGATTTCGAGCGTGGCTTGCTTGCGGAAATCGAACAACTGCGATCGAACGGCGACGCCAAATCGAAGGCGCTGGACGAGGCCCGCGCGGAATTGGAAACGTTGCGCGCTTCGCTTATGGAACGGGAAAAGGCCGCCGCCGCCGCCGAACACAGCCGCCTCGAACAGGAAAAAATTACCGAATCCCTTCAGCAGGAACTAACGCAACTGCGCGCGCAAACCCGGAATGCCTCGGCGTCCGAACAATCCCTGATGGAAGACCTTCAACAGATTCAAAGCCGCGAGCAGGCCAAATCGAAAGAACTCGAACGGGCGCGCGCGGAACTCGAAACCCTCCGCCAATCGCTGCAGGCGCAGGAAGAGGCGCTGGCGGCCGCCCGGCGCGATCGATCCGAACAGGATGCGGCCGTGGCGGCCATGCAGCGGGAGCTGGACCGGCTTCACGGTGAAGCAGCCAAAGGATCGGACGACGAGGAACGCCTGGTACAACAAATGGAAGCTTTGCGCGCCGCGCAGAACGCCAAAGCGGAAGAACTGGACAAGGCGCAAGCCGAATTGGAACGCCTCCGCGACCAACTGGAGAAAAAACCGGAGGCTGTCCCACCGGCGGGTCCACGGAGTTACACGCCGCCGCCTGAATCCCATCCCGCCGAAGCGCCCGCGCGCCGGGGCCTATGGCTTGCCCTTGCCGCCGCTTTTCTCGTGCTGGTTGTTGCGGGCGGAGGATACCTCCTGTTGAAAGGACGGGCGCCCTCCGAACCGGTTTCCGCGCCCATCGTCGCGACAACGCCTTCCCTGACGCCGGAGCCGATCCCACCGCCCGCCGAACCGGCGCCGGTGGTGGACGAAAAACCCGCAGCGCCCGTGTTGCCGGAAGCGGACAAGCCGCAGGGGCAGCGCACATTGGTGTTTCCCAACAACCGTTCGATGGGCCAGTTGTTCGAACGCGATTGGAATGCCACGGGCGCCAAACCATGGAAACCGATAGGGCGCGCCGAACGCACCATCACGATTCCGGCGGGGAAAGTCGTTAAACTGGTCGTGAATCAGAGCGACAGCAAGGACCTGTCGCCGCTGGTTCCCCTTGGCCCCGATGCCCTGCACACGCTTGTGCTTATCGGCAACGATGTGACCGACGTCAGCATGGCTTCGCTGGCCGGCATGACCGGACTAAGACGGCTCGATGTCAATTCGAGCGGCGTGACGGATGCGGGGTTGAAGCACCTCGCGAACCTTTCCAACCTGCGCGAACTCAGCCTGGCCGGCCTCAAAATGACCGACGAGGGATTTTCCGTGATAAACCATTTTCCGTTGCTCGAATCGCTGAGCGTGACGGATTGCGCGATTACCAACGCGGTCCTTCCGCACGTGAAAAAACTGACCGGTTTGCGCCGGCTGACCATTTCGGGGACGAAGGTTTCGCAGGAAGGGATGACCCTGCTCAAATACGACATGCCCAAATGCGAAATCACCCCCTGACTTTCCCCGCGCCGCCGGTTATTCAACCCGGCTCGCCCCGTCGGCTGGCGAGGACAGAAACGTTTGGCCTTGCAGGCCGGTCCGTTGCCGGTAATCGGCAATCAAACGTTCGCAAAATGCGGGCGCGGCGTCGGTCTCGACTAGGCAGATCGTGCATCCGCCAAAGCCCGCCCCGGTCATCCGCGCACCGTGACAGCCGGGCAGCCCGCGCGCAATCGCTGTCATCGCGTCCAATTCCGGGCACGTGACCTCGTAATCGTCGCGCAGGCTCTCGTCCGAGGCGTTCATTAGTTCGCCGAGCCGGACCGCGTCGCCCGCGCGCAGCACGGCACAGGCCGCCTGCGTGCGCGCATTTTCCGAAATGACATGCCGCGCGCGGCGGAAAACAATATCAGACAAGACCCCGCGACACGCCGTCAACTCGTCCTCGTTGAAATCGCGCAGGTGGGTTCCGGGACGGTTCAGGGTTTTTGCCATGCCCGCCACCGCCTCGCGGCATTGCGCCACGCGCTCGTTGTATTTGGACGATGTCAGGCCGCGCGCCACGCCCGTGTTGGCGATGACGAACGTGGCCGACGCAAACGCGACCGGCACGAGTTCGTACGCGAAACTTCGGCAATCGAGAAACAGCGCATGTCCTTTGCGGCCCATGCGCGATATGAACTGGTCCATGATGCCCGAACTCAGGCCGAGAAAACGGTTTTCCACGCGCTGGCCGAGCCGGGGCGCCTCGGCGCCTTCGACCCGAAAACCGCCGAGGGCCTCGAACATGCACAAGGCCGCCATTTCGAGACTCGCGGAACTGCTGAGTCCGCAGGCGATCGGCACGTCGCCGGCAATCAGCAACTCCGCGCCGATCAGCGGCAGCCCAAGCGCGGCGACCTCGTCCGCCACGCCGACGACGTAATCAATCCACGGCTCGTCCGCGTTGCGCGCGCGATGGTCCAAGTCCGCTTCGACGCAACGGTCCAGGTTCGCCGCGAAGGCGTGCAGACGCCGGTCGGCGCGCCGCCTGGCCGCGATGACGGTCTCGTGCTCAATGGCCATGGGCAGCACAAACCCGTGATTGTAGTCTGTATGTTCGCCGATGATGTTGACGCGGCCCGGCGCCCGTACCACGACCTCCGCCGCATGGCCAAAGCGGTGCTCAAACTGTCGTTTTACGTCATGAATGTGCAGACTCATGGTTGATCCCCGGATCGGCGGCCGTTTTCAGGCCTCGAAAAGCACGCCGGCGCGCGCCATGGATTTCCATGCACCCCGCCGCCTCAAATGATGGTCTTTTCCGTGGCGGCGTCGAAATAGTGGACCTTGTCCATCAGGACGTCTATGACATACGGCTTGTTCACTTCGGGCTCGATGTTGGATTTGATGCGCGCCGTCAGCGACTTCCCTCCGATGCCGATATAAAGGTAGATTTCCGATCCCATCGGCTCGACCACCTCGACGTTCGCGGTGATGCTCGAACCCGGAACGGGCGTTTGCGTAATGTTCTCGCGCACATCCTCCGGGCGAATGCCGAGGGTCACCTGTTTTCCCACATAGGACTGCAACGCATCGCGATGCGGCGGCGCCACTTCCAAATCGAGGCTGCCGCCAAGGTCGCGGAACCGCAGGGAACCGTTCTCGGCCGACAGGCGGCCATCCACCATGTTCATCGGGGGACTGCCGATGAATCCGGCCACGAACTTGTTTACCGGCTTGTTGTAAAGCGTCAGCGGATCGGCCACCTGCTGGATTACGCCGTCGAGCATGACCACGATACGATCGCCCATCGTCATGGCTTCGACTTGGTCGTGCGTCACGTAAATCATGGTGGATTGCAGCCGCGTGTGGAGTTTGCTGATTTCGGCGCGCATCTGGACCCGCAGTTTGGCGTCAAGGTTCGACAACGGCTCGTCGAATAAAAACACCTTCGGCTGGCGGACAATGGCGCGGCCCACCGCCACGCGTTGACGCTGGCCGCCCGACAGGGCTTTCGGCTTGCGATCGAGCAGGTCTTGGATGCCCAAAATTTCCGCCGCCGCCTGGACGCGCGCCTGGATTTCCTTTTTCGGATATTTCCGCAAAATGAGGCCGAACGCCATGTTTTTATAGACGGTCATGTGTGGATACAGGGCGTAGTTCTGGAACACCATCGCGATATCGCGGTTTTTGGGCGGTACGTCGTTGACAATCTTCCCGTCAATGTAAATTTCGCCATCCGTAATTTCTTCGAGACCGGCGATCATACGCAAGGTTGTGGATTTACCGCAGCCCGACGGACCCACAAGCACCACGAATTCCTTGTCTTCGATAACGAGATCTGCGCCCTTTACCGCCTCGACGCCGCCCGGAAAGACTTTCCGCACCTTTTTCAGTTCGACTCTTGCCATGGATGTTTCCGCCTCCTTGCCGTTGCCAGCCCGCGGGAAAACTTGAGACTCGTTGCATCATATAGCAGGTTTTTCGATGGAGTCAAGCCGTTCTGGGACAATCCAACGTGGATCCCTCATGCTGGTCGTGGGACGGGGTATGCGTCATCGGACCTTGTGGACTTCACCGGAATGGGGAAATCTTGCGGGCTTGTCTCGTCCGCAAAATCCGCTACGGAACGCGGCAGGATGATTTGTCTGCCGGTCAGCGCCGGATGAGCCGGGCGGGCGAAACCGAGAAATCAATGTTCTCCACGATTGCATCGAAAAAGACGTCCAGCATGATTTCGTTTCCCCGCGGATAGAAATGGCAGTCGTCCCAAAACAGGGTTTCACCGGGAAAATGGTTGGGCTCCGCGGCGACGATGGCGGCCTTGACGTCGGCCAGCGGCAGCTCGTTGCGCGCCGCGACGCGCCGGAGGATCGTGTTTTCCGCTTCGCTGGCCTGATGGCGGAAAATTTCCGAGAGCACTTTTTCGGCAATCGTCCGCGCCTCGTCGTACCGGCCTTGCCGGTACAAGTCATGGACGGGCTGGTAGCGCGCCTTGTCCCGTTCGCAAAATTCATGGGGTTTCAGGAGATTCGAGGGCGCCGTGGAAAGAATCAGGGGCACGCCGCGCCGTCGGCAGAGCGCGGCCATCATTTCCAGATTGTTTTCGAGCGATTGCATCCGATCGCCGAGCAGCCCGGCGTCGTAATCGTCGCGGCAGGGCTTTTCGTCCGCGAGTTGCGGCCAGCGGCGCACCAGCAGCCGCCGGTTTTCCGGCTTGACCAGTTGGCGCGAGCGAAGTGTCGTAAGATAGTTGCGCATCAACCGGTAGACGGCCAGGCGTTCCAGCAGGTTCTGTATCCGCAGCGTGCCGAAGGGAACGTACCGCATCTGCTCGATTTCCTCAAATTCATTGTGCCCTTCGTAATAGAGGATGGCATCGGGATCATAATTCAGCACTTCGGCCATCACCGGCAGCAGGCGGTGGCTCCCGTACGAACCCGCGCCGCAGTTGACGATCTCGAACCGCCAGCCGTTTCCGAAATGCTTTTCGAGCCGTTCGCGCAAGCGCGACAAGCCCGGCCCGGGAAATCCCGGAAAGGCCAGCGTTTCCATTTGGACGTTCAGCGCCTCTTCGACGCGCCGGTAGAACGGCATGCCGTTTTCATCCTGCAAGAGCAATACGCAACTGCCCCCGACCATGAAAATGCGGCGCACGCCGGGGTCCTTGCGAAGACGGAAGCGTTGTTCGTGGAAGGTCAGGAGTTTCACCGGATTGGTGATCAGGTAGTTCGCGTCGTTGGGATCGGGAACGAACACCCGGCTTTCTTCCGTGAAGCCGAGTCCATAGTCCGCGACCACCGGGCGAATCCAATGTTCGGCGATTCGGCTTCCCGCTTCGACGATCCCCAACAGCGCCAGCGTGCACAATGCGATGACCGCGGCCGTGCGCCCTGCGGCGCGGCCCGGACTTCCCGCTTTGTGCGCCGAATCGTCCATGGGGCGGGATCCGTTAGAACGCCTGCTTGGGGGGCGGCGCGCCCAGCGCCTCCGTCATTCGTTTCATCAAGGCCGTGAAGAAGGCTTCCTGGTGCGGGCCCATCCAGGACATGAAGCCCGTTTCGTAGTCGCTGGTCGCCTTCGGTTCGTTGTAGTATTTGTCCGGCGAGATATAGCCGATGTAGGCCGCGCAGAAACTCGACGTCCAGAGGCTGTATCCTGCGTCGTCGGCGGCGCGTTTCCATTGCGCGCTGATTTCGCCGCTGAAATCGGCGGGGATTCCCACCAGAAACAGATCGCCGACGCGCGCGGCGTGCATCCAACCCTCGATGGGCAGTCCCAAGACTTTTGGAAGCAGCGGCGACACGCGCAGACTGTGCGACAAGCGCATCTGGAACGACGGCAGTTCAATCGGGATGCCGATGGAGGCGACGTCCACATTGGTCTGCCACTTCAGATCGTGCAGGTTGGCCATGACGAGTCCGGCCAGTTCTTCTCCCATGGCCTGCGCCCGTTCGATGTCGGTCGGGCGGTCCGGCGCCACGGGACCGGAACTGCCCAGTGCGCCGCCCAAATACGCGACCGTCGTGTCCGGCATGGCCTTCTCGATGGCCGACTGGAGGAAACCGGGATACTCGGCCGTGAATTCGACGAACCGCGAACCGACGACGGTCGGATGGGCCGAGTAGTTCAGCAGGATGCAACGGCGGCCGCCGGCCTTCTCCACCACAAGGTAACTCAACCGGGAATCAACGGGGCCCTTGCGCGCGCGGTTGCGGATATATTGCGGCGCATCGAAATGGCCGTGCGCCATCCGGGCGGTTTCAAGGCGGTTGTACGCCTCGACGATGGCGTCGGTAAAAGCCGCCGTCAGCATCGCGGGCACCTTGGGATTGTACAGACCGCCGACGAAAAACGCGGCCAAACCCTCTCCAAATCCGCCGGGGCCGTCGTGGGTATGACTGGCGCCAAAATAAAGGTTGTTGGCCGTCAGCGGCGTCTTTCGCGCCACCTCCTTGCGAACGGCCTCGGCAATGTTCGGTGGAACAATCAGCATGTCCGCGCCCGCGATGACGACGACGTCCTCGCCGTCGCTCAAGGCAATCGCTTTTACATGCAAATCGTCGTGGATGCCGGTGGCCGTTTTTTTCGGCTTTTCGCCGAAGAGGTATTCCTTGATGTTGTGCCGCGCGCCGTACCCGGCCAGAGGCATGCCGGGTTCGAGGTCCATCCGCGCGACACCCCAACCGGCCTTCAACGGTCCGGGCGTGTCCGTAAGATGGTTCAGCCGGGCGTTTGTCTCGATAGCCGCGAGATTGCGCGTGTAATAGCCCGTTCCCTCGAAACCGGACGTATACACCGGCCACGGACCGACAAACACCACAAACAATCCCGCCAACGCCAGCGCCGACACGCCCATGCCTATCGCAATCTTTTTCCAGAGACGCATAACGGTTCCTTTCCTGTGCCCAATGCCCAATGCCGCCATTGTACTCTTTTGCCCCGCATTTGCGTAAGCGGACTTTTCCCGGGAATTATGGTTTTTCGGCGCGAAGGCCCAAGAGCCGGGCCGCATGCATGCCCGCAACGGCGCCGGACGACCATGCCCACTGCAGATTGTAGCCCCCGGAATCGCCGTCAATGTCCAGCACCTCGCCGGCAAAATGAACGCCGGGCATCCGCCTCGATTCGAGCGTAACCGGGTCCACCTCGCGGACATCCACCCCGCCCGCAGTCACTTGCGAAAACATCCACGATTGCGTGCCCGTGCAGGGAAGGGTCCACGCTTTCAGGACGGACGCTATGCGTTCCGTTTCTTTGGCGTCCAGCGTTCCGCACGGCCGTTGTTGCGCTTCCCGGATGTTCGCCGCCTGCAGCAGGACGGGTATCAGGCGCTTGTGGATAAACCCCACGAAACTGAACGCGATGGATTTTCCCGGATCGTTCGCCGTACGTTCATTGATCAGGGCCGTCAACGCCTCGCGCGACAACGCCGGAAACAAGTCAATCCGCAGATGCGAGGCGCGCCCGCGCGTCGTGGCCTCCGAAAGGACCCGACTCAATTGAAGGATGGCCGTTCCGGAAATGCCGTACTTCGTGAACAGCAGTTCGCCGCGCTCCGTCTGCGCCGGGCGATCCGACACCCACGCCGCTGCTTCGCCCTGAAGGCTCACGCCCGCGATTTGGTCGAGGTAGGGCGCGTCGAGACGGACTTGGACCAGCGCGGGAAACGGCTCGACAAGGGCATGGCCCATCGCCCGGGCGATTTTGAACCCGCCGCCGTTGGAGCCCAGATTCGGGGAGGATTGCCCGCCCGCGCACACCACAACGCGCGACGCCTCGAAGATCCGCCCGTCGCCGCACACGCACCGGAGTCCCCCGCGCCGCCGTTCGACGGCATGCACGATGGTGTCGCACACCTCCGCCACGCCCCGTTGCGCCATCTCGTAACGGAGCACGTCGAGAACGCTCGACGCCTGCCGGCTCGCCGGGAACAATTTACCCGCGTCTTCCTCCTCGACCCTTACCCCCAGCCCATCGAAAAAGGACAGCGTTTCATCCAGTCCGAACTGGCCAAATACCCCGTTCACAAACGACGGGTCGGCGCCGTGATAATGTGACGCGTCAATCCGCCGGTTCGACAGATTGCAGCGACCGTTGCCCGTGGCCAGCAGTTTCCGGCCGACCCGCTGCATCCGCTCCAGCACCGTGACGCGCGCCCCCCAGCGGGCCGCCATGATCCCCGCGGTCATCCCCGAGGCCCCACCGCCTATGATAATGATAGGATCCATGATCGCTCCCGCGCGTCCGCTGGAAAGGGCGCTGTTCCCTTGGAGCGTGTACGGAAAGGCGGCAGGACAGACTGTCCAATCTGCCGCGGGCGCTTATACATTTTCAGATCGGTCGAATGAGACGGTGTTCGAAACGAAGTCCCGGAGGGACGCCTTGAAAATAGCCCAGGACGCCAGTCCTGGGAT